>JADMIO011482785.1_pt1 | contig 60454 bp, 57 predicted proteins | sample 8958161 | NCBI WGS metagenome assembly JADMIO01 (sample SAMN16585339, study PRJNA669376) | soil metagenome | isolation source: Crop rotation soil | place: USA: Cullars Rotation, Alabama | collected 2011
AGGTGAGCCAGTGTGATTACATTTGCGGCCTAACTGTGGCCAGTCCAGTTACGCTGGAGTCACTAGTATTTAGGTGACACTATAGAAGCGGCCGCGACAACTTGTCCACGTGGAATTCTAAGCTTAGGATCCCAATGTGCTGGAAAGGGTAATATAGTTCCGCTTACATTTACGCCAACACAAAGTGGCATATATACACTTAGCTTATATGGCTGGTGCGGAGATAAGATATGCGATACATGTATCATTAAATTCAGGGTAGAATGTAAGGATTGCTGTAAAGGAAGTTATTGGAAAGAAGGCCCCGTATGGAAGAATGATAAAACAGGAAAGACATCTAAGATAAAATGTAATGAGACGCAACCTTATGTTATCAAAGGAGAGGATTGCAATACATCGTTCACTGTGAGCGGAACATTTGTTTGTGCAGATCAAACCTGCCCGCCTAACGTGGTATATAATTTATACGATGCCAATACCAATGCAGTGATCATTGGCCCTGCAAATAATACGATCACTATTCCATCAACATTACCTAATGGTTCTTACTATCTGACTATATATGCATACTGCGGCACCATGCTTTGCGATACCTGCAGGGTTAACATCATCAAAGATTGCAAAAAAGATGATTGCGATTGTAAAGGCAGTCATTGGGGTGAAATTACAATGACACCCCAGGTAACCGGAACAGGTACCGGTACCCCAACAGGCACAGGTGCAACATCAACACCAACAAGGGCCAATGCCAATGTACCAACTGGCGGAACTAAAGGCGGCCAGGCATTGAACTGCGGAAAAGAATATACAGTAAAATGTAAAACGACCTATGTAATAGATGCAACCTACATCTGCGCTAAACCTGATTGCCAAAGTGCGGTACAATATCAATTAAGCGGACCAATGGGTACTACTACAGGATCTGTTGCATTTAACTTTACGCCAACAGTTACCGGCACCTATACCTTACTGTTATTTGGATTTTGCGGAGGTAAACCATGCGATACCTGCAGGATCACTTTTAAAGTAGATTGCCCGATTGATACAGCTTGCTGCCCTTACGAAATATCCGTAAAACCCAAAGACCCAGCTTATACAGTTGTAAATGCCGGCAATGCAACCATGGCAACAAATAATTTTGTTATTAATGGCTTAGGCACCGCCAACATTACTGAGGTAAGGGCTAATGTTATGAGTTACACTATCACAGATAATTTCGGAAAAGAATGTATGAAATGCGTTAATCTTCCCTTCACCTGGGCCAGTACAGCAAGTGCAACAAGTATAGGTGCAGTGCCGGGACAGGTAACTATGTTTGGGGGAACAATGGTACCATCATTTGCGGGAACAGGAGCAGGCGTGTATCAGAACCCGAGAGAAGTAATATGGAATAACGGAACTAATTTCAGTATTCCTAATAACACGTCTGTAGGCATGAGTTTCTTGCTGCCACCGCCATCAACGATCGATTGTTGCGAATTAAAGGGACGGATATGTATTAAATTCATTTTCAGGGATGATAAGTGTAAAGAATGTGAAGTGATAGCCTGCTTTGATTTTGTAATTAAAAAGAAATAAAACCTTTACCGGTGTGTTGGCTATCAATGCACAGGATAATAAAACCAAAACCTGTTTTACTATGCAAAAACAAAAGATTATATTGGCGCTGTTGCTGTTTGTTTGCATGCGGTCCGTTGCACAGGATGCAATTGATAATAAATTTCAAATAAGCGGCACAATGGGCATCAGTTACGAAGGCTATGGCCTCAACCGTAATCCCGATGGGTGGGCGGGTTACCTGCCCCGCCGGCCATGGAACCAGGTACGCTTTAATTTTACGCCAACAATGAAATTCAACAAAGATTTCAGCATACCATTCAATTTTAATTTTGCAGCAATACCTACCAATTTTGCAGGCCCTTATTCCGGCCTTACAAAACAAAGCCTGGGGCAGTTCATTACCAACCCGATGAATAATTTTGGTATCAACCCCAAATATAAATGGGCCGAGCTGCAGTTGGGAACACAGTACTTAAAATACTCTGATCTTTCAACAGGAGATATTGGTGTATTTGGTGCAGGCTTCGATCTGAGGCCAAAATCGTATAGAATAAAATTCTTCACAGGCATATCCCAACAGGCAGTTAATTTCTTTGCGGGCATTCCCCCGGTAACAGGAGCGTATAAACGTACAAACTGGATGTTCCAGTTAGGTAAAGAAAAAGAGAACAAATATAATTTTGCATTCAACTTTGCAAAAGGTAAAGATGTTGCATCCTCCTCTTCGCCGCCACCTGCAACTATAAAGCCACAGGAAGGTTTTGTAATGAGCCTCGTAAGTGATATTTATTTTAAGAAGGGATTTTATTTAAAGATGGAAGGCGCCCAGTCCATATTTACCAAAGATCTTACTACACCGTTAACATCGTTGGTAAATTCATTTAAACCATTTATCAGCGGGCACACATCAACAGTGAAGGATTATGCGGCACAGGCAGCAATAGGCAAACGTTCCGGTAAATTTGATATTGGTATCATGGGCAAATACCTCGGTGCTGGTTTTCAAACAACAGGCTATCCTTACCTGCAACCCGATCGTATTGATTATACCATCAACACAAGATTTGTTGCATGGAAAGATAAAATGAATGTAGTGGCAAGCATTGGCCAAAGAGTGAACAATGTTAGTAATACGGCATTAAAAGCAAAACAATTCATCGGCAATTTGAATTGGTTCACGCAGTTCAATGATCATTGGAGCCTGAATGTAAATTATAATAATTTTGGTTTTCAATCCAACAGCGGTATCAACCCTTATGGTATAAAAAATGTAAGCAATGATATGGGTATCAACCCAACTTATACCTGGAGCAATAGCAAAATGAGCCATTTGGTTAGCCTTACTTACAACTATAGTAAATATGATGAAAGAGATGTGATAACCGGTGCAACAACATCCAACAATACGCATATGGCCTTGCTTACTTATGTTCCGGTTTATTTTGAAAAGGATATGACACCAGATTTCAGTATGCTGTATTTTTATAATAATGTGCCCGGTGTAAAAACAACTTTAATGACCATCAGCACATCACTGGCCATGCCTGTAGCAAAAAAGAAAGTGCAACTGCGCGGGCAATTACAATACACAATGGGTAAACTCAACAGTTTCAGCAGTAATAATAATTTTATCGCCAGTTGCAATGTTGACATTAAGCTCAACAAAAAATTAACCTGGAATAATTACTTAACTACCAATTATTTTAAATACGGAAACGAAATAACACCTGAGGGAGCTAACTATTTAGAAAGCACCATACGTACGGGTTTGCAATATAGATTTGAACCAAAACTTAAAAAATAGACCTGGTATCCTTGTTGACAGTAAAAATATAAACACATGAAAAAATTATTCTTTTTAATAAGTGTTAACTTAATTGCATCAGCAGCAATCGCACAGTTCAAGATCAACCTTGTGTTAAGCAATACACCACCAGCCACCTTGACCGAATGGGGCAACCGCAGGGAAGTATTAACATTGATCGTTAATGCACAGGGTAGTACAGGCGGCGGCGGAGAAGCAAAGATCAAAACAGAAATAAAAACGCTGGACGGGACTGTTATCGGTACCACAGACCTGGCTAAAGCAAGAACATTTCTTTTTAATACGGCTACAACCATATTAACTGCTAATGATGTTGTACCATTAGAGAATATGATCTTTAACGGTAAGTACCGCACTTCTTTAAATAAAACAGGGAAACTGCCTGCTGATAATTATACGCTTTGTGTTCAATTGGTCAGGCCGGTTGATTACACACCTTCATCTGACCAGCAATGCAAGAATTTTTATCTCGCAACAACACAATTACCAATATTGATGAAACCTTATAACGAGGAAGTGCTTGATGCAAAAGCAGCGCAATCAACCATTACTTTCAGGTGGACACCATTAATACCGAAGCCTAAAGAGCCGGTTACTTACCGCATACAGGTGTTTGAAGTACAGGCATATCAAACGCCGATGCAGGCACTAAGAGGCAACCAGCCAATACTTGACCAGGAAGTGAAAGGAGCAACACAATATATATGGCGGCCGCAAATGCTTTTCGACGACCAGCCTAATGAACTAAAGGCACAAAATAATAATACGGTGAAAAGCAATAGGGGAACAGAATACAGGATCAATGGGGAAGATAATGAGAACGATAGTGCACAGCTTAAAGTGCGTAACAACAATACTATTAGAAGTGGCCGGGAAGAGAGTGAAAAGAAGCAAAAAAGTATAACAGAAAATAAAAAGATATTTATCTGGACGATACAAACACTGGATGTATTTGGCAATCCTGCAACACAAACCGATGGCAATGGTGAAGCAAGAAGTGAACCCGTGATATTTTATGTAGCCCCCGATAGCAAGCCCATTATGAACCAAAAAGATAAACCCAAAGAACCCAAGATAAAAGGAATAAAAGATACTATTAAAACGCAAGTGTAGAAAAGATGCAAGATGCAAACTTCAAGGATAATAGTAGTATTCAAATACCCTTGTAGCTTGCAGCTATTCATTTATTTTTGTGTTGATGCTGCAACAAAAGAAATTTACACCAGACCAGGCACTGCCAAAAGCGAAACATTTTTGTTCATACCAGGAGCGCTGCCATAGTGAAGTAAAAGATAAACTCTATGGATTTGGTTTAAATAAAAAAGAAGTAGAAGAGATCATCTCCAAATTAATAGAAGAAAATTTTTTAAATGAAGAAAGGTTTGCTTTACAGTTTGCCGGTGGCAAATTCCGCATGAAACATTGGGGCAAAGTGAAAATAAAATATGCGCTCAAACAAAAACAGGTAAGTGAGTACTCAATAAAAAAAGCACTGGCCGCTATTGATAGAACTGCTTACAATAAAACATTGTGCGACCTTTTTGATAAAAAGCTGCATGCATTAAAAAGCGAAAAGAATATATTTACCAGGAAGAAAAAGATACAGGACCACTTATTGCAAAAAGGCTTTGAACCAGATCTCGTAAAACAATTGATCAATGGGCTATAGATCGATCTTCATTTCTATCATGTGGTCTTTAAAGCCCATCTTGCTGTATGATTTGATCGCTCCTGCATTACCGGGAAAAACTTTCAGTTTTACTTCCCTTATCCCTTTCAGATTAAACCATTCCAATAGCCTGCCAATGATCATCCCGCTATAGCCATTGCCACGATGGCCATCTTTAACACACATTAAACCGATATATCCAAAATCCTTTTCTTTATAATAAGCTTCATTCATTCTTATTTGTCCAAAGCCGCAGGCAATGATCTCTTTTTCCAGCTCAACAACGAGAAGCAATGAATTTTGATCATCCGCAACAAGAAAAGGGATGTCATAATAATGAATGGCCTCGTCTTGTTTCAAAGCATCTACAATAGTTCTTTCATGGCGGATTATCTCCTGTTCCAATAATAACACTTCTTCAATATCATTGGCAGTTGCTGGCCGTATAATTATTTCGTTCATCGTTAATATTTTTTGGCTGATAAATATACCAAATAAAAAAAGCCGGAACTTTCGCTTCGGCTTATTATTCATGGCTGATAAATCAGAAACTCATATCATCTGCGCTTGGGCCATAACTACCTGGTATAGGAATATCCAATAATCTTAAGAACACACCCAATTGTGCACGGTGATGAATGATCTGCGAAAGCGACATGCGGATCACATCAGCTTTTGGTTCTTTACTGTATACCTGTTCGCCATTGCGCAAGGTCCACACGTCATCCAGCATTTTTTCTTTAGCTGCATTCAATCCTTCTTTAGCGGTTACTAAATTCTTTTCAAAAAATGCTACCAGGTCGTTGGTATTATTAATTGTGGAGGGAGTGTAAGGTTCGGCAGCAAAATCGAGCTCCGGGGTTTTAAGCACCATATCTATCCATGTGGGCAATTCTGCAATATGCAGGGCAAGCTTGCCCATCGGCATACTTTTAGGGTGTGGCGCCCAATCAAATTTATCGGTGGGTACTATCGAAAGCATTTTACGGGTGGTAGTTGCTTCTTTCTCTACTTCTTTTAAAAATTGGCTGATCTGTGACATAATATTAAGTTTTTTGTTGTTACACAAAGAAACTACCGGCTTGTGACAGCCCTATGTCAACAGCAAAAACTTTATTTCAGGTTTTTTTGAATATTGCCAAGGTGTTCTAAAACAATATCTTTTAGAATGGGTGGTGTTACGATCTCAACCTGGTCGCCAAATAACATGAACCAGCGGGAAAATCCAACTAATGATGCAGTAAGGAAGGTCATTTCCATTTTACCATTCACTTCTTTTTGGGAAACAAAACCATTGTAGAATTTCTGTTCGCCAAAATACTTCATGATTTCTTTTTCAGCCCTGATGATGATCGTATGCAATTCTTTTTCTTTAGATGTCTTATTTAAAAAACTCTGTAATGAAGGATGCTGCTTTTCGAATTGCAAGGCAGTGGGCATTAGTTCTTTTATTGATTGTACTTTAAAATGACGGTAATCTTTGCGCAGCAGGCAATAAGCTATCAGGTACCAATACCTGCTCATATAGAAAATGCCGACAGGTTCTATATTCCTGTTCGTTTCTTTTTGTTCAGCTTCACTTACATAACTAATGTTAATAACGGTCTTTGTGGAAATAGCCGACAGTATATTTTGCAGGTGCGTTGTTTCATTTTTTAATTTCGGTAGATATGGATTATCCAGTACTTCAATATGGCTATTCATATTTTCCAGGTGATCTTTTTCTGTTAACCGCAATACAGCTTTTACTTTAAACATCGCAGCTTTATAGTCTTCCTTCGTAGAACCATCAGTTAATTTTTCCACTAATTTTTCTGCAGTTAAAAAAGCAGTCGCTTCTTCTTTAGTGAACATCACTGGTGGCAAACGAAAACCATCCATTATTGAATATCCTTGACCTGCTTCGCCAATAACAGGAATGCCCGCTTCATCCAGTGTTTTAATATCACGGTAAACTGTTCGTAAACTAATATTGAATCGATCTGCTATCTCCTGTGCCTTTACTATACGTTTAGATTGAAGTTGTATCAGGATGGCAGTTACTCGGTCGATGCGGTTCATAAACAAATTTAGGCCACGAATTAAATAGAATTGCACGGATCCCATGAATTAAAAAAGAAAAAGCTGGTAATATTATTTACCAGCTTTTGTTCCATGGAATGTATTGTATTGATTCGTATAATTTATATTCTCTAATTCATGAAATTAGAATTCAGCACTCTTGGGGTACCTCGGGAAAGGTATCACGTCCCTGATATTCGTCATACCGGTTACAAATAGTACCAAACGCTCAAAACCAAGCCCAAAGCCGGCATGAGGGCAGGAGCCGAACCTTCTCGTATCCAGGTAAAAACTCATTTCTTCAGCAGGTATATGCATTTCTTCCATGCGCTGTAATAATTTATCAAGGCGTTCTTCTCTTTGAGACCCGCCAACAATCTCACCGATACCCGGTGCTAAAATATCCATTGCAGCAACTGTTTTGCCATCTTCATTCATACGCATGTAGAACGATTTGATGTCTTTAGGATAATTAGTTAAAATAACAGGCTTTTTAAAATGCTTTTCAACCAGGTACCTCTCATGTTCACTTTGCAGGTCGGCGCCCCAATCATTTATTAAATATTGAAATTTCTTTTTCTTGTTATGATTACTATCCCTTAAAATGGCTATTGCTTCTGTGTATGTCAACCTTTCAAAATCATTATCCACAACAAAATTTAATTTTTCCAACAGGCCCATTTCACTACGTTCCGTTTGTGGTTTTGTTTTTTCTTCTTCTTCCAAACGCTGAGCTAAGAATTCCAGATCTTCTTTATTGTTTTCCATTGCATATGTAATAACATACTTAATGAATTCCTCAGCAAGGTTCATGTTATCTTCCAGGTCGTTGAAGGCTACTTCCGGTTCAATCATCCAGAACTCCGCCAAATGCCTTGTAGTATTACTGTTCTCGGCCCTAAAAGTTGGCCCAAAAGTATAGATATCGCTGAATGCCATTGCTGCTAATTCCCCTTCTAATTGCCCACTAACAGTAAGGTTTGTACTACGTCCAAAAAAATCTTCTTTAAAATTAACAGTGCCGTCATCATTTCTCGGGGCGCTACCGTCAACAGGTAAAGTTGTTACACGGAACATTTCACCGGCACCCTCTGCATCACTTGCTGTAATGATGGGCGTATGCAGGTAAACAAATCCTTTATCATTAAAAAATTTATGTATAGCAAATGCTAATGAATGGCGCACACGGAATATCGCACTGAAAGTATTTGTCCTGAAACGCAAGTGGGCTATCTCCCTTAAAAATTCAAGACTGTGTTTTTTAGGCTGCAAAGGAAATCTTTCTGCATCGCTATCCCCTAATATCTCAATGGAAACAGCCTTTAATTCTACCTTTTGCCCCTTACCCAAAGATGGTATCACTTCGCCGGTTGCTTTTATACAAGCGCCTGTAGTAAGGCGTTTCAATAAAGCATCATCAAACTTGCCTAATTCGGCTACTACCTGTATATTATTATTAGTGCTGCCATCGTTAAGCGCTATAAATTGATTATTACGAAAAGTACGTACCCATCCCATTACCGTTGCCTCGTAATTGGCCTTATCACTGGCCAGCAATTCCTTGATCTTTATTCTTTTATTAAACATAAGTTCTATTTGTGGAGTGCAAATATAAGTCACAGAAGAAGTTTTGCCACGGATTGCACAGATTTTCACGAATTGAACTATCTGTTAGTTGCCATTGCGCATGGTCAGCAAGCTTTTAGGTATTCCTGCAGCAAAAGTAATAATCTGTGAAAATCTGCGTAATCGTGCCTGACGCCAAAAAAAATTGCATTATTCTCAAAAAACGCCGTAATATTGTAGCGGAATCAGCTGGTAAGGTCATTTCCAATCAACCACTTCATCGGCATTCAGCATTCCATCAATATAAATTCTCATACAAATTTTCAGACTTTTAAGAGCGGATTTTTGAAGAACTCATTTTCATTTTTTTATGTACGATATTTTACAACTGAACGACCTGCTCGTTCCTGAGTTGCTTGACATTGCAGAGCAGCTAACTATTCCCAACGCAAAAAAACTTAACAAACAGGACCTTGTCTATAAGATCCTTGACAAACAAGCTATTATGAACGCAGCAAGCAAACCAGAAGACGAAAAACCAAAACGCAAGCGCATTATTAAAACTTCTACTTCTAATACAACAGAAGATGCGGAAGTAATGCAGGAAACAGAAGCGCCAAAGAAAGAAGCGCCAAAAGCTAAAAAAGCAGAACCTGAAAAAAAACCAGTAAAAAAGCAAAAGGTAGAGGAACAGGAAGAAGAGGAAGACCTGCAACCTATAACAGAACAACAGACTACTATACCTGCAGCAATAGCACAAATGCTGCAGCAGGAAGATATACAGCAGCCGGAAACAGAAATGCCGATGCAGCAGAAACAGTATCCGCAACGCAGGGAACAACAGCCGCCTGCATTTAACATCGAATTTGATGGCGTAATATTGGGCGAAGGTGTGCTGGAAATGATGCCTGATGGCTACGGCTTTTTAAGAAGCAGCGATTATAATTACCTGTCTTCTCCTGATGATATTTATGTTTCCCCATCACAAATAAAATTATTCGGATTAAAAACAGGCGATACTGTTTATGGCAGTGTTCGGCCGCCGAAAGAAGGTGAAAAATATTTTGCGTTATTAAAAGTGGAAACGATCAATGGTAAATCACCGGAAGAAGTACGTGACCGTGTTCCCTTCGATTACCTGACACCGTTATTCCCTTTCGAGAAATTAAATCTTACTACAAAAGCAGATAATTATAGTACAAGGATCATGGACCTGTTCACGCCAATTGGTAAGGGACAGCGTGGATTGATCGTAGCACAGCCTAAGACAGGTAAGACCATGTTGCTGAAAGAACTGGCAAATGCTATTGCAGAAAATCACCCGGAATGTTACTTAATGATAGTACTGGTTGATGAAAGGCCGGAAGAGGTTACAGATATGGAACGTAGTGTGAAAGCAGAAGTTATCGCTTCAACTTTTGATGAACCTGCTGAGAAGCACGTTAAAGTGAGCACGATCGCTTTACAAAAAGCAAAGCGTTTGGTAGAGTGCGGCCATGATGTAGTGATACTATTGGATTCTATTACCCGTTTGGCAAGGGCGCATAATACTGTTGCCCCATCAAGCGGTAAAGTGTTATCTGGTGGTGTGGAAGCTAACGCCATGCAAAAACCAAAACAATTCTTTGGTGCGGCTCGTAAAATAGAAAATGGCGGATCACTTACTATCATTGCAACTGCGTTAGTAGATACCGGTAGTAAGATGGATGAAGTGATCTTTGAAGAATTTAAAGGTACCGGCAATATGGAATTACAGTTGGAACGTAAATTATCTAATCGCAGAATTTACCCTGCTATTGATATCGTTTCTTCTTCTACCCGCCGTGACGACCTGTTATTGGATAAAGACACCTTCCAGCGTATGTGGGTGTTGCGTAAACATATGGCCGATATGAACCCTGAAGAAGCGATCAACACTTTGCTGAAGAACATGAAAGGAACGAAGGATAATGCGGAGTTCCTTACTTCAATGAACGGATAAGCTTAAAGACAACTATCAATGTATTAATTAATAATGAGCCACTGAAGATCCAGTGGCTTTTTTTATTGTGTAACTTAGTACTGCTGTTATGAGTATACAAAAAATTGATATCAACACATTCCTTGAGTTTGCTGCATCTGCAATCGTGCTTGATGTACGCAGTCCCGGTGAGTATAAGCAGGCGCATATTCCCGGTGCATATAGTTTACCATTATTTACTGATGAAGAAAGAAAAGTTGTTGGCACCACTTATAAACAACAAAGTCGTGAAGCAGCTATAAAGATCGGGCTTGATTATTTTGGTGTGAAGATGAAGGCAATGGTAGAAGAGGCTGAGAAGTTGATGGTGGAGCGTTTTCCGTTGGCTAAAGCGCCATTAACAAACAACCAACAACGACCAGCCTTACTTATTCATTGCTGGCGTGGCGGAATGCGTAGTGCTGCCGTTGCCTGGCTGCTTGACATATATGGCTTTAAGGTGTATCAATTAACAGGAGGCTATAAGGCTTATCGTAAATGGGTATTGGCACAATTTGAAAAAGACTATTTATTTAATATTATCGGTGGGTATACCGGTAGCGGCAAAACGCTGTTGATACAGGAATTAATAAAACAACAAAAAACTGTTATCGACCTGGAAGCATTGGCCAATCATAAGGGCTCTGCTTTTGGCGCAGTAGGTATGCAACCAAAACAGGAGATGTTTGAAAATCTGCTGGCAACAAAATTGAATAGCCTGTCAACTGCCAACGATCAACCGTTAACCTGTATTTTTATAGAAGATGAAAGCCAGCGTATAGGCAACCTGCAAATACCAATGCCGCTTTGGAATATCATGCGTAAAAGCCCAGTTTACTTTGTTGATGTTCCATTTGAGGAACGGCTTTCCTTTATCACAGAAGAATACAGGCAACAGAAAAAAGAGAACCTGGTAAATGCCATTATGCGTATCCAAAAAAGGTTGGGCGGACTGGATACAAAAAATGCCATTAATTATTTACTGGAGGATAATTACATGGAATGTTTCCGTATATTATTAAAGTATTACGACAAATGGTACAATAAAGCGCTTGAAAACAGGGAAAATTTGCCCGCATTATTAAATAAAATAGCCTGTTCAAGCGTTGATACTGCAATCAATATCCAAAAACTTTTAGCATGCTCCACTATAAACGCCTGATCATCTTTTTTTGTTTGCTTTTTCCGTTGCCAATTTTTGCCCAGGACATTACCGGTTTGTGGAAAGGCACATTGTATAATGATACAACCGGCAAAACATTAAAATACGAGATCGCTATCAGTGAGCATAAAGGAAAATTAAGTGGTTATACACATACTTATTTTATCATTGATGATAAACAATACCACGGCGTAAAAAGAGTAAAAATTAAGAGAGATAATGGTAAGATCATTGTACAATCTGTAGAATTGATCGCCAACAATTACCCTGTGCCACCTGCAAAAGGAGTTAACCAGGTCGACATATTGACATTGGAAATGCAGGACAGCACCATGGTTTTAAGTGGCCCTTTCACTACTACACGAACAAGAGAATACAGATCCCTTACAGGCACTATAAATGTGCAACGAAAAAATGATTTTCGCCAATCGGCACTGGTACCCCACCTGGAAGAGTTAGGTTTATTACAAGACCTTTCTTTTGTTCCTAAAAAAGAAGAGCCGGTTATTGTTAAAGTAAAAGCTGTGGCTGAACCGGAAGTAGCTGTTGTAACAAAAGAAAAGCCAGTTAAGGAAAAGCCTATCAAGGAAAGACCAAACGAAAAAATTGATGAACTTGTAGTGGCTGCAAAACCGGTACCTGTTAATACTACCCCTGCCGCAGATGTAAATAAACGTTCCATCGAAACCATACAATCTGTTTACTTTAGGTCAGATAGCCTGGTACTAACTTTATATGATAATGGCGAAGTGGATGGCGATACCGTGAGTGTATTGCTGAATGGAAATGTGATCATCCCTAAGCAGGGTTTAAGTACAAAAGCATTTCGTAAAACGATCTATACAAAAGATATTGCCGATACAGACAGCATTCAATTAGTGATGTATGCCGAAACCTTAGGCAGCATACCGCCTAATACCGGGTTACTGGTAGTGCATGACGGGGAAAGCATTTACGAGATAAGGTTCACCGGCGACTATCAAAAGAATGCAGCTATTGTTTTCAGGCGAAGAAAAAATTAATTATGGATATTGGTGAAGAAATAAAACTTACTCAATTTTCCCGGGGCGCTGGTTGCGGTTGTAAGATCGCTCCCCAGGTGTTGGAAGAGATCTTGTCAGGAAGCACATTCAGCTTCCCCGATAAAAATCTATTAGTAGGCAATAGTAGTAAAGATGATGCAGCAGTGTATGACCTTGGTAATGGTACGGCCCTTATATCAACAACAGATTTTTTTATGCCTGTTGTTGATGATGCATTTGCTTTTGGGCAAATAGCCAGCTCCAATGCTATCAGTGACGTATATGCGATGGGAGGCAAACCATTAATGGCCATTGCTATTTTAGGCTGGCCCATTGAAAAATTACCTGCTGCACTGGCACAAAAAGTATTGGAAGGCAGCAGGACTATTTGTACACAGGCTGGTATCCCATTGGCAGGCGGGCATAGCATTGATGCTGCGGAACCAATTTTTGGGCTTGCTGTAAGTGGGCTTGTGGATATAAATAACCTTAAGCAAAATAATACCGCTAAAGAAGGCGACCTCATCTTTCTTACAAAACCCTTAGGCGTAGGCATTTTATCTACTGCACAAAAAAGAGGGTTGCTTAAGGAAGAACATGCTGCCTTGATGATAGCGCAAATGACAAAACTTAATTCAATAGGGGAAACATTAGGGAAGATAGCAGGCGTAACTGCAATGACCGATGTAACAGGCTTTGGTTTGCTGGGCCACTTAATTGAGATGGCGGAAGGAAGTGGCATTGCTGCTGAAATAAATTATTCATCATTACCGGTGCTGGATGGCGTAAAGGAATATTTATCTCAAAGAATTGTACCTGATGCCACTTACCGCAACTGGAACGCATACAGCACCAAAACCGGTTTTGAAAAGGGCGTGAATGTTATGGAAGCCTTTAATTTATTACCCGACCCGCAAACAAATGGCGGCTTACTTATTGCTGTTGATACATCAGCAGAAAAAGAAGTAAAAGAAGTATTAGTTGCAAACGGCCTTCAAAATTTTGTTACACCGATTGGCAGGTTTATTGCAACAAATGAAAAGACAGTATCTATAAAAATATAAAACATGAGTTTCAGTGCAGGAGATATCTTAGGATCATTAGGTGTATTTCTTTTACTGGTTGCATTTATGATGAACCTGTTAAAGAAATGGAAGCAAGATGGATTTGCATATACCTTCTTAAATACGATAGGAGCAACCATGACCTGCATCTCGAGCTGGCTCATTCGTTTTATCCCATTTGTTGTATTGGAAGCTACCTGGACGGTAGTATCGTTAGTAGCATTGATAAATTATCTTAGAAGAAACAGATAATGTACCCGATACCTTTATCTTGAAGCTTTCATCTTATAGCTCTTCTTATCCCAGTTTATCAATGGCTTCAGCCAGTTTCCTGTCTTTGTCTGTTATTATATCGCCAGCGTCATGTGTACTTAACCAGAATTCCACTTCATTATAAGTATTCTTCCAGGTAGGGTGATGGTCCATTTTTTCAGCAACCATCGCCACCCTTACCATAAAAGAAAACGCTTTTGAGAAATCAGGGAACACAAATTTCCGGTATAATTTATTATCAATTTCGGGCCACATAATAATTGGTTTAAAAGATGAGGTGTTGTTTGTTCTTTATTTTTTCATTGGTCATTTCATTCACTAATTGCACACCGGGTAAAGAGCGGATCGATTGTATCAATTGCTGCAATTCCTCTGTGCTAACAATATCGCCTTTGATCAGCCACAAAAAATCAAGGTGCCTGAATTCGGGTAATAAATATTCACCATCAAACTGGTTATTGTACAAGTAGTGTACCAGGGAAGAAGCCGGAACAGCAAATTCGTAAATAGAGAAAAAATATTTACGGCTCTTTTTGGTAAGCTGTATCTCAATATCATTATTTACCCGAAACTTAAAAGCTAATATCTGGTTGAGCCGCCAGCTGAATTGGTAATCCTTAATAGGTGCAACAATGCCCAGCAGTACAGAATCCTCGAAGAATTCTTCTGCAAGCGTTTCATTGTCTATTTTAAGTTTCATGACTGTAAAAATAGCTGAATTATTACTGCCAGGCTGTTATTGTGTGTTGCGAATTTTCAAATCATTTTATGCCCTTAAGGGCTGCCATGCCAGGAAAGGGGCCATCTTAAAACAGGAAGCGGAATATGCTTTCTTACTCAGCATTACGGGAAATGGTCACCTGCTATCCTATGCTTGTTACTGCTTAGGCCAATTAAAAAACGATATCAAAAAAGATATCCTCATTACCTCTTTTTACTTTTACTTTCGCCGGATCCCCTTTTTTAAATTTGCTTAAAGCTTCCATGTAAGTTTGTACATCAGAAAATTTATGATCGTTTAACTGTACGATCACATCACCTGTTTTGATACCCACTTTTTGCGCTGTTTTGCCTTCGCTTACACCATCAACCCTTACACCATCCCCGCTGTATGTGTAATCAGGCATGATGCCGAGTGATACTTTGAAGGTACTTTTACCTGCTGCTGCCGCCTCCCTTGTTTTAGTAAAATATAATTTTTCTTTTTTAGAAGAAGCATCAATGATATTATAGATATATTTTACGATCTGCAATTCGCCATTGTAATTGATCTTATCCGCATCATCGCTTGGCTTATGATAATCGCTGTGTACACCTGTAAAGAAAAATAATACAGGAATATCTTTTCTATAAAAACTGGTATGGTCGCTCGGTCCGGTTCCGCTGCTGTCAAATTTTATTGTAAAGAATTTATCTTTTTCACTTACCAGACCCGCCCAGGCAGGCGAAGTGCCATACCCGCCAATAGTAAGCCCATGAGTACTGTCGTTCAAGCGGCCTACCATATCAAGGTTAACCATGTAGTTCACTTTTGTAAGGTCAATGGTAGGATGATCGGTATAATATTTAGATCCAAACAATCCTAACTCTTCGCCTGAAAAAGCAATGAACAGGTAGTTGCTTTTTTTTAATTTAGATGTTGCCAACATCTTTCCTAATTCGATCATTGCCGCAGTACCGCTGGCATTATCATCAGCGCCGTTGTGTATCTGTGGCGTTGTTCCTGTGAATAAGGAATTATGGTCTTCTCCATAGCCCAGGTGGTCATAGTGGGCGCCAATAATTATCGTTGAGGCGGCACCGTTATCAATGTAGCCAACAATATTATGCCCTGCCCTTTTCTTTTCACTGATGATCGTTTTTAATTTTATTTCAACTGTTGCAGTCTCATCTTTTAAATATTTTTGTTTAGCATCTTTAGAAATATAAATGACAGGTATTTTAGATGCTTCCACTTTAGCTTTCGGTTCAAACTTTAATTCATCTTTTATGTCAGAGCTGTTATAAATGAATAAAGCAGTTGCACCTTTTTTAACTACATCGTCGATCTTTGTTTTTATTGCATCGGCAAGGTCAAAATGAGGATTGTCCTTATTATCTTCTAATTTTTCTTTAAGATCCCAAAACCAAACATTACCTGTTTCTGATACAGATAAAGAAGCCTGTGCCTCCATCGTTTTATCTGGCGAAAAAATGAAAGGGAAGAATTCTTTTTCAACAACTAATTTATTGCCGTTGATCATGCAATAGGAAGCAGCATCGATCTCTTTACCCTCATTAACAGGAAACTCTTGCAGGTAGGCGCCATTATCCCCTTTCGGTTGCAAGCCGTTTTTTTGGAATTGATTGCTGATGTATTCATAAGCCAGCTTTTCTCCCGCAGACCCTGTTCTCCTTCCTTCTAATTTATCATCGGCTAAGAATGAAATATGCGACTGCAGGTCAGCAAGGACCTTCTTATCTGCTTTTTTTAATTTTTGTGCAGCGGCCAATTGAGTAGAAAAAACCAGCAGCCATAAAATACACTTCATACGATTGATTTAGTTGAAGCTGCAAAGGTAACAGAGCAAAATCCTAATCCTGTAAATAGAATGTAAAATTTGTAGCTATTTGATAGAGCGTTTAGCAGTTATGCAAACGCTGTAGGCCGCTGTATATCCCTTTGGGGTGCTCTGCTACAGGTTCCTAAAACACCCTAATTCGTAAGTTTGTAACCTTGTTTAGAGTTATTTTTGCACCCAATTTTGACAAAACCGGTAAACATAGCATTAGTAGGTAATCCCAACAGCGGAAAATCCTCACTTTTTAACTCCCTTACAGGGCTTAATCAGAAAGTGGGCAATTTTCCCGGTGTTACTGTAGATAAAAAAGTAGGTAAAACAACCATTTCTGCCAGCCTTTCTGCAACAGTGATCGATCTTCCGGGCAGCTATAGCCTTTATCCCAAACGTGCGGATGAGTGGGTGGCCTATAAAGTATTGCTGAACCAGGATACCGACATCAAACCCGATATGGTTTTGCTGGTAGCAGATGCCAGTAACCTGAAAAGGAATCTATTATTCTGTACACAGATAATCGATCTTAAGATACCGGTAGTGGTTGCACTCACCATGCTTGACCTGGCCAAACAAAAGGGTACGCAGATAGATGTGGCCGGTTTAGAAAGAGAACTGGGTGTTCCCGTAATCCCTATCAACCCAAGAAAAGATAAAGGTATCGACGCCTTGAAAAAGGCAATAGAACAATTAGCAGAAAACAAGTACCATTTGCCCGAACGTGATTTTATTGATAGCGATCTTTTGGCCGGCAATGCTATTGCAGCCACAAAGGCCGGTTTTCCTGATTTTAGTAATTACCGCATCATTCATTATCTCATCAATCATGAAGAATTTCATTTAGATGCAGGTCAACATCAAAGAATAGACGCTATTGAGGCAGAATATAAATTTAACCATACCAAAACACAGGCCGAAGAAATAATGCAGCGTTATGGCCGCATTAAACATATCATGCAGCAAACCGTTGTAGAAAGCGATCCGCTGAAACGGGCCTTGTTCAATGAAAAACTGGATGATATTTTACTGCACCGTGTATGGGGGTATATTATTTTATTAGGCGTATTGTTCCTTCTTTTTCAAAGTGTGTTTTGGGTGGCGCAATTCCCCATGGGCTGGATAGAAAGCGGCTTTGCTGCAGCCTCTGGTTGGTTTGGTGAAGTGTTGCCCGAAGGTTGGTTCGCCGATCTTTTCATTAATGGAATATTAGCCGGGCTTGGCGGTATATTGATATTTATTCCCCAGATAATGATATTGTTTGGCCTGATTACTTTATTAGAAGACACAGGCTATATGGCAAGAATAAGCTTCCTGTCGGATAAGCTTATGCGAAAAGTAGGCCTTAACGGAAAAAGTGTGATGCCCATGATAAGTGGTTTTGCATGTGCTGTACCTGCGGTAATGAGTGCCAGGAATATCGAGAATAAAAAGGAAAGATTATTAACCATAATGATAACGCCGCTGATGAGCTGCAGCGCAAGGTTACCGGTGTACACCATACTGATCGCATTGGTCATTCCGTCTAAATTATATTTTGGGTTTTTGAGTTTGCAGGGGTTGGTTATGATGGGGCTTTACCTGTTTGGAACCGCAATGGCATTGATAGTGGCGTGGGTAATGAAGTGGTTCATAAAAAGTACAGAACGTAGTTTTTTCATTTTGGAATTGCCGATGTACCGCGGACCGCGTTGGAAGAACATGATCTATACCATGATAGAAAAGGCAAAGATATTTGTCTTCGATGCAGGTAAGGTCATTATGTTCATCAGCTTGTTACTATGGGTACTAAGCACCTATGGCCCTTCCAATAAAATGGCTGCTGTTACAGCAAAGTATGATCCTATAGCGAAAGTAAAAGCCGATGAAGGCGAGGCTATCAAACAAAAGAAAGTTATGGTATTACAGGCCGCATTGCCAAAGGATACAGCCACAATAAGAAAATTGTATGATACCCTTATCATCAATAATAATGCAGAGCAGCATCAAATAGAGAATGACAGAAAAACAGCTTTGCTACAAAATTCTTTTGCAGGTTCATTAGGTAGTTTTATTGAACCCGTTATTCGACCGCTTGGCTATGATTGGAAAATAGGCATTGCATTGATCACTTCTTTTGCCGCAAGAGAAGTATTCGTTGGCACTATGGCAACATTATATAGTGTTGATGAAGATCCGGACAATAATAACACAACACTAAGAGAGAAAATGGCAGCAGCCCAAAGGGTAGATGGAACTAAGGTTTACGATCTTGCAACCGGCATGTCTTTGTTGATATTCTATGCTTTAGCCATGCAGTGTATGAGTACCATTGCTATTGTAAAAAGAGAGTTGAAGAGCTGGAGATGGGCCATCATACAATTGGTATACATGACGGGATTGGCTTACCTCATGAGCTGGGTAGCGTATAACATCTTTAAATAGAAATCAGGTCTGCGATTCTTTTTTATTTCTCGCCATTCCACTCATTATAGAACTGATCTAAATACTGCTGCATAAAAATATGCCGCTGCTCTGCTATTCGTTTACCCGTACCAGTATTCATCTTATCTTTCAGCAATAATAATTTTTCGTAAAAATGATTGATCGTTGGTGCGTTGCTATGTTTGTATTCCTCCCTGCTCATGTTTAAATTAGGCAAAACAGCAGGATCATATATCTGCCTGTCTTTAAAACCACCATAATGAAAAGCCCTTGCTATACCAATGGCGCCCAATGCATCGAGCCTGTCCGCATCCTGTACCACGACTAATTCGGGAGAGGAGAAGGATGCAGAAAAATTTCCGCCTTTAAAAGAAATATGACGAATGATATTTTCTACATGGTCAATAACAGGCTGATCAATATGTAAAGAAAGTAAAAATGCTTTGGCCTTTTCCGGGCCTACATTTTCATCCCCATTATGAAATTTGGCATCGGCAATATCATGCAGCAAAGCCCCAAGCGCAACAATAAAAGTATCAACATTTTCTGTTGCCGCGATCAATACAGCATTATTATATACCCGCTGAATGTGGAACCAGTCGTGGCCACCTTCGGCCCCCTGCAATTCTTGTTGTACAAAAGAAATAGTTTTCTCAATTACCTGTTGATGCGTCATGCGGCAAATGTAAGTAAACCATCAGGGAATAAAAAACCCCCGCTAAAGCGGGGTAAAAAAATTACCGGGAAGACCATAAGGCGAAAAATGATCATCGTCTTATGCCTTCCCGGCAAAAAAATAATTTTACCAATCCACTGCATAACTTATCCTGTTCTTAACCTGCGGATAAATATTTCGGTATATTTCGCTCAACACCTCTTCTTTACGTGGAGTATCATAATGGTTGTTCTTTGTCATATCCCAATCTTCAGCATGCAGCGCCCTGCTGTCGCCCGTATAAGTAGCAAATTCCTGTTGCCAGTTATAATCATCACTATAAGTATTACTTAATATCACACTGCGGTTAGCCACATCAGTTATGCGCACTTCCATTTCGCCACGTGCAGTAAATGATTGGCGTGTGATATTCATCGTAGCATATACTGTTTGGTATTGCATCTTGCCAGTACTGTCTTTCCCTGTTTCTATCTTCTGGCTCACATTACGGCTGTAATTATAAGTGCTTGGCCTTGGTATATCCAGGTTACGTAAAGTAAGATCTACTACCCAATCAGGTTGTATATTCTCACTCCTGGCTTCCCATTCAGTATAAAACTTTGCAGGGTAACGGGTAGCATATTGTCCGCCCAGGTCCCTCACCATATTCTGTTGAAAATACTCATTACTATAATTAGAACCCGTATTGCCCCAACCTGTGTTAAAGAAAAAAGAATTGTCCTGAACAGGGTTGATAACAACATTAATGATGGCATTGTTATAAGCTTCTGTTATCAGGTCCTTGGTGTCTTTATAACCCGGTATCCATTTATCACTTTTCTTAAAATAGCTATAGGCTAATTTAGTATCCTCCCTGTTGCTCCTGTCTAATAATACCAGGCCTTGCTGGTAATAATCTTCCGCGGCGGCATCTTTTGTATCATACAATTGTTGTTGATAACTGAATGGTGTAACAAGGCTGCTTGCAACGGGGGAGTTGGTAATAGCGTCATACATTTTTTGCAACTCGGAATAGGAAGCAAATATTTTATCCCAACGGGAAATATCCTTACTTCTTGTATAAGTATTTACTTTAGAAAGATGGCGGTTCTGTGCCTGTTCATATACAATTGGTAAAGCTTTTATGGCATTAGTATCAGTAGCTTTTTTATTAAGTTGTTTAACAACATCATACAGTGTTCTGTCTTCATCAACACGTTCCAAAAAGTTCTTTGAAGTTTTGCAGGAAGCAAAAACAACAATAGCAGAAAGTAAGTAAAGGAGTCTCATTTTGTTAAGGTTTAATTCTTGTCAGACGCAAAACAGGAACCAATGTAACAACTGCAAATGTATGTTGTAAAAATTTTAACAGGCACTAATAGCTCAGTAATTCAGCATTAAGTTTTTTGGCCAGCCCTTTGGCGCCCCATCGCATTACTACACGGTGGTTCCATTTAAATAGCGGGCGCAACAGGGGTGCAAGCATATTCATCCATTTTTTATTAGTATTCACGTCCCAGCTACATTCAATAGTAGTAATGCCTTTATCTTCTGAAAAATTCCAAAGCCCTATACCTTCAAGGTCACCATGCGCCGTGCCTTCCAGCAAGTGATGTGTATCAATATGCCTGCTGATCATATAAAAGCTTAGTGTATAAGGGAGGGCGCTTTTCCACGTATAGGCGATCTTTTTACCAATATCATTGATCCCCGGTTCTAAAACGGTCACTTGTTGTACACCTTTCCACCAGTTGGGCCATTCTTCCTGCTTATATATAATATCCCAGGCATTTTCCAAAGGACAGCGGAGTTTCCAGGTGGTAACGAATGAATAACTGTATTTAATCATATGTCAATATACGTAAAAAGCCCACAACAAGACTTTTAGTGAATAAATTCTTACCGTTCAGCATTAATTTTAAACCATTTGTCATACAAAGAAAAATATTTTAAGAAAAGATTTGATGATAATATATTGAATATCAATCACATATTGTAATCTTCATTAGCAGCCACCACCAGCTACTATTAAAAATATGGTATTATGTGTTGCATAGTACTAAAATCTTCTTATCTTTGTGATGTGATAGCGAAGACCGGTAGTAGCATCATATAAAGTATAGCAAATAAAGTATAGCCATGATTTTTAAAAAATTGAAGCCATGAACATTGAGAACACAGCAAGTCAAATGCGGAAAGGAGTTCTGGAATTCTGTATTCTTTCGGTGATCAAACAGGGGGAAGCTTACCCATCAGACATTATTGATAAGATGAAAGCAGCCAACCTGAATATTTTTGAAGGAACATTATATCCATTACTTACCCGCCTTAAGAACGCAGAATTACTTACCTATCGCTGGATAGAAAGTAACAGTGGGCCGCCAAGAAAATATTTTTCTTTAACAGAAAAGGGAGCGGAGTTCTACAAAGAATTAGAAGCCACCTGGTTTGAACTGGCAAATGCAGTAAAGGCCCTTACAGATGCCGAGCAGCATTTTACAGATAATAATCCCGGAATTACGGGAGATCAAAACTTCAACAACCCCCAATAAAAAAAAGTATAGCCATGATTTTTTCTTGGGATGAAAAACTAAAGAAACAAAAAACAACAGCCATGCAAGATCGCTTCACCAAAGCGGCAGGGCGTAAAACCAAATCAACTATTTCGTCATGAAACAAGTAATAAATATCAACTTCCAGGGACGGGTTGTTCCAATAGAAGTAAGTGCTTTCGATATACTGAAAAGCTACACCGAAAGCTTGAACAGGCACTTTGCTAATGAAGTAGGTAAAGAAGAGATCATCAATGATATAGAAAGCCGTATAGGAGAATTGTTCCAGGAAAGATTAAAGAACGGAAGCACCTGTATCACTGAAGATGATGTGAATGCTATCATCAGGAGCATGGGAAGGCCCGAAGAATTTGAAGAAGATACTGCCACAGCAAACGCTGCCAATGCAAAACATGAACAGGAGCAATACAATTATTCTCAACAATCATCTTCTCACACGCAACAAACAGGAACGCATAAGCGTCTTTATAGAGATGAGGATAACAAGATACTGGGCGGTGTGTGTTCTGGTATTGCCAATTACTTTTCAGTAGATGCATGGGTAGTACGTATCATCTTCATAGTTACAGGTATAGGTTTCTTTGCTTATCTTTTATTGTGGGCATTTGTGCCTACCAATGCCAATGCAGTTATAGGCAGCACACGAAAAAAATTGTACCGGGACGGGGATGATAAATTACTGGCAGGTGTATGTAGCGGTATAGGTAATTACTTCGGTATATCAGCGTGGATACCAAGGGCTTTATTCCTTTTGCCATTCCTGTCTTTTGCTTTCAGGCGCGGGCATTGGGGCGGTATGGATTTTCCTGAATTCTTTCAGTTTGGGTTTAGCCCGGGATCGATCATTATCTATATCATATTATGGTTAGTAATACCTGAAGCTTATACTACTGCAGAAAAATTAGAGATGAAGGGAGAGAAGGTAGACCTTAATTCTATCAAGAACTCCGTAATGGAAGAAATAAAAGGCGTACAACAGCGTGCAGAAAAATTTGGCAAAGAAGCAAAAACATTTGCTACAGAAAAAGGAAAAGCGATGAATAGTGAAATGAGCAATGTTGCCAAACGCAGCCGCCATTCCTTAGGTGATATCTTAGCCACATTGATCAAGATCTTCATTTATTTTATCGTAGGCAGTGTATGCCTTGGTTTGATCATTGGATTATTTGCCATAGGTATTGCTGCAGTAGGCATCTTCCCGTTGAAGAACTATATCCTTGCAAGCGATATCCAGCATTTTTACGCATGGGGTACTTTAATATTCTTCATTGGCGTACCTATCATTGCCATTATCACCTTCATTATCCGCCGCCTGGCAAAAATCAAAAGAGGCAGCAGGATGATCACTTTTTCAACAATTTGCCTTTGGATATTTGGCTGGTTCTGTTTTATTATGCTGATCGTATCACTGCAAAGAGAATTCAATTACCAAAGCAATATCAATATAGAGAATGTAGCCTTGTCTAATCCTAAAGTGAACAAGCTGGAAGTTACCAGCCAGACAGCTACAACCGTGCATTACCGTTATAACTGGTTTAGAATAGAACCCTTCCGTGGATTTGCAGAAGATACTATGTATATTCAGAATGTGCAGGTACGTATTGTAAGGTCATTGACAGACAGCTTTAAAGTAACGATGGTAAAACTCTCTTGCGGCAGATCAAGAAATGAAGCAAACAGGCTGGCATCATTGATCAATATAAATGCAATGCAATCAGACAGTGTACTGCTTTTGGATAAAGGTATCGCCATCAATAACACCGATAAGTTCCGTAACCAACGTATCGTATTAACAGTATATGTTCCGGTAGGCAAAAAAGTAAGGATCGATGAAAGCGTGGGCTGGGCACAAAATGTACACATTAACGGGCCTTTTGGAAACGATGACTGGAATATTGATTTTGCTGATAATGATGAGAACGACTGGCGTGTAAATACTGATTATGTGATGAAAGCCGATGGCTTGTATACATTGGATGGTATCAAAGCAACTGATTACGATAATCATAAAAGAAGAGTAAGGACAAAGAGAAGTGTAAATGGAGCTGTAATCGAAGAGACCGATACATACCGTTACGATGAGGAAGATAACAGGAACAACAATAATGATAGTATAAGAAAACTGATCAATAAACAAGATTCAATTAGAGTACAGAAAGAAAAGAAAGACGAACAATACAAAGATTCTTTAAGGAAAGAGGCAGAAAAAATAGAAAGGTTATTAGATAAATCAGGAGCCATGATAAGCAATGATGAGAACCTTCAATGGAATGCGATCAAATTCCCTGTTTATCCTGAAATAATGAGCTTTAATTAAAGAACGTTAAGTATAAAGAATTAAAATAGTTTCAATAGTTGAGTTGAAGTTGAAACCTTCCAGTCCTGCCATTTTTGGCGGGACTCTTTTTTATATTTGTATCATGAAAGATAACTTTTCAAAACAGGCTGAAGCGTATGCGCAATTCCGCCCAACCTATCCACAGGCTTTATTCGATCATATATTGCAATTTGTAAAAGAAAAAGGAACGGCCTGGGATTGTGGTACAGGTAATGGCCAATCTGCCAAAGAGTTAAGCAAATATTTTACAAAGATCATTGCAACAGATATCAGCCAGAAGCAAATTGATAACGCTTACCAAGCTGACAATATCCTGTACGGCATAGCGCCTGCAGAACATACTGGTATAGCGGGTAACAGCATAGACCTGGTAACAGTATCACAGGCATTGCATTGGTTTAAGTTCAATGATTTTTATGCAGAAGCAAAACGGGTGGCCAAGCCTGACGCAATAATCGCTGTATGGACATATAGCCTTTTAAGCATAACCCCCGCTATTGACGCCGTTATTGAAAACTACCATTATAAAACAATGAACGGTTATTGGGAAGAAGAACGAAAATATGTAGATGATGGTTATGCATCAATACCATTTCCTTTTGAACAACTTGATACACCAGACTTTGCGATTGAGGTTGATTGGACATTACCACAACTACAAGGCTACTTCAATACATGGAGCGCATTACAAAAATTCATTGTTGTCAATAACTATAGCCCCGTAGAAGCCTTGATGCAAGAGATCCTTCCATTATGGGGAAATGAGGAAAAACGAAAGGTCCTCTTTCCGGTACACTTAAAATTGGGCAGGCTGGTATAAGGCAGTTTGCTTCCCTTCTTTCAGCGATTTACAAGCCCCTTTGGGCGATCGCCTCTGAAAATATTATTACTACTGTATAGTTTTATCCTTGTATAAAAAAATTAACAATGAAAAAATTAGCAGGTATCTTATTTCTCTTTGCCAGTTTACAGGTGGCAGGGCAAAAATACAGCATTACAGATATGCCGGGAAGGACAGGAGCTAAAAAGATAATCATCCCAACCAGCAACAAGCAATTACCCTTAACTGTTAGTAAATTAAATATTCTTGATGCTAACCCTGAATTTAAAAGGCCACCAAGGCAATTTGTCCCTTTCGAAATGGTGGATTCTTTAACAAGGCGCCCGCTTGATCCCGATAAGCTCATCGATCTGCCCGGCCCCCGCCGTGGGCAAAGGGTACAACAGGCTACCGTTCGCCAGGTACTGGAGGAGACCAATGCTATGGAAAAAGAACTTTGCCTGCGGGGGCATTCATTAAGAGATGATGACCCTTTTCAAGGACTGAAAGTAGTGTTCAGGTATGATAGGCTAGCACCGGCAATAACTGCAACAAAAGGCAACCGGGTAATCACAAGAAACAATCCCTTGAACTATAAGTATAAGGCCACCGGCATTTCTCAAAAGGACCTTAATAATTTAAATAATGCAAGAAAATCAATTGAAGCTATTGCCAATGCCCCCAAAGCCTACTGGGCCTTTAGTAATATTTTCATTGCACCCATGGGGGAGTTCGGCAATTTTATGCATGAACTATATACACCCGAAACTGTTTTGGAATGTACACCTTCCAGCGATCAATGTATCATCATAGCCATGCCTAAAGATTCGTTGAGGAACTTAACCAGTTATACCATTGATGTTTTTAGCGGCGCAGATAATATTCCCTTATTTCGAAAATTTATTCCGCTGGCATCTATCGTTAAACAGATCAGTTATTCAGATATTGAGAAAATGCAGGCAGTAAGCAATATTTTTTACGACAGGCGCACTTCTGCCCCGCCACCTGCAGGATGGTACTTTTTAAGAATAAACACCAAAGACCTTAACCTGCAAAGTAAACTGGGGCAGCCAACAAAAGCAGGTAAAAAATATTATTTTTCTATCAAGCTAAAAAAAGAGATGAGAATAAGGATTGATCAAAGAGTTGGCTTGACACAGGAATCAGTAGTAGCAGAACAGATCGTTGTTAATTATAGTTGCCGTCCGCCATTGACAATAGATAAGAATACAAGCCTTGTAAAAAGCCCGGTTGATTTTAGAAAAACAGACCCGTCAGGAAAATTTGGACTGTACCTGAATACGACAGGCTTTAAAACAAAATACACATCTACTTTTACCAGTGATGATAATTGTAATTTAATAAATGCCAAAGGTGCAAGAGTAGAAGCCGACCTAAGCCTTGGTGCAGTAACCTATAATTTCCAGAACCTGATCAATTCATCTGCGCCTTCTACAAAAGACGAGGCGCTATTTAGTGCAAAACTTTCAGCAGTAACAGGCACACAAACAGGCGATAACGGTGAAGATGAAACGAATGGGGCGTATCTTAAGATATATACTGTAAAAGATGGGGAAACGATCATTCCCTTACCATCGGTAAATGGCAACGTTCCGCTTAATTATACAGCTGCGTTAGATGATTACAATGTACAATTATTTAACGAGCGTTTTTTTATAGGCCCCGTGCCTTGCCAGGTCACTATTGATCTGAATAATAAGATCGGCACGGAAGTTACAGGCATGGTAGATAACAGCAACAATACTATTAGCGGCACCTTCAGGCCCTATGCATCAAGCACTATTTCAGGCACAGGTAAAGTAGATGCCGTATTGTTGTATGCAGGTGTAACTGTTGCAGTAAATTTGATAGACATAGGGGTGCAGCATAATTTTAATGCCAGCGTAAATACTGCAAGCGATAGAACAATGGAGATAGGCGCCTTTGGTGGCAATGTTACTTTTAATGCAGGGTTTTATTATCCATGTGCCAAAACCTTCTGGACAGGTAAATTCTGCAATAAGAACTTTGCCATTGAAATATTCAGATGGGATGGAGCAAAAGAAACAAAACCTTTTTAAATTCATTTGCGCATTATACTAAGCCTTCCACCCGGAAGGCTTTTTTATTAAAACCTTGTACCAAAAAATAACCCGCTAAAGCAAATTGGTTACATTTGGCAATGGTAAAAGATACCACAAGTACTAAAACAACTTGAATGAAAACAATCCTTGTTGGGCTTTCTCTTTTTTTCTTCCAAACTTCGCAAAGCCAATTGGTAAGCCTTGAAAACTACAGGCATTCATTTACAGAAGCTGGAGGGCCGATCTATAAACAATTTAATTTCAGAGTAGATACTGTTGATGGCCACCAGGTGATCAAAGCTATTAAGACGGGAAATATCTTATATGATCCGAAGCGACCGGTTTTTTATGAAATATTTGCCAATAGTTTTTTGATTGCCACATTGACCGACACCAGCATGACCAGGATGGATACATCAGTCATTAATTATTTATTGCCGAGGACAACACTTTTTGCAATTCCGTTAACCGGCCGTAACAGGTTTAAAAAAATGTATAGTACAAACCTTGATAATACCATTGTTGTACCCGATGCTAATATTAAAAAAGCAAAAGGGCTGCATTGGTATAAAATGAGAAATATAGAAACAGTTAATAAAAAAGTGCTCCTCTATGATCGTAAAGAAATGGTTCACCAATTTTGGTTTACCGAGATACTTTTATGATAATCAATAACGGCTTACATTTGCCAACCGATCGCTATTACAAATCATTCAACAATTAAGTAATGAAAAACACCCCTTTTACTGAAAAGCACATTGCACTTGGTGCAAAAATGGCTGAATTTGCCGGCTACAATATGCCGATCTCTTATACAGGCATTAATGATGAACACGCAGCTGTACGCAATAATGCCGGCGTATTTGATGTGAGCCATATGGGTGAATTTATTTTAAAGGGAGAAAATGCCCTTGACCTTATTCAAAGGGTTACCACTAACGATGCAGCCAAACTGACCGATGGCAAAGCTCAATATAGTTGCCTGCCGAATAACGATGGCGGTATAGTAGATGATCTTATTGTGTATTGCCTGGAAGAAAATAAAAGCTATATGTTGGTAGTGAATGCCAGCAATATAGAAAAAGACTGGAACTGGATAAGCAAGCATAATGATAAGAATGTGGAGATGCACAATATTTCTGATAAGACCTGCCTGTTGGCCATACAAGGCCCTAATGCAACGAAAATATTGCAGCCATTGGCGGATATGGATATCATGAATTTAAAATATTACACCTTTACCAAAGGCAGGTTTGCAGGTGTAGATAATGTATTGATCAGTGCAACAGGTTATACCGGGGCAGGTGGTGTAGAGATATACTTTGAAGATGTAGATGACGCTGCCAATAAAATATGGGATGCTATTTTTGAAGCAGGAAAAGTTGCAGGGATAAAAGCGATAGGCCTTGGCGCAAGGGATACATTGCGCCTGGAAATGGGTTATTGTTTATATGGTAATGATATTGATGATACTACTTCACCATTAGAGGCCGGGCTTGGCTGGATAACAAAATTTACCAAGCCATTTACCAACAGCGCTTATTTTGAAAAACAAAAAGCAGATGGCCTTGCAAAAAAACTGGTAGGTTTCGAAATGCAGGAAAAAGGAATTGCCCGTCATGATCATGAGATAAAAGATTTTGAAGGAGTAGTTATAGGAAGAGTTACCTCAGGTACACAATCGCCATCTTTGGGCAAGGCGATAGGCATGGGGTATGTTGAAACAAAATATGCAGCTATTGATACAGAGATATTCATCAGCATACGCAATACCTTATTGAGAGCTAAGGTGGTTAAAATGCCATTTGTTTAGTTCATGGATGACAGTTGACTGATGATAGTTGAACTTATTGTATTGCTATCACAGTTATCTGTTAACAGCCGGCTACCAACTATTAACGCTTAACAAATGCCTACTATACACTTAACAACCTTCATCGCTGCTCCTGCCGAAAGAGTATTCGATCTTAGCCGCAGTATTAACCTGCACAAGATATCTACTGCATCTACCGGCGAGGAAGCTGTTGCAGGTATAACAAGTGGATTGATTAACAAAGATGAGACCGTTACCTGGCGTGCCAGGCACCTGATGAAGCAAAGGATATTTGTATCTAAGATAACGGCTATGCAGCCGGTGTCTTTTTTTTGCGATGAAATGCAGCAGGGAGATTTTAAAAGCTTTAAACATGAGCACCATTTTAAGCCGGTGCAAAATGGTACTATAATGATCGATCTTGTTGAGTTTGAAACTCCTTATGGCGCCATTGGCCGGTTTGTAAATAAATATTATTTAAAAAGATACCTCGAAAGATTTTTATCAAAACGTAATGAAGTGATAAAAGAATATGCAGAGAGTGATATGTGGAAAGTGATATTAAATTAAGAAAAAATGGAGCAGACAAAACCTTACCTATATACCAGCCTTTCACCTGCATTGCTTCATCTATACGATGTAAGCAGCAGCATAGTAGTAATTATTGATGTGCTTAGGGCAACGTCAACCATGGCGACAGCTTTACATAATGGTGCAAAATGTATCATACCTGTTGATAGTGTTCCCGAATGTATCAGCATCGGCAAACAACTGCAAGGCATAACCGCAGGTGAACGTGATGGAAAGATTGCCGAAGGGCTTGAATATGGGAACTCTCCTTTTGAATACCCCGAAAGTTTTGTAAAAGATAAAACCCTGGTACTTACTACAACTAACGGCACTAAGTTGCTGCATATGGCATTGGCCAAAAGTGCAAAAGGGATCATCACAGGATCTTTCCCTAATCTTTCAGCAGTATGCGATTACCTGCTGGCACAAAATACCAATGTAATATTAGGCTGCGCCGCCTGGAAGGACAGGGTGAACCTGGAAGATACTTTATTTGCGGGGGCTGTTATCAGCAGGATAAAAGAACATTTTAATATCAACTGCGATTCTTCCCACATGGCAGAGACCTTATATAATGATGGCAAAGGCGATCTGTTCGGTTTTATGAAAGCTAATAATGCATCCCATTATCAACGCCTTTCCGGTTTTGGCTTAGATAAGGATATCAAATATTGTTTAACTGCAGATGTTGCTAATGTATTGGTAATTTATGAGGATGGACAGTTGATAGCTAAAAGATGATCAGCTGCTATTGTTGAAAGTTGGGAAAAATGAACACTCCCTTCTTTTTTAAATATTTACTCTCCTGGAATTTATCAATAGGATAGAAAACAAAATCCTCTTTTTTATTATGTAGAAAAAAGTATTTAGTGTTTTTAAGTTGATAAGTAGTTGCTGCAAACTTTCCTTTATATTTCTTTACCTGGCACAAAGCATCAATAATAAATTCCGTACAGTATAATCGTTGCTTACTGAAGAGATCAAAATGAAGATCAAAAGTTATACCTGCTTTTTCGGCAGCTGCGATAAAAGCATACACTTTAGCCAGTTCATTTTTTGAAATATCCAGGCTATATACGCCCGCAGACTCGTTCTCAGGAAAAGAAAGAAAATCGTTGATTGGCTGATGCAGTATTGTTCCAGAGGGGTTAGTAGTGCCCCCAAGTATATGTGTTACCAGTAATTCGCCGCCATATTTAAGTATAATGCCGCAATGAGAAAACATTTTATTGGTACCTGAAAATTCCCTGATGATATTGCTTTCTACATCTATACCACCCCTGAAAATAATATCGCCTTCTGATAGTATGTTTTTTATAGACTCAACCTGTAGTTTTACCTTCTGATCATTATCTATTTTTGGCAAACTGTCATTTATTATAATGGCGCTATCTGTTATAGGCGAATTATTGCTTCGGCAAGTATAGAGCAAGAGTAAAACTAAAAGGCACTTTAATAGGCCCATTTTATTGTTTAACGCTTTTTTCTTTTTCACGTTTTAAATAAATAGGAACGCTTAACAAAATGGAGAATTGGCTGCCCCTGGATGTAGTTGACCCAAAATAATTTTTTGATGTATGGGAGTAGTGTATATCTGATCGAATATATTTATTTAATCCACGATTATAGATTGCCATAAGCCTGAGCCGTTCTATCCCATGATATTTCAAAATTCCTCCTAGTTTTAATACCAGGCTGTAGCTCAAATTAGATAAAGACTTTTCAGTTTGATTAAAACCAATATATTCATTTGGAAAGTCAGTTGAATAAAAAATTGAATTATAATAAGAAGAATCATAAAAAGACTTTGGGCGATTGATACCTAGCCCAAACCCTATCCCTAAAATGGGTGAGATAGTTTCAATTGCCTTCTTTTGATTTGTGATGAACCTATTATAAACAAATTGAAACTGGCTTATTCCCCCATTTGTAAAATGCCCCTCAGCCATCCTTACTTTTTTAAAATGAGTAAAAGAAGCGGTTAAATCTTGTTGACTAGTGAACGTTAATTCATAACTTTCTTTTTCGTATTTTAATTCTACTGCAATTGTTGCTGCAATCCGGGAGGAACTATATTTTCCATTAAAAGTGCTATCAAGTTGATGAGGTAGAGATAGATCTGTTTTAGTATTGAAAAAAACACTTCCAAAACTTGGCCTTAAAATAAATGATTGGCAAAAAGATTCTTTTGGTAAAATTGATTGAAAAAAGAAAACCACAATTGATAATAATTTGTTTTTTCTCATAATATTGTTAGAAAATTTTGAAATAGCTGATTATTAATAACCTATGCTTACAGAAGTCCCCGATCCGGCTGATATGGTGGTCAGAGCCGTCATCTTGGCTGTTTTCAAAGCCGACCCTCCGGAATATACTGTATATTCAGAATTGCGATTGAGCAGACTATTATCGGTATATGAATATGTTCCAGCCTTGGCTCCTCTGCAAACCCCTTCCCATTCAAACTTACCTGTAATTGTACGGGGCTCTATAAACACTACAACTCTGCCATACCTAACATCTGCTTGTGCGGTTAACTCAAAATGTATGAAGCCTTTATAATATCCCACTTCCGTATACATATTATATACCCCACCTATAATTTCATATTCAGGGTCTATATTTCTTTTAGCTCCGCTCTTAAAACAAATCCCTTGTCCACCCTTTGCCTTAGCCAACTGGATTTGATAATCCGCCCAGGTCAGCGTGCCATTACGCATCTGTTCCAAAACCTCTGTTACAGGCTCGTCAGGGTTTACAAAGGTCATAATGTGAGGGTTGCTTAAAACATTATTCTTCAGGTCATCGTATGCATCGGGATATAATGTAGCATCCACAAAGCTGCAAAAGCCATTGTCCATATCCACTTTTATCAAGTATCCGTTAATACTTACTATTTTATCCTGGTTCAGTATATCAAGTAAATATTCGGAATACTGCCCCGATGCAAAACTTGTATCGATGTTGCTGATACTTCTACCTGCAAGTGAGATGCTCTGTGCTATGGGTGCTTTTATTGACAGCGAAGCAAAATTCTCTTCCTTTAGTATGTTTTTTAGCATTTGCTGTTCATCATTTTTATTTTCTGTTACCTTCAGGTAAACACTCATACTATTAAATACAACCACTCCTTTATTAATAAATACATCGTTATTTGTCAATTCCTGTTTTGGTGCATCTTCAGCTACTTTTTTACAGGAAAAGAAGAATAAAGAGACCAGCATTGAAGCTGTTAAAACCTTTCTCATGATCTTATTTTTTTTATTTACTTATACCTTCATTTTTTTAGGTGTTGTGTCTAAGATATTCCACCTGTAATCCACGACAGTAAAGGGCGCCGGCTTTTGTCGCAGCATTTACCAGCTGGCATTAAAGCGATTTTTTTTTGGAGAAGGTTAGAAACCCGGATGATCTTTTTGATAGATTGATCTACCGGGCAATGAAAGAATAGTAATTAAATATTTCTTTTGATAAAATTGAATGATTTGTTTCTTAAAAACTATTCTAAATTTGAATAATTAAAACTGGAATTAAATGTTTAATGCATGCAGGTTAAAACGGCTAAGGATAGATGAAAATTTATCTCAGCTTGCCATGAGCGAAAGATTACACATATCTCAATCAAGCTACAGTAAATATGAAGCGAATAAAGCCGACCTGAGCATATCTTTACTACAACGCATATACGAAGAATTTGGAGTAGATCCTTCTGAGTTCATCCTTATGGAAAAGGAAGTAAATAAGGAGCCGCAATAACCGGGAAACCTTAAACCTGTGCAACAAAACCTTGTATATTTCATTATTTACCTTCTTTGGGCCTACTGTTTTAACATTCTTTTTCCCCACAAACCTTCTTCTTTAGCTTGAAAGCTCAACTATTTTCCGTTACTTTTGCAAATTGCCCTTTTCTGAACCATAATGTAAAGAACAGGTCGGTATAAGAAGCCCTTGTATCGTAAATCTTAAATCGTAAATCAGTTGGCTTTATCGCATCTAATTAAGTTTGTATACAATAACGGAACCGATGAAGTGATTCGCCGGGGAAAGAAGATACACGCTACAGGTTTTGTGGAATTGGTAGAGCACGACCAGTTGATGGGAAGTGTTGTATTTCGTGTAAAAGACGATAGCTACAATACTTTTTATAAAGTGCATATTCAAAAATATGCTGATCCCAAATCTATCTCGGCCCGTTGTGGCTGCCCCTATAATTTAGGGGATATCTGTCGCCACGAAGCCGCTGCTTTGTTACGCCTGCAGGAAATGATAGATAAGAACATGCTGGGCACAACCACTATTCAATACAATCAGCGCCATACTGTTGCCAAGATGAAACATATTGATCTTAAAATGATCAAGCTCTTGTCATCCCCGGGTATTTATGCAGAAGCGGAAAATTTATTAAGAAGTTCAAAAGCTACCATTTTAAAAGCTGCCGATGAAAGGATAGAGGCTGAACTTGATCTTGATGGCGATATATACCCTTTGGTCATTCAAAAGAATGACGAAAGAAATTTTGATACCTCTTGTAAATGTGGCGAAACAGAACATCCTTTATGCGAACATAAAACATTATTGTTCCTGCAGTTATTAAACGCTTATGGCCCTTATTATTTTGATTCTATCCGCAATTGGGATAAGGAGAAGAATAAATTATTGCAGATATACGGCTACAGCCTTACTGATGACCTTACCGGTAAATTTGAATTTACTTATAAGGATGGCAAACCCTTCTTAAAAGTTTTAGATACTACTATTAAAAGGGTGGCACCGGGCATCTCAACAAAACCTGTTGAAACCTTTGTACAACCTGATCTTCCCGAAAAACCGGAAATTGTAGAAGTGATGGCTGAAAAACGTTTGGGCGTTGTGTTTAATTTCAATACAACAATGTACCCGGGTTTTACGGTTGATGCGGTGCAGGGGCAAGCAGATGAAGACAATAAAAAGTACATTGGAAAAGTAGAAAAGCTCGACCTCACTAAATTTGTAAATACAGAAGTATTCAGTGAAGATGATAAACAGCTATTACAGCAGGTGCGTAAGCTGCAGAATACAGAAGTGAACAAATACCTTGACAGGAACTCTCCTTTTAGCGGTATCTGGGAAAACATCATACATACAGAAGGCGATGAATTGCCTGAAGAAACCAAAGCGCTCATTGCAGAATACCTTCATCCCAAATTAAAAAAACTGTTTGAAGAACAGCATGCCAATCATTTTGTTTTTTTACTGAAAGATAAAAAGCCCTTTAAAACAGATAACCTTATCGAGATAGAAGCAACTGACCAGTTTGTTGCGCCGGTATTTAAAATATTAGCAAAGAACAGTCATTTTGAAATTGCCTGTATGGTAAAGATAGATGGCGATACGGTACCATTTACCAAAAATGAATGTAACAGCAGCCTTGTATTCCTGCATGATAAGGTACTGTACCTGTGGCATAGATCTGAAGATGTATTACAGGCAGAAAAATTTGTAAAGGAAGGTAATATACAATTGAGTAAAGAGAATTGGGCCGAGCAAATGCAAAAGATCATTCTTCCTTTGACAAAAGATTACCATGTTGAATTTGATAAGAGCCTGGTAAAAGAAGTGAAGAGCGGAGAACCGGAAATAAAACTGCAATTACAGGAAAAGGGCGACTATCTTGTATTTCAGCCCATCTTTACGTACAAGGGTTTTGAAACCAAAGCAACCGATAAAGAAACGATAACTATACCCGATGGCGACAAGATATTGATCGTACACCGCAATAAAGCATTTGAAGAAGAGTTCCTTAAAAAACTGGAAAGTCTTCACTCGCAGTTTGTAAGAACCCCCGACAATGGTAACCTGGTTTTAAAAGGCGCAGATGTATTACGCAACAACTGGTTCTTTTTATTTGTTGATGCGATGAAGGACATGAAAGTGCCCGTATATGGTTTTGAAGCGTTGAAGAACTTCCGATTTAATACAGCACGCCCCAGCACACATATACATGTAAGCAGCGGATTGGATTGGTTTGACGCTAAAGTAGAAATAGAGTTTGCTGATCAGCGTGTAGGTATCGACGATATTAAGAAGGCATTGTTAAATAAACAATCCTTTGTTCAATTAGGCGATGGTACATTGGGTATCTTGCCCGATGAGTGGTTGAAACGTTATTCCCTGTTATTTAAAGTGGGCGATGGCCGCAGCGATAAACTACGGCTTTCTAAATACCACATGAGTGTTATAGATGAGCTGTATGAGAACAGGGATGAAACGGAATTAAGTTTTGAGTTAGATGAGAAATTTGAACGCCTGCGTGAGTTCAAGCATATACCCGAAATTGCACCGCCGGATATTTTGGCGCCAATACTCCGGCCTTATCAGACCAGCGGTTATCAATGGCTTAACTACTTGAATGATGTAGGCTGGGGCGGTATCCTGGCTGACGATATGGGCCTTGGTAAAACAGTACAGGCGCTTAGTATGCTTCATCATTATAAAGAAAGTACCGGTGGTTTAAAAGCTATTGTTATTTGTCCTACCACGCTGATATATAACTGGAAGAACGAGGTGAATAAATTTACGCCTAATCTTACCTGGCATATCCATCATGGCAGTATCAGGAGCCGCAGTGCAGATGAACTTCAGCGCCATAATATAATCATCACCACTTATGGAACACTAAGAAGTGATATACAGATATTACTTAAGATCGCATTTGACTACGTTATCCTTGATGAGAGCCAGGCAATAAAGAACCCTTCTTCAAAAGTAACCAAAGCAGCATGCCTGCTTACTGCAAAGAACAGGTTGTGCATGAGTGGTACACCATTGCAGAATAATACATTTGATATTTTTGCACAGATGAATTTCCTTAATCCCGGCCTGCTGGGTACAATGGAATTTTTCAGAAATGAATTTGCAACACCTATTGATAAATTTGGCGAGCAGGATCAAAAAGAACATTTACGTAAATTATTGTATCCATTTATTTTGCGCCGAACAAAAGAGCAGGTGGCAAAAGACCTTCCTGAAAAAACAGAGACGATCCTTTTTTGTGAAATGGATAAGGAGCAGCGTAAAATATATGATGCCTACCGCAACAGTTACAGGGATAAGATATTAGGCACTATCGATCAGCAGGGTATTGATAAATCGCAATTGACCATTTTGCAGGGGTTGATGAAGCTGCGACAGATATGTGATAGCCCGGCCATACTGAATGAAGAAGAAAAATATCCTAACCATTCCATTAAGCTGGATGAACTGGCAAGAGAAATAGAAGAAAATATCGGCGACCATAAGGCTTTGATATTTTCCCAGTTCCTTGGTATGCTGGCATTGATCAAAGCAAAATTAAAAGCTGATAATATCCCATTTGAGTATTTTGATGGCAGCACATCTGCGCCAGACAGGGAAAAAGCAATTGATAATTTCCAGAACAATGATGAATGCAGGGTATTCCTTATTTCCCTTAAAGCGGGTGGTGTGGGGCTTAACCTTACTGCGGCAGATTATGTTTATATAGTTGACCCATGGTGGAACCCCGCTGTTGAGCAACAGGCCATTGACCGTACGCACCGTATCGGGCAAACGAAAAATATATTTGCCTATCGCATGATATGCATCGATACCATTGAAGATAAGATACTTCAGTTACAGGAGCGTAAACGGGCCCTTGCTAAAGAATTGATAGCAGATGATGCTACTTTTGTAAAAGCATTAAGTAAGGCAGATGTAGAGTACCTGTTCAGCTAAGCGAATCCAGGTATAAAAAAGATTACACAGATGGCGCAGATTTCCTGCGTGGCCCATTATCTTTTAGAGATCCCGATCTTTTCTTTATGATGATATAAAATCTTTCCACCTTTTGAAATCACGGTGTTGCGAAGATTGGAAAAGGCTTCTGACGATGGCGCCAGCGGATCTTAGTGCAGCATGGAAATACATGCTGAAGGAATTGGTTTTTCTCATGTTATCGGTTTTAAGGACGTTAAAAATACAAATGACAAAGGCATATCGTCAAGCGCATTTTTGCTGATTTTAAGGTCCGGTAATTTCCGAAGGCTTTGGGTTATTTTACCGCCGAACCTTGCCAGTTGCGGCGAAAGCGACGGTTCTTTTTATAATATCTTATAGGATAGATATCCGGATTTTGGCGGATCTTATTAATAAAGGCCCTGACTATCCCAGTAATAGAATATTTGCTTACAAATTCGGTCTTAATGGTATTCATATAGAGGTTTTACTATTAAGTTAACGGCAGCTGTACTATTTTATTGTGCTAAAAAAGGGCCCCGGGTAAGGGCCCAATCATCAAGGGTGAATAAAAACCAGGTTTAGGTTGTAAATATTTTGAAAGCTTAACTGCCTAATGAACTTATCTCAGGTAATGGAACAAATGCTGCTGCAATTATCCATGCAACCAATGCAATGAAGATGAACGTTTCAGTTTTTGTTATCACTAATGGTATATCTTTTTTCATAACTGTAGATTTATTGGTTATTAACTATGATTTTTTGATTAGCTGCCTAATGAACTTATCTCAGGCAATGGAACAAATGCTGCTGCAATTATCCATGCAACCAATGCAATGAAGATGAACGTTTCAGTTTTTGTTATCACTAATGGTATATCTTTTTTCATAACTGTAGATTTATTTGGTTATTAACTATAATTTTTTTGATTATCTACCTAACGAGTTTACTTCTGGTAGTGGAACAAATATTGAAGCAACGATCCAGCATATTAAAGCGGCAAAAATGATAGCTTCAGTTTTTGTGATCTTAAGACGTAAAGCTTTTTTCATAAAAAATAATTTTCGGTTTAATGTTTTGTTTTTCTCGCTTTTTAAAGCGCTTGTAAATAATAGACCTGTAACCGTACTTCCGGTTTAACCTAAAATGAAGCAAACGTGGATGTTATGAATTTTTTAACAGGCAGGGTTATGGAAATTGTTAGCTCATGGGGCCAGGGAAGGGCGTAGAAACATAGAAAAACAGCCTGTTTTCCTTAATTCCTTAATGATTTTAATAACTACTTTCCACTCCACTCTCCCGCACCTGAGGTTGGGTCCTTTAACCTTAATTAACCTTAAACCCATCTTCATTAACCGCCTTTTCTATAACCGGCATATACTTTTGCTGCATCAAAAAAGTATAGCCATGAAACAACTTTTATCCTTTTTATTTTTCTTAACAACAGTAACCGCAGCTTTGGCTCAAAAAGCCACCGTAAAAGCCCAGCTGGTAGATACACTGCAAAAGCAACAGCTTTCTAATGCAACAGTATCGCTGATGAACGCAGCCGATTCTTCCCTTATCGCATTTACCAGAACTGATGATAATGGAAATTTTTACTTTGACCAGTTAAAGGCCGGTAAATACCGCTTATCTGCATCGCAGGTAAATTTTCATCCACAATGGAAAAATTTTGAATTGAATTCGGGTGAACAGGCACTGGACCTTGGGGAAATAAAAATGAAGGATAAAAGCATCATGCAGGAAGTAACAGTGGTTGCACAGCGCCCCCCTGTGGTTGTAAATGGCGATACATTGGAATTTAATGCAGAGGCATTTAGAACAAAACCTAATGCAGTAGTAGAAGATATGCTTAAAAAAATGCCGGGAGTAGAGGTAGATAAAGATGGTAATATCAAAGTGAATGGTAAAAAGATAAACAGGGTATTGGTAAACGGCAAAGATTTTTTTAATGGCGACCCCAAAATGGCTACGCAGAATTTGCCCGCTGATGCGCTGGATAAAGTACAGGTATTTGAAAAACAATCGGACCAGGCAGCTTTTACAGGTATGGACGATGGCAATGCTCAAACTACCCTTAACCTTAAATTAAAAAAGGATAAAGCGAATGCTGTATTTGGAAAAGCAAGTATGGCAGCAGGTACAGATGGACGTTATGATGGACAGTTTAACCTGAATAAATTTAATGGCAACCAACAACTATCTGCTATTGGTATGTCTAATAATACCAACAGGCAAGGCTTTTCTATTATGGATATGTTGAATTTTACGGGGCAGAACCGTAAAATGATGAGTGGCGGCGGTGGTATTGTGATCAATACTGGCGGTGGAGATAATTTTGGTTTACCTGTAGCAGGGATCAATAACAGCCAGGGTATTAATCAAACAATTGCAGGTGGCTTAAATTATAGCGATACATGGAAAAAGAACACAGAAGTAAATGCAAGTTATTTTTATAATAATGTTACTGGTGACAACGACCGTACTACTAACCGGCAGAATATTGCTTCCGGTAATAATTTCACTTACCTGCAAAATAGCAGAAGCACTAATAAAACGACAAGCAACCGTTTTAACTTTAGTGCGGATCATCGTATAGATTCATTTAATTCCATCAAACTTACTTCGTTGTTTGGTATTCAAAAAGGGAAACGCTCCACTTTTAATGACTACGAATCTTTTATACCCAATGATAAACAATTGAATGATGGGTACAGTAATACCAACAGTACATCCAGCGGGTATAATATTGAGAATACCTTATTATTCAAACATAAGTTTAAAAAGAAAGGAAGAACATTATCCTTAACAGGCAGTATGCAGTATAACGATAGCGAAGGAAATGCAGCACAAAATTCTATCAATAATTTTTTCAATAATGGAAGTGTCAGCCAGCGTGATACATTGAACCAGCAATCAACTATTAATAGCCTTACCAATGGATATAGCGTATCAGCCAACTATACCGAGCCTTTGAGCAAACGTGCGTTACTGGAGTTTCGGAGTTTTTATAATGCCAATAAGGGCGATCTTGACAGGAAGACCTATGATTATAATGTAAGTAGCGGCAAGCATGATAAAATGAATAAGGTATTAAGCAATGCTTTTGAAAGCAGGTACAACTATATGGGTGGTGGAACAAGTTTACGTGTACTGAAAAAGAAATACGGTTTCTCTGTAGGGGCCAATGTACAGTATGCCTCACTTAACAGCCATCTTAAAGATAGTGCCTTTAGAATAAAGCAAAATTTTACCAATGTATTGCCATCAGCTAATTTTAATTATAGTTTCTCTAAAATGAAAACATTGCGGTTAGATTATTCTACAGCAACAGCTCAACCTAATGCAAACCAGCTTCAGCCGATAAAAAATATCAGCGATCCATTGAATATAACAGAAGGCAATCCTGCATTAAACCCTTCCTATACACATACAGTGGGTCTACAATTCTTCAATGCCAATCCATCAAAGCGTAAGAACCTGTTCATGTTTTTAAATTATACAGCAACACAAAATGCGATCGTTAGCAGTGATGTATTTAATAATGGCATAAGAACAACCACACCTGTAAATGCCAATGGTATATATAGCATAATGGGAAATGTTGATCGTGGGTTTAGTATAAAAAAATTAAATACAAGAATAGGTATTGGCGGGTTTGTTGCTTATAACAATGCAGTTAATTTTATTGATGGCAAAAAAAACACAACAGGAAACCTGAGTGTATCACCCCGTTTTACAGCCAATTATAGTTATAAAGAATTGTTTGACCTTAGTTTAGAAGCAAGGGTAAGCTATAATGAAGCCACTTATTCGTTACAACCTGTATTAAATAATAATTACTGGCGCCAGGTGTATAGCGCAGAAGCTACCATAACATTACCGAAAGGCCTTACTATCACCAGCGATGTTACTTATACAGCTTATAGCGGCCGTACAGAAGGGTACAATACAAAAGTAGCATTATGGAACGCAGCTATCAGCAAACAGGTATTAAAAAGTAAAAAAGGAGAAATAAAAATAAGCGCCTTCGATCTTTTAAAGAAAAATATTGGTGTAGACAGGATCGGCAATGCGAATTATGTAGAAGATGTACAATATAAAGTGTTGCAACAATATTTTACAGCAGGGTTTACTTACAGTTTACAAAAGCAAACTACAGGTGGGCCACGTGCAGTAATAAGAACTTTTTAAATAATAAGTATAGCAGGAAAATAAAAGCCACTCAAAAGGAGTGGCTTTATTATAAGTTTAAGAATGTTCTATTGTTACCTTTCTGAGGTCATTAGGATCGTACTTTACAAATATTTCCTCGCCAACCTGGTATTTGGAAACTGATTGCTCGGCAATAGCACCTTTAACTGTTGCCATAAATGGGGGGCCCGCATCAGGCAAAACTTCCAATAATAATTCAACCAAAGGGTTATTGCCATTGATATTTATACCAAGCCATTTATAATTCTTTACTATCGCCCTTGCCGATAAGGAAGTAATGCCAAATAAAATTGCGTCATTGTCTTTTTGCAATTGCTCTAATTCTACCATCAGCTTTGCCTTGCCGGCTTCATCAAAATCACCGGCAGCTGTGCGTTGTATTTTTGAATTAGTGGATACTTCGCCGCTTGTATTGATCACCACATTCTTTTCATTTTTAGGATCTATCTTAACAGGTATCGTCATACCGGGCTGATAAACAAAAGGATTTATTCTTGAAACTAATACCCTGATAGTAGTGGAATAAGTTTGACCGAGATAATTTTTTACATCAACTATTAATTTTACCTGGGGACTATTGTTAACAGTAACACCCGTATCCCGTACTTCTTTTATCAGCGCTTTGCCATCAAGCCCTTCCTTTTGCAATCTTTTAGAAAGCAGGGCCGGTCCGATCAATAATTTGTAAAATAAAAAGAACATACCGCCGAAGAAAAGCAGTATACCCGCAGCGATATAAATACCGCTTGGCCCCATTGTAGTTATTACGGCACCCATCCCGATGACCAGGCCAATGAGGCCGCCAATAATTCCTATCCAGGCTCCGGCATTCATTTTCATAATTGATAAGATTTGATAAGTTGGAGGTAAGGTAGTGTTTTTAGTAAATTTTTGCAAGCGGTATATAAATAAGAAAGCCCCTCCAATTAAGGAGAGGCTTTCTTTCCGTTGAGAAACCTAAACTATCTTGCAGCTACATCCAGCTTAGCAAATATATTTTTTACATTCCTATCTATCTCATCCTCTGTTAAGCGTGAATAATTCAATTCATCACTTGTCCAGCCCTGCCAAACGATCTTGTCTGTGTTGGCATCGGTTAATGTAATAGTAATAGTACCTTCTTTTACAGGAACATCATAATTATTATAACCTAAGAATTGTGATGGATAATATATCGTGCTCCATCTTCTTGTACGCGGATTATAATATGCACGGGTATATGATTCCGAATAAACGGGATCAGATTGACGTGCTGTTGTTTTTTCAACCAATACGTCATAGCTGACTAATACATCAGGGTTATAGGCAACCTCGCTCCATCCTGCTTTTTTTAATTCTGCATTGGCAGCATTACGCACGGTTATATCCGCGTAAGAAACGGGCCGTTGCCTGTTATCCGTTTCAGAATAACGTGTATCAACCCACATATAAGTTCTGTAATTACTTAAGTTGGCATTATCATCTTGTTGTACATGTACAGGAGATGAACACCCTGCTACTACAAGCGCTGTTATCAACGCTGCGTAAAATAATTTTATCCTTTTCATAAATACCTCCTTTGTTTTTTATTTTGTTATTTGTTCAATTATTCGGGGCAAATAATAGTCCATAAGTTAATATGCATTGATATAGTGGGATAAGTACAAATTAAAGTGGAAATGTTATCCCATATGGTGCAAAAATTACTCAGGAAGCTTTTCCCTTATTGAATGATACGCTTTCTATCCAACCCTTAACTGCAGCAGTGTCTTTGTGTAATTTATTAGCTACACGTTCTAGTAAAGCCTGCTCATTACCTTCTTCATATTGCAGGTCTTCATCTGTTAAAGATGCATCGATCTCCTTTAACTTTTCTTTTACTGTTGCCCAGGGTGCTTCTAATTTTAATATAGTATTCATACAAGGAGTGTAACAATTGCCAAGCCATTTTTTTATAGTAACAGTAATGTGTAAATGCAGAAGCCTCCCGTTTGAGCAGGAGGCTTTTACATTTATAAAAAGAAGCGTATTTATTTCCTTTTAAATATTGTTCCGTTGGGTAATATTTTCAATTTTGCTTTTTCTTCACCCTTTTTTAACTCTATCTCATACATTTCCATATCCTTATCATTTTCTTTATCGATCTCTACAATAGCGTAGCCCGGATATTGATCATTGATTGTTTTATTTACAGCATCCGGCAGCTTAGCATTGCCTGGTACTTTCGTAGAGGTTTTTACCCATTCCCCGTGGTTATTGTACCACGAAGTATAGTCTGCGCCATCACTATAATAAGTAACATAGTAATACTGATCATCCATTTTCAGGTCATCGTTATCACCTGGTTCATACTGCATCCATACGGTTTTTGTTGCCTTTGGATATTTTTTCATAAAAGAGGTACGAATAGTATCAGGCACCTGTTCAGTTGTTACAGTAATGCTTTTACCTTCTTTAACTGCTTCTTTAGCAACTACAGTGACCGGTACGGTACTTTCGTTCTTGTCTTCCTTTTTTGAATTGTCGCAACTGGTGAACAGTAGTACTGTTGCAGCTATAGCCGACAAATAGATTTTGTTGATCATAATAAGAGGTTTTTATACAGGTAGGGTCAAAATCATGCCAACAAAAAATCGCCATTGATTATCAATGGCGATGAGTGTAAAATTGCCTGGCAAATTATCCCCCCGGCGCTTTTTGTTGTTTTGTATATTCTTCAACGGAAAAGCCTTCATTTGTACATTCCATGTAGGCCAGCGTCCAAAGCTCTTCATCTTCAGGTAATGTAACACCTTGTTTAACGAATTCTTTTTTTGCCTGTTCGATCCATTCCTGTTCAGATATTTCTTCAGTCATATTACTATGATTTAATGATTAAAAATAAATGTTGATCTACCAACCGCCACCGCCACCTCCACCACCGCCGCCACCGCTGCTTCCTCCTCCAAAAGATGAACCCCCGCCGGACGAACTTGATGGTGGCGAACTGGCAGAACTTATTGCACCGGAAAAAGAAGAGGCGAAAGATGAACTCATATTATGGCTATCACGACTAAACGAAGATGCAAATGAAGAAGTTGTTTTGGGATCAAGATAAGCGGTGTCAATTATATTTTCAAATTGCTTTCCCCATGCGATCTCACAATCCAATGCAATAGCGAAAGGCAGAAACTTTTCGTATAGCTCCAGGTCTTTTTTGGGTGGGGCCATAGTATTGAAACGTGTGGCATCAGCTGTAGAAAGGAACATGCGGAACCCTTCTATCTTATCCATTAAGGCACGCCCTTCCGTACTGTATGCAGGGAGTAAGCGTGAAAATATGTTTAAGATGATGATACATAGAACAAGCCCGCCACCGAAATAAGCCAACTGCCAAAAATTCTTTGTCTGTACAATGGGAAAAATGCCCCCAAAGAAACCCCAGCCTGCAGCAACAATTACCATAAATATTGGTAATGCTGTATATTTTGTATTTAATGCAAAAAAACCTTTATTGTTCTTTGTTGGCTTACCGTCTTTATTCTTATAATTTTCTTCGCAATGTTTTTGAATCGATTTATTTAAGTCACCCAGGTCTTCATTATATTTTCCTTTTTTTATGCTGCTTCCGATAAGGTCTTCAATATCACTCTCAAAATCCTCGTAATTGCTTACAGGTTTCTTTTTAGGCTTATCAGCTTTGAGAATTTCGTATACATTATTTTTTATGATCCAGCCCTCCCGTTCCACATCTATCTTTATCACATTTCTAACAGCAGCATCTACAATGGTTGCCGCAGTTAACTGGCGATCATATTTTTGACGATAGATATAACCAAGCCCAGCCGGAGAAAAGCCCTCCGGTGGTGCAAACAACGGATACACAGCCCCTTTTTTCTTATCACGCCCATATTTGAACCAATAAATAAAACAGAATATCAGACTGAATAATGCTGCAAAAGGCAAAAAGAAAACGGCCTTATTGTTCCAGATATAATAACCTGCTAACTTAAAAAAACCCGGCTGAGACACAATGCCTTTATTCCATGATGTAGCAACAGTAATCCCCTGGTAGGGAGGTAATGCCCTGTTGGTTTTAAAAGTTGTATAAGTACTATCGCCAATAACTGTTGATGAAAAATGGCAGTCTTCGTTTGTTGATCCCTGTGATCCCGTATAGCATTTGTTTGATAATGTATTGGCACCTTTTGGTAAAATGATGGTGCACATGGCAGAATCTATCCTGAAGCTCCAGCCATTGCCGGTTACATTCCAGTATAATTCATCAAAATCCTTTAATGATTTTAGCTGGTGTTCCGTTTCGTAAGTAATGGAATAGGTATAGTAGCCTTGTGGAAGAAAAATACTACTGCTTCCTGTAAATAATCTTATACCGTTCTGCTCATTTTCTGTATGATAATCTTCTTTTACACCGTTACGTAAAACCTGTTTTACTGTAAATGTGGTATTCTGAAAGAGATGTTTATCATTTACATAGTATAATGGAAATTCTCTTACTATACCTCTTTTGATCTCATTATTGATAGCACCTGTTTCACTCAATCCAGGCTCATCCCCATAAACATTATTGTTGCTGCTGCCATTACCATTATAAACAGATATGTTTTCCTGTACCGTTAATTTTCCGTCAACACCTACCCTTACAATGCTGTTAAAAAAAGTTATCCTGTCACTATTATTAAAAGAAAAATATTGCCTGAGCGATCTGTTATTATCAAAAGCCCTGTTGATATTCTTTATAAAATATTCTTTGTACAGCGCTTTATTCTTTTCAAAATCTTCAGATCCCTTTGCAGCTTTGATCGTGTTTTCACCAGTGCTTTCCACCCACTTGAAGGATTGTATGATATCTTTCCTGCTGGCGGCTACCAGGCTAACTTTTAATTGAGGATATTTTTTTTCGAACAGTGTTTTCGGGATATTATTATATTCAAAAACATCAGCCGCTGATCGATATAATAGGGAATCTATTTCTTCATCGCTAAAATAACGTTCACTTGTTGCTGTATAATAATAAACGACAGGCTTGCTACGCTGACTGTAACCCGTAATGCATAACAACAGCAAAAAAGCAATAATTATATTCCGCATGATATTTTATATTGATACAATGTTGCCTGTTACCACTATAATAAAAAAATAGGGTGAATTATAAATTGCTTATGCAGAGAAATTTACCTTAGGCGCCACTTTTGCTTCAGCATCTTCTGCAAAGAATACCGCAGGCTTAAAACCAAAGCTACCTGCTACAATATTTTTAGGGAACACGGCCATACTTTGATTATATTCTCTAACTGTTCCATTGTAGTAACGGCGGGCATCATTTATTTTTTCTTCTATCGCTGCCAGCTGCCCCATCAGTTCCTGGAACTGTGCATTAGCTTTTAATTCAGGATAATTTTCGCTGATAGAAAGCATATTGATGAGTGCCTGCTTTAACCCCTGTGAAGCTACATTCTGTTCTTCCACGGTATTGGCACCCACACTTTGGTTGCGCCATTTAGTAACTTCTGTCAAGGTTTTATTTTCGTGACCGGCATAACCTTTTACTGTTTCTACAAGGTTTGGTATAAGGTCATTTCGTTGTTGCAGGAAGGTGCCTACTCCACTTGCACCTTCCTGTGTTAGGATACGCTCTTTAGTAAGTTCATTATATACAGAGATCAATGCAAAAATGATTACGATAGCAAGAATGGCGATCACTATCAAAACAATGGTTGAAGTGGACATAGCAGAAAGGTTTAATTAATAATGGTAATGAGCTGTGAATATAAAAATAATTTTCAGGTTTTTATATCACCTATTAGTAGTAGTTTGTTGCAAACAGCGAATAAACAGTAGTTTTACTGTTTAGTATTATGAACGACGTAAATATTCTTTTTGACATATTAAAGCAATTGGTAGAAGCGCACCCTGCATCTGATTTTGTGAAAAGCCTGTACCAGCAATATTGTGAGCGTGGCGGCTTAAGTAAAAAACAAATGGAAGGGTTACATAGCAAAGCATTGAAGGCAGGAAGTTTGCCTGAGAACAAACTGGCAACCTTAGAAGCGATCATCAAAAAAAAGCCAACGAGAGAAAGAGCGGCAGCTACAAGGAAAATAGCAGAGCCGGAAAAAGATATTGTAACCGGTGCATTGCTGGCTGCGATATTAACAAAATACCCTCAACATAAAAGAGTACTTTTTCTGCAATCAAAATATAACAATAATGAGCATTTAAGTATTGCTGAAGTAGAAGAGATACAGCGTTTCAATAAGCTATTGATAAAAAAATAAAGCCTTCCTGTTTATAAGGAAGGCTACTACAAATATATCTTACTATTAATTCCTTATTACTCTTACAGGCCCGCCATTACCGATCAATTCTTTTTGCAGCTTGGCAAATTCTTCCGGTGTTACTTTTTTACCTGAAGTAGGTGCTTTTACATTTTTTGCTGTTACTTTTTTATCAACAGCTGTTGCAGTAAAAACGATCTCTCCTTTGTTGGCATCTATCATTAATATCATGCCCGGCAAACTGTTGAATTGTTCCGGCCCTGATGATACAGCAATATCTTCAGCATACCAAGCCACAACATCGCTGCCGCGGGATGTTTTACCAGTTGCTTTTTTGCAGTTGTAACCTAATATGGTCTTTGTTTCCCCATCCTCCAATTTCCAGGTAAGGCTGCGAATAGAATCTTCTACCAAATAAGTTGTCTGCATCAGGTCCTTTTTTTCAACAGATTTTTTGGTTGTGAAGTTCCTGTAAAATTCATTATCGCCGCCATTATTAAAACGCACTACCACGCCACTGGTTGGTTGTTCGGTAATATCCGGTTCTTCTTCAATAGCCTTAAAAATGCTTTGGTTATCGGTGAATTCCAATTCAAATTTTTGAGTGCGTGTTTGTGGTATCATTGATCTCATCTGCACATTATCTTCCGGTATGCGGCGCCACATATCAACTTTTTGTTCATAGGTTATCTTTCCTTCTTTGGTTTGGGCCTCTATGGTTTGTAAAGCTACCAGGGCCGCAAAGGCTAATAATAATTTTTTCATGACTGTTATTTTAATTATGTTTTTATTGCGATACAAAACTAAACAAGCGGTCAGAGCAGGGAGGTTAAACATCCTTGCAGTAAGGTTAATTAACGTTAATGAAGCCAAAACCGCTTAATTTTAAACAGTAATTTTGTACCTGCATGAATAAATTAAGTACAGCAAGGATATTAATGGCAGCAACGATCGTAGTGATCATTGCGTTCCAGGTATATTGGCTGCGCAAGCTGTACCAGGAAGAACAGGATAGCTTTAAGAAAACAACTGACGTTATATTTAAGGAAGCCATTTATAAATTACAGGCTGAGCGGTTTACCGGAGATATAAAGTTTATAAGAATGGGTAGTGATAATGTTTTTATGACAGATGTGATCAGTTCGGTAAACAGGATAAGCCTTTCAAAAGATTCAGGCGCAAAGCCAAAAATGATCGTGAGTACCCATACACAGTTTATCGGGTTAAATGAAGATAGTATCCGTAAACAAAAAAAAGATACAGTAATATTTGTTGATGCTAAACCTGCGGCACCAGCTCCTGTGAAGATCGAGAATGTGCTGGAACGAAATAAAACATTGAATGATACTATACCGGTTGCAAGGATTGATTCCTTATATAATGCTTTGCTTATAAAAGATGGTATCAATGTGCCTTATAAGATTGTGCGTATAGACCCTTTGGTCTCAAAGGATACTACCGGTGGAAATATCACTATAAGATTAGCGGACCCAAATCATATCACAGATCCGGCATCGCCATCTTCCTTTTTTGCCACAAAACGGGTTCCTGTTGGGTTTGTGCAACCCACTTTTTATCGTGCGGAGTTTGCAACCCCCACCATGTTCTTATTGAAGAAGATAAGCCTCCAGCTATTACTTTCCTTTTTATTGATCGCTTTGACCACGCTGTCATTCATATTCATTTACCGTAGCCTGGTGGCGCAAAAAAGGCTAACAGCAATAAAGAACGAGTTTATCGGCAACATCACGCACGAATTAAAAACGCCGATATCAACGGTGAGTGTTGCTATAGAAGCGATGAAGAATTTTGATGCATTGAAAGATCCGGGCCGTACGCAGGAATACCTGGGTATTGCGGGCCAGGAATTAAATCGATTATCATTATTGGTTGATAAGGTGTTGCGCCTGTCCATGTTTGAGACCCAACAGGTAGAATTAAAATATGAATGGTTTGATGTGAAAGCATTAGTGAAAGAAGTTGTGAAGTCGATGCAACTGCAGTTTGAAAAATCAGGGGCAAAGGTTAACCTTGATGTGGATGGAGAAGATTTTGCTATGATGGCAGACCAGATGCATATTACAAGTGTAGTGTATAACCTGTTAGATAATGCATTGAAGTATAGTAGAGATAAGCCCGAGATAGACATACAGCTTGATACCACAGGAAAAGATATCACGCTAAGAGTAAAAGATAACGGCATTGGTATAGCTGCGGCTTATAAGGATAAGGTATTCGATAAATTCTTCCGTGTGCCCAACGGGGATAAGCATAACGTTAAGGGGTATGGGCTGGGGTTAAGTTATGTGGCACACATTGTTGCACAACATAAAGGAACTGTACAGGTAGAAAGCGAAGTAGGTAAAGGAACCACATTTATCATTAAACTACCTAAAGAAAATGCCGGCAGTTAAAATATTATATGTTGAAGATGAACTGTTCCTGGGCAAGATCGTTAAAGAAAGCCTGGAGAGTCGTGATTATACAGTGATCATGGAACCGGATGGCGATAAAGTGCTGGCATTGTTCGATCAGCACCAACCTGATATTTGTGTGCTTGATGTGATGCTGCCCAATAAAGATGGGTTCACTATCGCAGAAGAAATAAGGGCTGTTAATAAGAATGTGCCTATTATCTTTTTAACAGCCAAAACACAAACGAATGATCTTGTGAAAGGCTTTCAAACAGGAGGCAACGATTATATACGCAAGCCCTTTAGTATGGAAGAATTAATTGTTCGTATTGAGAATGTATTGAAGTATAGGAGCGGCGAACAAAAACCTGGTGATAAAAAAGATGTGGTTAAAATTGGCAAATATACTTTCCATCTTAACCACCAGGTATTAAAGAACAATGGGGAAGAGAGAAAGCTATCTTTTCGGGAAAGTGAATTACTGAAAGTATTGTACGAGAACAGGGATAAGATCATTGACCGCCGTGATATTCTTAACCTGCTTTGGGGTAATGATAATTTCTTCAACTCAAGAAACCTTGATGTTTATATCACCAAATTAAGAGGTTATTTAAAAAGTGACACTGCCTTGGAGATACTTACTATTAAAGGTGTTGGCTATAGGTTTGTGATGCCATAATCAATTACGTTTCACTGAATTCTATATTCTTTTCTCTTAAAAAATCTTTTATCTTATCAACATGCACACATATACCAGTATGTAAAAAAGGGTGATTAGACACTTTTGTTTTTTTACCATCATTGATGATCTCATGGTCATTCAACCCGAAACCTAAATGAAGATGATTGGTGGCAAACTGCATTCCGTAAACGACCCCATCTTTATCAAATAGCGGCCCGCCGCTTTGTCCACGTAATCCCGGTGTGCTCATTTCTATTCCTGTTATTGAGCCCGTGCTGTCACCAACAAAACGTGTTACAATCCCATCAATAGGAAAAGTGGGTGAGTTGGGATTACCGGTATTGGTCCATTCAATATCATCTGTAGCAGGATTATGGCGAAAATTATTGAATTCAGGAAATGGGAAACCCAGCCGGCACAAATAATTCCCTTGTTTTATCTTACTGCTGTCTTTTAAAAATTGGGCATGACCATTATAGAATATCTTTTCAAAACCTTTGAATTCGATGATAGCAAGGTCAAGTGTTGGATGCAGGTGACAGGTGATCTCCTGTATCTTATCAAAAGAATTAAGGAAGTTATGTTTCAGCTGAACAGTGGTTTCCTTAAGGTATTTATATTTTAATTCAAGGCCCTTTATGTTCCTGCTGTATTTATTATCTCTCGGTATCTTTGCAGCTTCTGCTTTATAATTTTGAAACAATGCATTGATATTATTAGCTGCAGGAATCAATTCTGCAATATGCTTACAGGTAACAGCTACACCATTATCATTCACAAAAAAGAAAGTGCCGGCGCCAGGCAATACCAATCCTTCATAAGTACGGGAAATGGTATGTAAAGGGCGGGTATACCGGGATATTTTTTCTATTGCAGACTCGAACATACATGTTGTTTTTAGAATAAACACAAAACGCTAAAACGCAAAAATTTCCTTGGCGTTTTAGCGTATTTGTGATAAAATGATTTTAGTAGTCGATCACCTGCTCAACAATTGCTTCAGGTATCTCTCTCCATTCGTATTGCTGATTACGCAGTTGTGGTTCAAAACCTGCTTCTGCAATAGCTTTTTGTATAGTGGTGCTGGTAAAGCGATGTGGCGCACCTGCGGCGCTTACCACATTCTCTTCTATCATGATACTGCCGAAATCATTAGCCCCTGCGTTTAGGCATAACTGTGCAACCTGCTTGCCAACAGTAAGCCAGCTGGCCTGTATGTTCTTTACATTAGGCAGCATGATGCGGCTGATAGCGATCATGCGGATATACTCCTCGGCCGTGGTTAAATTATGTACACCTCGTATCCTGGTAAGCAAAGTATCTACATCCTGGAAAGTCCATGGTATAAAGGCTAAAAACCCCTTTGCATTTTCAGGCTTGCGGCTTTGCACTTCTCTTAATTTAACCAGGTGTTCAAACCGTTCCTGCAATGTTTCTACATGGCCAAACATCATTGTGGCAGAGGTGGTGATATTTAATTTATGGGCTTCATGCATAATGTCCAGCCATTCCTGCGAGCCACATTTCCCTTTACTTATCAAGCGTCTAACCCTGTCAGTTAATATCTCAGCACCAGCGCCCGGTAAGCTGTCCATCCCGGCTTCTTTTAATGCCATCAGTACTTCCCTGTGTGTTGACTTTTCAAGTTTGGTGATATGCGCAATTTCGGGCGGGCCCAAAGTGTGCAGTTTGATATTAGGGTACAGCGATTTTAATTCTTTAAAAAGATCAACATAAAAAGAAAGCCCCAATGCCGGGTGATGGCCGCCCTGCAATAACAACTGGTCGCCACCATATTTTATGGTTTCTTCAATCTTCTTTTTATACGTATCAATATCTGTTATGTAAGCATCCGCATGGCCGGGTATACGGTAAAAATTACAAAACTTGCAATTGGCAATACATACATTGGTAGTATTCACATTGCGGTCTATCTGCCAGGTAACTTTTCCGTGCGGCACCTGTTTTTTACGCAACTCATTAGCCACATACATCAGTTCAGTTAAAGCAGCATTTTCAAACATATACATGCCTTCTTCCTCAGTTAAAAACTCAAAACGCAGCGCTTTTTCGTACAAGTCGTTCAATTCCATAAAATTGATTTGTGTAATTAATAACAAAAGTACATCCAATAGGTTGTAAATTCGAATAACTGCCACATGTTTAGATTTTGTAGTACCATATTACTGGTTCTTGCCTGTTTTGTCACTTCCGCACAGGAAATATTGACACAACCAGAAGCAAAATTCATAACAAGATTTCCTTTTAAGCAATATAGTGGAGGTGTAATGGTATTGAAAGCGGGCATCTCGGGTGTTAAAGACAGCCTCAATTTTATTTTGGACACGGGTAGCGGCGGTATATCTCTCGATTCGGCAACCTGTGCTGAGTTTAAGTTACAGAGTGTAGCTACAGATACTACTATAACCGGTATAGGAGGCGTACGTAAAGTGCCGTTCATTTTCAATCAATCATTATTCCTTCCCGGCCTTGTAGTGCGTCATCTTAATTTTCATGTAAATGATTATGAGGTATTGAGCAGTGTGTATGGCGAAAAAGTGGATGGTATCATCGGGTATAGTTTTTTCAGCAGGTATATCGTTAAGATCAATTTTGATAGTAACATGATAGATGTTTACAGTCCGGGAGAAATGGCTTATCCCGGCGAGGGCACTATACTAAGGCCAGTATTCACTTCGCTTCCTATACAAACAGTTAATATTAAGGATAACAGGAAAATGCCTTTCAATTTTTATTTTGATACCGGTGCGGGACTTTGTCTTTTAATGAGTGAAAAGTTTGCAAAAGACAGCAGCATACTGCTTTCCAAGCGGAGGCCCGTTGTTACACAGGCTGAAGGGATGGCAGGTAAATTTCAGATGCGCCTTACTATAATAAAAGAACTAAAGCTTGGTCCATATAAATTTAAAAGGGTACCTACTTATCTATACGAAGATGAATACAATGTAACCTCCTATCCCTATACGGGAGGGTTACTGGGCAACGATCTTTTGCGCCATTTTAATCTTATCATAAATTACCCTTCCCGTGAAATTCATTTGAGACCCAATACACATTTTAAGGAGCCTTTTGATTATGCATATACCGGCCTTGGTATTTACCAGAGTGGAGAAAGGATCATTGTGGAAGATGTTATCAAAGGATCGCCGGGAGATAAGGCTAATTTCAAACCGGGAGATGAGATCATTTCCGTAGGCAATAATTTTAGTCATAATATCCAGGCTTATAAGAATATCATACAAACCGCCAACGATGAAATTAAAGTGGTTGTAAGAAGAAATGAGCGACTGGAAGTATTGATCCTCCGCACACAAAGCATACGTTAAAAATTTATAACAGTTTCATCTGCAAATTCGTAACTCCCCACCTTAACTTTGCCGGATGATACAATTTGAACAGTTTACTTTATCAAATGGATTACCGGTAATAGTGCATGAAGATAAAAGCACTCCCATGGCTGTAGTAAATGTTATATATGATGTAGGTGCGAGGGACGAAGACCCGGAAAAGACAGGCTTTGCCCATTTATTTGAACACCTGATGTTTGGCGGCAGCATTAATATACCTGTATATGATGAACCATTACAATTAGCCGGCGGAGAGAATAATGCTTTTACAACCAATGACCTCACTAACTATTACTGCCAGCTTCCTGCCGAAAATATTGAGACCGCTTTTTGGTTAGAGAGCGATCGTATGTTATCGCTTGCATTCAGTAAAAAAAGTTTAGAAGTGCAACGTAAGGTAGTGAGCGAAGAGTTTAAAGAGCATTATATCAATAAGCCTTATGGGGATGTCTGGCATAAGATGAGAGCGCTTACCTACACAACGCATCCTTATAAATGGATGACGATTGGCGCCTCATTAAAGCATATTGAAGATGCAACATTAGAAGATGTAAAAGCATTCTTTCATAAGCATTATAATCCTTCCAATGCTATTTTAGTTGTTGCGGGTAATATAACTGTTGATAATGTAAAACAACTTGCAGAAAAATGGTTTGGTTCAATACCGGCAGGAGAAAAATACGAACGTAACCTGCCGCAGGAGCCTAAGCAAACAGCCCCTAAGAAACAAGCAGTAACAGCAGAAGTACCTTTGGATGCTTTGTATAAATGCTGGCACATTTATCCACGTACCGATATGCGTTATTATGTAGCCGATCTTATTACGGAAGTATTAAGCGGGGGTGGCTCATCAAGATTATACCAGGCATTAGTAAAAGAAAAACAATTATTCAGCAATATTGAATGTTATCATTTAGGCAGTACCGATGCTGGATTATTAACCATAGAGGGCAAGCTGGTAAAAGGTGTCAGCATGGAAGCTGCAGAAGCTGCATTAAATGAAGAATTGGAAAAGATACAGGCCGAAGGGATCTCTGAAAAAGAATTAGAAAAAGTAAAGAACAAGACGGAAAGTATGATGGCCTTTGAAGATATGAGTGTGATGAACCGTGCAACAAGTTTAGCCATGTATGCTTTATTGGGCGATGCTGATCTTATCAATAAAGAGCTGGACCGTTACCAGGCAGTAACTGCACAGCAGGTGATAGAAGAATGTAAGGTTATTTTTGATGAGAATAATTCTAACACTTTGTATTATCATAGTGCATCCAACTAAACATTCAGCACTAAAAACTAAACACTATTATGTTAGACAGAAAAGTCTCTCCCGAAATAAAAGATGCCATTGAGTTTGATCTTAAATTAAAACCTTACGAACATTTCAGGCTGGATAATGATGTTCCTGTATATGCGATCGATGCGGGGGCGCAGGATGTATTACAGATCGAATTAGTGTTTTACGCAGGCAATTCTTTTGAGGACCAAAAGAATGTAGCCTCTGTTACTAATTTCATGCTGAAGAATGGGACAAAAGATAAGACAGCTTTCCAGATCAATGAACATTTTGAGTATTATGGCGCTTATTGCAACAGGGCTTGCTATAATGAAACCGCTGTAGTAAATCTTTCTGCGATCAGTAAACACATTCCTGTTCTGTTACCGGTAGTAAAAGAAATGCTGACCGATTCTGTTTTTCCAGAAGAGGAACTGTCTATTTATAAACAGAATAGTAAGCAACGCTTAAGTGTAAGCTTACAAAAATGCGATTTTGTTGCCACACGTTTAATTGATGCAGTTGTTTATGGCGATCAACACCCTTATGGTGTTTATACTAATGTAGAGGATATTGATGCCATTACAACAGATATGCTGAAAGCGTTTTATCAGCAATATTATCTAAATGGCGAGTGTATAATATTTGTATCGGGAAAGATGCCGGCTGATATACAGGAGCAACTCAATAAAAATTTTGGCGCTTTATCTTTAAGGCCATGGAGCGGCGAATTGCCGGCGAAAGAAACGCAACCCGCAACGGAAAGAAAATACCGTATTGCCAATGACCCTAATGGTGTACAGGGCGCCATACGCTTAGCCAGGTCATTTCCTAACCGCCATCATCCTGATTTTATGAAAGTGATGGTACTGAATACCTTGTTTGGTGGTTTCTTTGGATCGAGATTGATGAGCAATATCAGGGAAGAAAAGGGTTATACTTACGGTATCCATAGTTATGTGCAAAATCATTTGCAACAAACCGCCTGGTTAATAAGCACTGAAGCGGGAAAAGATGTATGCGAAGCAACCATTGAAGAAGTATATAAAGAAATGGCTTTACTGAGAGAAGAATTAGTAGAGGAAGATGAATTATTATTGGTACGCAACTTTTTAATAGGAACAATACTTGGTGATCTTGATGGTCCTTTCCAGATAATGAGCCGTTGGAAGAACCTTATCCTTAATGGACTTGATGAAAAATATTTTTATCAATCGGTTGAAACTATAAAGAACATCTCAGCAGAAGAGTTGAGAGAGTTGGCAAAAAAATATTTAAATCCAGAAGATTTTTACGAAATAGTTGTAATTTAAAAACATGAATAAGTGGATATTTAAAGTTGTTGTTTGCTCAGTTAATGTTTTACTGCTGGCTTATATATTACCGGGTGTGGCCATTAAAGACAACAATATTTTTTCTGCCATATTGGTTGCTGTTGTACTTTCCTTATTAGATGGTATTGTAAAACCATTATTGATACTGCTTACACTGCCTGCCACCATCTTAACACTTGGCCTTTTTCTTTTTGTGATCAATGCCTGTATCATTTTGATAGACGATCATTTTGTGCATGGCTTCGATGTGGATGGATTTTGGTATGCACTTTTATTCAGCATTGTATTATCATTCTTTAATTCATTCGTACATAAAAAAGCATTTCCGGAAGATAAAAAAGAGCGCTGATCAGCGCTCTTTTTTATTAATTATAGATACTGTTGAGTTGTTATTGTACACTCATGTTATAACGCTTTACCTGTTCTTTTATCATTTTCTCCACTTCAGTTTCTAAGGTCGCTTCATTCTTTGTATTGGCGTTCTTTGCTTTTTCTGCAGCGATATAATTTTCACGTTGTGTATTCACCGTTACTATCTGCTGTTGAATAGCAGCACGCTCTTTGCTTTTTGTATCTACAAATTGTTTTAGCTCAGCCCTGGTCTTATTTTTCAAACTATCCGGCAATTCGTCCTTACTGATCTTTTCGAATGCCACCTCACCCTCTTTAGCTGCATCTACAAGATCCCAATTACTATTGTTATACACTTTTGCATTTCCTTTGGCAGCAATTCTTTTTATTCCCTGGCTTTTACTCATTGTGCTGTTCAGCCCGTCTTGCCTGGCCTGGTTCTGTGCGGCATAAGCAGCCTTCCTGCCATAGCCAATATAAGTACCATTCAGTTTATCATTCAATACATACAAGGTGCTGTCATAAGGCGTAGGTATCTCCTTCTCTTTTGCATTTTGGTTGATGTTCGTAAAACTTCCATTGCCACATTCACCCGCAAGGTTCCAATGTTCTCTTATGCCTTGTATCCTGTCGCCGCAATAAATAGTATTAACGATCACGCCTTTTTGTTTGGCAATGCCGCATGATTGTGTGTATTGGACATCACCCTGTAAAAAATCCTCGTTGCCTGCAATAAATATAACTTTATAATTTTCCGGCGCGGGGTCCCATGTTAATTCATTCAATGAATTATAAATCACCTTGCCACAATATTCTTCACCACCATTTGTTTTTAAACTGAATAGATTTTGAGATAAAGAATCAAGGTCATTAATAAATCCATTGATCAGCTTCACATACCCATTCTTTGCATCATTGCCGGTGCGGCCATATTCATATAGGGCGATCTCTATTTTTGGGCTGGCATCACCTGTGCATTTTACTTTGCCCATAGTGTTTACCATGTTCCATAATTGCGCTTTTGCCTGGTCTATTAAGCCATCCATACTGCTGCTTACATCGAGCAATATGGCTACTTGTATTTTTTGCTGAATAAGTTTGTTGGAAGTAACGGGATCTTTTTTATGCGCTTTTACACTGGTAAAAGCAGTAAAAGTGATGGCAGAAGCAGTAATGATAACAATCGATAATAATGTTGTGTATAGTTTCATAAACAATAATTTGCAGCTAAGATGCACACTTCTGTTGCTATTCACAAACCCAAAGTGTTAAAGAAAGATCAAAGAAAAACCCCACCAAGTCAAAGGCTATTTCCACCAAGTTTAGTTGCATAACTTCAGTTACTTTTGTACATCCAAAATATAAGTATGCAATTCAACAGAAAAGAACTGACTGATAACGAACTTGTTTCTACATATAAAAGTATTTTATTGCCCCGTATGATCGAAGAGAAAATGTTGGTACTGTTACGACAGGGCAGAATATCAAAATGGTTCAGTGGTATTGGCCAGGAAGCCATATCGGTAGGGGCTACCATGGCCCTGCAGCAGGATGAATGGATCATGCCATTGCATCGCAACCTGGGTGTTTTTACAACACGTAATATGCCTTTAAGTAAATTATTCATGCAATGGCAGGGCAATAAGGAAGGATATAGCAAAGGGCGTGAACGTAGTTTTCACTTTGGAACAAAAGAACATCATATCTGTGGTATGATATCGCACCTTGGGCCGCAATTAGCCATAGCAGATGGTGTTGCATTATCATATAAATTAAGAAAACAGGAAAAAGTTTCGCTGGCATTTAGTGGTGATGGCGGTACAAGCGAAGGAGATTTTCATGAAGCATTGAATACTGCCGCTGTATGGGAACTCCCTGTAATATTCATCATTGAGAATAACGGTTATGGATTAAGTACACCGGTTAATGAACAATATCGTTGCGAAAGTTTGGTAGATAAAGCCAAGGGTTATGGAATGGACGGCGTAAAGATAGATGGCAACAATATTTTAGAAGTGTATGATACCATTAAGGGCGTGAGAGATTACTGTATCAAAAACCAAAGGCCTTATCTGATAGAGTGTATGACCTTTCGTATGCGGGGGCACGAAGAGGCGAGTGGCGTTAAATATGTGCCACCTGAATTATTTGAACAATGGGAAAAGAAAGACCCGGTGAAAAGATTTGAAGATTTTCTTGTTGCACAAAATATACTAAGCAGTGAAGAGGTTGAAAAAATAAAGACGGAAACAAAGGAGCATATTGAAAGCGAACTGAATATTGCTTATGCAGCAAAACCGATGATGGTGGATACGAAGGAAGAAATGGAAGACGTATATGCAAAAAGGAAAAACCACAACAAGGTCATTGATAATTCACTTCCCCTTTCCGCAGGTGGGCCGGAGGGAGCAGAAAAACGCTTTATCGATGGTATCAAAGAAGGCCTTCATCAATCAATGGAAAAACATCCTAACCTTATTTTAATGGGGCAGGATATTGCTGAGTATGGCGGGGCATTTAAAATAACAGAAGGGTTTGTAAAAGATTTTGGAAAATGGAGGGTACGTAATACACCGCTTTGCGAAAGCGCTATTGTAGGAACAGCTTTAGGCTTAAGTCTTGAAGGATATAAAAGCATGATGGAAATGCAGTTTGCAGATTTTGCAACCGTAGGATTTAACCAGATCATTAATAATCTTGCCAAGATACACTACCGCTGGGGGCAAAACGCAGATGTGGTGCTTTCCAGCACAGTGGGATCCGAAGCTTGGAATTCACGTGACTTGAAGTCGCGGC
>JADMIO012713044.1_pt1 | contig 60452 bp, 55 predicted proteins | sample 8958161 | NCBI WGS metagenome assembly JADMIO01 (sample SAMN16585339, study PRJNA669376) | soil metagenome | isolation source: Crop rotation soil | place: USA: Cullars Rotation, Alabama | collected 2011
GCCGCGACTTCAAGTCACGTGAATTCCAAGCTTCGGATCCCACTGTGCTGGAAAGAGCATGCGGGCCGCGATCGAGCAGCTCGAAATCATCAAGCCTTACATCGGCAAATTGATCGTCGCCACGCGCGGACGCTGTGAGAGCCGGGCGCCTTCTGTCCGTAAATCGGAGAGGTTTACGAGCTGAAGTGTCTCACGCAAAGGCGCAAAAGTTCGACAAACGCGCAGTCGAGGCCATTGCCGGCGCGATTCACGTCTCTTCCACGCAATGAACCTTTGTCAACGCCAACAAAATAGTGCACGCTAAAAAGTTCAATTGACAAGCGGCAACGAAGTGCACATCGGGGGCAAAGTATTCTTCGCGATCGATGGCGATGAGCCGAATGCGGCGGAGAAGGATTGACTTGAAATACTTCAATTGGAAAGATAACAAAAGTTTCACCCGGGGCATTTCCCGCAATCAAAAAAGTTTTTGCCGGGCACTTCTCTTGCTATAGACCGCTCAAGTTGACGGTCTGTAAATGGAGCAGAGGGAATGAATCAGGAAGTCGGTCATCTCGGCACATTGGCCCGCACGGGCATTACGGGTTTGGACAATATTCTCAGCGGCGGCCTGATACCGCACAGGCTGTATTTGATTGAGGGGAATCCGGGCTCAGGCAAGACGACTCTTTCAATGCAGTTCCTGATGGAGGGAGTGAAGCAGGGAGAGAAGTGTGTGTATGTGACGCTGTCTGAGACGAAGGAAGAATTGCACGCCGGCGCAAAGTCGCACGGCTGGACGCTGGACGGGATCGAGATCGTCGAATTGATTTCGCCACAGGACGAATTAGACAGCGATTCGCAGATCACGATGTACAACCCCTCGGAGGTCGAGCTGGCGGAGACGACGCGCAAGGTTCTTGATGCAGTCGAGAAGTCGAACCCCAGCCGTCTCGTCTTCGATTCGCTGTCCGAATTGCGCTTGCTTGCACAGAATGCGTTGCGCTATCGGCGGCAGATTCTGGCGCTTAAGCAATTTTTCACGGGGCGAAAATGCACCGTGCTGCTGCTGGACGACAAGACGATGGACGCATCGGACTTGCAGCTGCACAGCATAGCGCACGGCGTGGTTTCACTGGAGCAGATGAATCCAAGCTATGGCGGCTCCCGCCGCCGGCTGCAGGTGATCAAATGCCGCGGCACCGATTTTCGCGGCGGCTTTCACGATTATGTGATCCGCTACGGCGGACTGCAGGTGTTTCCGAGGCTGGTGGCCAACGAGCATTCTGAGGAATTTCCGCCTGAACAGATCAAAAGCGGCGTGAGCGCGTTGGACGTGCTGCTGGGGGGAGGGCCGGACCGGGGCACCAGCACGCTCCTCGCCGGCCCGGCCGGCTCGGGGAAATCCACGCTGGCCGTCCAGTATGCCATCGCCGCGGCGCAACGCGGCGGCCATGCGACGATCTTTGCTTTTGACGAAAGCAAAACGACACTGGAAGCGCGCACGCGTGCACTGGGGATCGATCTCAAACAAGGCCTGGACGCTGGGGAAGTGAGCATCCGGCAAATCGATCCCGCCGAACTTTCTCCGGGTGAGTTCGCTCATCTCGTGATGCATGCCGTCGAAGTAAACAAGTCGAAGGTCATTGTGATCGACAGTCTCAACGGTTACCTGCAGGCCATGCCGGACGAAAGGTTTTTGATCGTACAACTGCACGAACTTCTGACATATCTGGGTCGAAAAGGTGTCACGACACTGATGGTGGTCGCTCAATATGGAATGATGGGCGGCAACATGCAGTCGCCGGTGGACACCAGCTACCTTGCGGACTCCATTATCTTGCTGCGCTACTACGAGCACCAGGGCAAAGTCCACAAAGCGATATCGGTGGTGAAGAAACGCAGCAGTGCGCACGAGCACAGCATCCGCGAGCTGCAGATGAGCCCCAAGGGGATCGACTTGAGCGAGCCGCTGATGCATCTGCGCGGCATTCTGACGGGGGTGCCTGTGGAATCCACAGAAATGAGGCGGGAGAATCGTGGCAATTGAGGAACGCGCCGGTGATATGCGTGTGCTGGTGGCAGCGCCGACTCGCCGGGACGGCGAGATCAGCCGCACCCTGCTGGAAAAAGAGGGCATTGCGTGCGAAGTCAGCACTCAGCTGCGCGCGCTGGCGAATGAAATCTCGCGCGGCGCCGGCGCGATTTTGCTCACAGATTTGAGCCTGACTCAGGTGGATTTCAAGCAGATCAGCGTGGCGCTTCAAAAGCAGGAACGCTGGTCCGATCTGCCCGTGATTCTGCTGCTGAGCCGCGGCGTGCTTTTGCCGACAGTGGAAAAGGCCCTCGCGTCGCTCACCAACGTGGTGCTGCTCGAGCGGCCGTCATCGATCCGGAGCTTGATCAGCGCGGTGCGGGCGGCGCTGCGCGCACGCGCGCGTCAATATGAATTGCGGTCGCATCTGGATGTGATCCGCGCCGCGCAAACCCGCATGAAGGAATTGCAGGATCAGCTTGAATTCGCTCTCGAAGCCTCGCAGCTCGGGACATTTCATTGCGTGCTGCCGCTGCGGACGATCGCCTGCAATGAGCGCTGCAAGCAGCAGCTGTTTTTGCCGGCGGATGCGGAGCTGACTTTTGATCTGTTCTATTCGACCGTGCATCGCGACGACCGCGAACGTGTGCGCCGTGCCGTCGAGGACAGCATCGAGCGCAATCAGCCGTTTCACAGCGACTTCCGCGTCGTGTCGCCCCAAGGCGAAGTGCGCTGGATGCGCGCGACCGGGAGAACCTTTACGGGCGCAAACTGCAAACCGGTGTGCTTCGACGGCACAATGCTGGACGTCACGCAGGAGCGCGAACGTGTCGAGGAGCGACTGCAGCTTCTGGAGCTCGAACGCAAAGCGCGCCAGCAGGCCGAGCACACCAGCCGGATGAAGGATGAATTCCTCGCGACGCTCAGCCATGAGCTTCGCACGCCGCTGAATGCAATTTTCGGCTGGAGCCGGCTGCTGAAGATGGGCATTTCGGATCGGAAGATGGTCGCCAAGGCGGTGGATGTGATCGACCGCAACGTCCACGTGCAGGCGCAGTTGATCGAAGATTTGCTGGACATGAGCCGCATCATTTCGGGCAAAATGCGCCTGGATGTTCAGCCCATCGAAATCTCGGATGTGATAGCCGCCGCCGTGGAAGCGATCAAGCCGGCGATTGACGCCAAGGAAATTAATCTGGAAAAAAAGGTTCACCCGCAAGCCGGAACGGTGAGCGGGGATTTCGGGCGGCTTCAGCAGGTGCTCTGGAATCTGTTGACGAATGCGGCGAAATTCACACCCAAGGGCGGTCACATTTCTGTGCTGGCCGAACGGGTTGAATCGCACATTGAAATCAGCGTCATTGACACAGGCAGCGGGATCGATGCGAAATTTCTGCCTCATCTTTTCGAGCGGTTCAGCCAGGCGGACGGCTCGACGACGCGGCAGCACGGCGGTTTGGGATTGGGGCTTTCGATCGTCAAGCAACTCGTGGAAATGCACGGCGGATCGATCCACGCGGAAAGCAGGGGACGGAATCTCGGCGCAAATTTCACGATTCGACTTCCCGTTCGCGCGACGAAAGCGTCAGATCGAACCCATGCAACCCAAGATTCGGTGGGCCGTGCGGCAGAGGCCGATCCCCCCGTAAATCTGGAAGGCATTCGGGTCTTGGTGGTAGACGACGAAGTTGATGCACGGGAATTAATCAGCCGGGTGCTGCTGGAGAGCCATGCGGTGCCGAGTACGGTCGGTTCCGCTGCCGAAGGACAGGCATGGCTTGCTGAATATAAAGCGGACGTGATTGTGAGCGATATCGGCATGCCGGAAGTCGACGGGTATCAATTCCTCAGCCGTCTTCGCGCGAATGGAGTGAAAACGCCGGCAATCGCGGTCACGGCTTTTGCGCGGCCCGAAGACCGCGTGCGCTCATTGCAAGCGGGCTATCAGGCGCATTTGCCGAAACCGGTAGAGCCGGCAGAGTTGGTTGCGCTGGTTGCGCGGATTTCGAATCCGACATGGGAAATCTGAAGTCGATTTTCAACTGCATCAGAAGGCAAATGTACGCCACAATGAGCGTATGAAGACTCTAACAATCCATTGAGGGCGTGGGCGAATGGCGGCGTTGAAACAACTTTGGGACGGATTTGGAAATCCGCAGTTCAATCCGGGTTGGGAATCAGAAAACTGTGCAAGCATCTATACGAATGCCGCACGAGCTTGGAATGGCGATTGGTTTTGAAGCTCACAAGGGCGTGTTCACATTCGATTTCGCGGGCGATCGCGACGAAGTGCAAAATTATATTCGCAGCAGACGTTAAGGCGCCCGCAGCCGCACGAACTCGCTCAACGCATTCAAATTCTTCGAAAACTCCTCGCTCGAAATGAACACTTCGCCGTCTTTGAATTTCGGCTGGCCCACCAGGGGCTGGCCGGAATATTTGACGAGCCAGCGGCCTTCGCTGTCGAGCGTGCCAAGGATTTTGCGGATGGCGGCTGCGTCGGGCGGGGCGGATTTGGCGGCGGGTGCGCCCGACTGGGCGGTCTTGAAATCGGCTTCGATCTGATCCAGGCGCGGCGCGGTTTTCCAGCCATAGTGAGTGGGCACGTCGGCATCGTCGTAAGTCAGTTCATATTTGCTGGTCATGTAGAGCGGGCGGTCTGTTTTCAGCTCGCGATAGCGCGCGAGGCGGCCGTCGGGGAGGAGCGATTTGCGCAGGTACGCGAGCGCGCGCGGAATCGGCTCAAGGTATTTTCTGTCTCCGGTGAAGCGATAAATGCGCAGGAGCGATTCGATGGCGTCCTGCGATTCCCGTCCCGCGATAGCGGGAGGCTCGAACTTGCGCGCCCAGATCGGGCGCATGTGCGTGTCGTACTGTTGCGCCCAGGCAGGCTGCGGGTCGGGCATCTGTGCGAGGATCAGAAAATCGCCGAGGCGCGCGAGCGCCTTGCCGCAGCGGTCGTCCTTGTAGATTTCGACGGCGTCCGCGAGGGTGCTCACGACGTGGCCGACGAGATCGTCGTTCAGCGTCGGCATGTCCCAATAATTCTTGATCCTGTTTTCGGTGCGCCATTCATAGTCGGGATACTGCGCCTTCAGCGCTTCGTGCGGCGCGACGGGGCCGATCCACACCTGGGGAAAGCCGCCGCTGGAAAACTGCGCGGCCAGCAGGGCTTTGCGCGCGATTTCGGATGCCTCGTGAATGGCCGCGTGCTTGAAGCCGAGCGCACGGTCGGCGTGCATCAGCAGGCGCAGGGCGTTCTGTGAAATGCCGTCGTCGAGCGTCGAATTGTTTTTGCCGCCGCCTTTGCCGTTACGGTATTGAGCCACATGGGGGCTGCGCGGGTCGAAGTCGATCGCGTTGGCCCACCCGCCGGACTTGAGCTGCCCGTAAACGAGCGCCTCGGCCGCCTCGCGCGCCGCGTCGAGATAAAATTCATCGCCCGTCGCTGCGAACGCGGCTAGAAAGCTGAGTCCAACCGCCGGCGTGCCAGGCGGCTGCACCCAGATCTGCTGCGGGGAGGCGACGCCTTCGCCCAGCCGGCGCGACAAATCCGGTGAGACGTAATAGACGTAGCCGCCGTGCACCGCGATTTTCGAGCGGAAAAATTCTGAGGCTTTGCGCATGGCGGCGCGGGCATCGGAGGGTGTGGGCTCGGCGGCAAGCGCGGAGACGATGAAGAGCAGGGATGCGAGAATGGGTGTTAAGCGCATGTTTTGAGGAACAATTCGGCGATCCAGGAAAGCGTGAACGCATTGTATCACAAATGCATTGAAGGTGTGGCAACCGACGCGCGAGTCCCACCGCTTAACTCTGCGCTTCAAAGACTCCAGTCGACAATTCGTGCACCTTGCATAGATTCGGGACCTAAACCCTTTTTGCCGCGATTTGCAAATGGCTCGCGCGGCCCATTGCTGAGGGAATACGACACAACTTCTTTTCGAGCGCGAGAATTCGTTCGGCGGCGGAATCGTCCTCTTCGAAGATTCGTTCGAGTTTTTTGAACGGCAGGACGGTCTTCCCGAAGATATCGAGCACTTCGAAGCCGGCGCCCTCGAAGAGGGCGCGCAGCTTTTCTGGCGTGAAGGTGTGGACGGGAAAGCGTTCGCTTTCATCATTGGCGAGCCATTCCATGGTGCCTGATTTGACGAGACGCTCCAGCCCGTCGAGGTCGTTTTTTTCGACGTAGTGATCCATCGCGGCGTGGGTGGCGTCGAGCGATGCGACAACCACGCCGCCGGGGCGCAGGACTTTCCAGGTCTCCTTCACGGCGCGCGCGGGGTTCGCGGCGAATGAAAACGGATCGCCCTGCGCGATCGCCAGCGCGTAGTGGTCGCGCGGCAGTTCGCTTAAGTCCATCACGTCGGCTTTGACGAAATGCACACGGGATTCGACGCCCATCTGCACCGCTTTGTTGCGGCTGGCGTCCAACATGCCGCGCGAGAGGTCGCTGAGCGTCACGGCGTAGCCAGACTTGGCGAGGCGCAAGCCGTATCTGCCGGTGCCGCAGCCGAGATCGATAATCGGGGCGCGCAAGTCCGCGGGAACGTGCGGCTTTACGCCGGCCCATGACAATTCGAAATAGAGCTCCCAGCGGCGGCTTTTGTATATTTCGTCGTAACGATGGGCAATGCGATCATGATAGCTTTCGTTCGGGTCTCGCGACATGTTTTCTCCAAAGAGGAATAAATCTCAATCTTAAAGAATTGACTCAAGACGGTTTCCAAGCAACCGATAACAAAAATCTTCGATATAACCCTTAAATCCTCAAATTTTTGGCCCCTATTACTTGTGCGATTTTATGATTTAAAGACTTTGATTTCAAGAGTTTAGGCAATATATTTTCACACGGTTGCGTTGCCATTTTGCTGTGATATAATCTGGGCAGAAATCCTAAACTCTGTCAATGTATCGTCCGATAATATTGTTGAGTTTCTCCAATTCCGAATTTCCGGCTACTCTTCGATTTCCTAGAATTGGTTCGAGGTGTAATGCATATATTCTTATTAAATCGTATAAACTATTGTGACTATAAAGACTATACGGAAGCATTGAAACGCTATGCACCGTGCGACACACGTGCGTAAAATATTGGGAATATATTGCTGTCGACCCTTTGACACATCGTGCAAGCGTGGTTTAATCAGCTTGGTGGTAGGAGCGACAAACATGCCTCAGTCCTTGACACTCGAAATGGGTTCGAAATCGAATGCACGCGGATTCCTGTGTGGGAAGAACGGCTTTTCGATTCTGAACAAAAAATCGGCAAGCGCGGCACGCGGCGGCAAGCGGCACGCAGGGCGGGTGATGCTGCCCATCTCTCGACGCCCCGATGTGCTGAAGCCTTCAGTCAAGACCTTCGTGGTCTCGAAGCCCCTGGTCGTCGAAAACGATCAAGACATTCAGGCTCAGCGGCAGGCGCGGCAGGCGGAAGAGGCGCGTCAACTTGCCCTGGAAGTTCGCCAGGCGCAGAGCGGTGACACGCTGGCCGTCGCCCGGTTGATTGAAAACAACCGGACGTGGGTCCGGGGCATCGCGTACTCGGTGTTGGGCGACGCCCATCTGGCCGAAGACGCGGCTCAGGAAGTCTGCGTGCGGATGGTCAAGCACCTCAACAGCCTCGAGGCGCCTGAAGCCTTCCGGCCGTGGGTGTACCGCATGACCCGCAACGTGGCGCTCTCGATGGCGCAGCGCCGCGAGCGCATGCCTCAGCCTGTGGCCCTGGACACCGAGACGATGCGCGAAGGCGCGCGCGTCTCCGTCGAAGAGATGCCCGGCGCGGCGATCGACGAAGACGAAAGCGTCGGCACCATTCTCGAAGCCATCAACCGTCTTCCCGACATCTACCGCGAAGTGCTGATCCTCAAACACGTCAAAGAGCAGAGCTACGCCGACATGGCCGAAACGTTGAACGTGAGCGTCAAGTCGCTGGAAGTCCGGCTGGTGCGCGCGCGCAAGATGCTGCAGGACCGCCTGGGCCGCAGTTTCATCCGCGGACGCAAGCGCGATCCAAAAGCTGATCGCCGCGACTAAAATAAGACCTCACGCAAAGACGCAAAGTTTCGACAGAAAGAACGCAAGGAATTCAGCTCAGGAATTCTTTGCGTTCTTTCTTTTAAGACTCTGCGGCTTTGCGTGAGGTCTTTAAAAAGTCAGCCCGATTTCGGCCACACTTTTTTGCTTTCGATGATCTCGAAGTTTTCAACTTCATGCTAGAAGCTTGAAGGTATCGCCCCTCCCTCCAATGTCATATGTGTTGAGCCGCGTGGCCGGGCAACGGCGCAGGCGGCAGAATTTTTACTCTCGAACCAGAACCTCTGAATTTGTCTTATGCAGTCTGATTCCAGCAAGTGGAAGAACGAGTCGCTCAAGCCCGAGTGTGATCGTGCGCAACTGCTGATCACGCGCCATATCGATGGTGAGGCGGACGCTGACGATGCGCAGGCGCTGCGCAAGCACATTGACGCCTGCCCGCGCTGCCGCCAGGCGCTTGAGATTCAGACACGCCAATCGCATAAAGTCGCAATGGCCCTCCAGACGCTGTGGCCGGCGGAGATCACCACGCGGAAAACGTCCGCCTCGCTGGAGCGCTTCCGGCACGCGGTGATGCGGGCCGCCTGGCTGATGCTGATCCTGCTGTTGCTCACATTTGTCGCGCAGCGCACTTATGCGCCGACTCCGGCGCGCCAGGATCCGCCCGCCGCATCCGCGACGCCGACGCCAGAGGCTGAGAACAAACCCAAAGTCGCCGAAGTCGAACCCAAGCCGTAGTCACATTGTCGCCTTTCGCTCCGCGAAAGGACGCGCGCTTGCAACCTGCATCTTAATTTTAATTAGAAATCGCCGCCTCCCCATTTCGATTTCGTTGATAGAAATGCCGGTTTCAATTCAAGCCTCCGCGCCGCGATCGCGTCCTTTCGCGGAGCGAAAGGCGACAATGTGGTTGCCTATTTCAAACGCGCTCTAAAATCACACGCTCCGCAAAACACACAACGGAGCGCTCCCAATGTTTCTAAAAATGCTCAAACGCGCCTTCATCGGACTGATCGTCGTCCTCGCGGTCTTCGCGATCATCGTCGCCATGCAGAAGGCTGATTACCGAATCACGCGCAGCGCCACCATGGCCGCGCCGGCGGACGTGATTTTTGCGCAGATCAACGACTTTCACAATTGGGACGCCTGGTCGCCCTGGGCGAAGCTCGATCCGAACGTGAAGAACTCATTTGAAGGCGCTCCGTCGGGCACCGGCGCGATTTTCTCCTGGTCTGGGAACGAGCAGGTCGGCATTGGCAAGATGACGATCACCGACAGCAAGCCCAGCGAGCACGTTGGCATCAAGCTCGATTTCGAGAAGCCGATGCAAAGCACAGCCAATGTCGATTACAACTTAAAAGCAGAAGGCGAGAAGACGAATGTGACGTGGTCGATGGATGGCAAAAAGAGTTTTCTCGAGAAGGCGTTCTGCATGTTCATGGATATGGACAAAATGGTCGGCGGCCAGATGGAGCAGGGCTTGGGCAAAATCAAAGAGGTCAGCGAAGCGAAGAGCAAGAAATAGCTCTCGCAGACACGCAGGGTCGCAAAGAAGAGAAGAACGGAAGAGAGCAGCCCACATTCAGGAAACATCGCGGTTCTCTCACCTTTTATTTCTTCTTTCCTTTGCGTCTCAGCGTCTCAGCGAGAGAAAAGTAAGTGGAGGCCCAATCATGACTCGCCGCGATTTCACCGCCGCCGCGCTTACCGCCGGCATTGCGCTGCGGCTGCACGCCGATGAGCCGCCGAAGAAATTCCGCGTCGGCGTCATCGGCCATACCGGGCGGGGGGATTATGGCCACGGCGTTCACACCATGTGGCTGGGTGTCCCGGGAACTGAGATCGCCGCCGTCGCCGATGCGGATGCCGCCGGACTTGCGGGCGCGCTGAAGAAGCTCAACGTCACGTCCGGTTTCGCAGATTATCGAAGAATGCTCGCCGAGACCAAGCCCGACATCGTCGCGATCGGCATGCGCCACGTTGATCAGCACCGCGACGTGGCGCTCGCCGCCGCCGAATCGGGAGCGTGCGGCATCTACATCGAAAAACCATTCTGCCGCACGCCTGCTGAGGCCGATGAGATCGTCGACGCGTGCGAAAAACACAAAGTCAAACTTGCCATTGCGCACCGCAACCGCTGGCATCCGGGGCTTCCGGTCATCGCGAAGCTCGTGAAAAACGGCGTGATCGGCAAGCTGCTTGAAATTCGCACGCGCGGCAAAGAAGACGCGCGCGGCGGCTCTCTGGATCTGTGGGTGCTCGGCTCGCACGTGCTGAACCTCGCGAACTATTTCGCCGGCGATCCGCTCGCGTGCTCGGCGACGGTGCTTCAGGACGGCCATCTGGCGGGGCGCGGTGATGTGAAAGAAGGCGCGGAAGGCGTTGGTCCGCTTGCGGGCAATGAAGTGCATGCGCGCTTCGAAATGGAATCCGGCGTGCCCGTGTTCTTCGATTCGATTGCGAACGCCGGCAGCGCCTCGGCGAATTTCGGCCTGCAGCTTGTCGGCAACAAAGGCGTGATTGACCTGCGGGTGGACACCGAGCCGCTTGGCAGCATTCTCGAAGGAAATCCGTTCACGCCGAGCAAAGAGCCGCGCGCGTGGACGCCAATTAGCTCAGCGGGGGTGGGCAAGCCCGAGCCCGATCCTGAAATCCCGAAGCAGGTCGCCGCACATATCACCGCCGGGCTGGATCTGGTCGCATCGATCCGCGAGGACCGTCAGCCGCTGTGCAGCGCCCGCGATGGGCGCGTGATCATCGAAATGATCAGCGCCGTCTTTGAATCGCACCGCCAAGATGGCGCGCGGGTGAAACTTCCATTAGAGAATCGCACGAGTCCGTTCACTAGACTATGAAACCGCGGCCGTAACGAAGCGATCACCTGAAACATTCGCATGCTCCGGGTGATCGCTCCGTGCGGCTCTGAAAAACGGAATTAGGCCATCGCTCGCGCGGTGGGATTGTCAAAGACCATCGCAAGTCGTGCGAGCGCGAACGCTCCGAGCGCCAGACCGAAATCGCGCAGGGCGATGTCGTAGAATCCATGCGCCAGGAACAGATTGACAATGATTCCCAGCAGCCACAAACCGACAACGTAACCGCCAATCTTGGGCTTCAGCGCCACCACGATACCTGCCACAATTTCGACGACGCCCACGACTTTCATGAAGGTGTCCGCCGGGACCATGGCAGCAACTTGCGGAGCCAGATACATTGTCCAATCGGTCAGGATATGGAAGAATTTGTCCAGCCCCGCGACAATCGGCGCGATGGCGAATCCGACATGCAGAATCTGGTAGGCCTGGTACGACGGATTAACGGCCAACGACTTCGCTTCGGCCACTGTGCCGGAATTCGGGTGAGTAATAACCGCAGCCATAGAAGAACCTCCTTTTAAAAACGACAACGTCAGTGCACAGTGGCGCATATAGGAGGCCACCCAGATGCGGTCGCTTCAAAAAAAAGCCCTGAGCTTTCATATGAATCCCGATTACAATAAAGTTCAGTCCTATAATCTCCGACAATTGAATGCGGAGGATCACATCGAATGCTGTGGCTGCTGGTCTTTGCCATCCCCTTGGCGTTCTTGTTGCGCGCCTGCGTCGTCATCATTCCAGACAACCAGCGCCGGGTTTCACCGCGGCTGGGGTTCCTCTTTATCGTGCCCGCGGTCCTCGGCCTCGTCACGCTGATTCCATTCTCTGCGCTCAGTTTCTTCATCGTCGCGGCCGGCGCGCTTGCGGTTTATTACTTCATCCGTCTCGTCGCCGTCATGGGTCTCGATGCCACGTATCGAATCTTCTCCCAAACTTACAACATGACTCTTTCGCCCCTGCATACGTACCTCGCCTGGCTGCTCGGCTTTGTCGAGCCGCTGCTGATGCTCGCATTATTCGTCTATGCTTTCCTGACCAATACGCCGGGAAATCCGCTCACCCGCCGCGGCATGGGTGAAGTCATTCAAATTGTCGCCATCGTCGTCGCGAGCGGCCTGGGACTTTCGTATCTCTTTTTCATCGGCATGCTGAGCAATCGCAACCGCGTCGCTCAACGCGCGCCGCAACTTAAGGGCAGCACTCAGAAAAAAATTGCGCCAAGCGCGACTAAAACGAACGTCCCGCCGCCGCCCAAGAAACCAGGACCCGTTAAAAAGTGATGCTCAAGTCGATGGCAAGGTCCGTGCCAGTGCTACCGCATAAAGAATATTTTAACGCTTGAAAACCCCGTCACACTATAGGTTTGTGGGCTGCTCTTAATCTTAATTATTCTCCTTACCCTTTTGATCTTAAACGTCCTATTGATAGGAGGGCATAGAAGGAGAAGCACAATGACCATGAAATTACTCCCCTTGATGGCTATCGCACTGCTCGGTTTGCCGGTGTTCGCAAACTCAGTCGACGACGCCATCTCAATGGCTCAGAAAGGAACGACTCCGTCAGAAATCGTTGCTTGGTCCGCGACCGCTCCCCGCAGTGTGGTGACGCCGACTGACGTGCTGCGTATGCGCGACGCAAACGTACCTGACCAAGCCGTTCAGAATCTCTTGAGAAATCAAATTCCGTATAGCGGATCATCTGAACCAACTACGGTTTACAGCAGCGAACCGGTGTACTCCTCCGATTCGGTCTACTACTCCGATCCTTACTATTATGACGGGTATTATGGGCCGAGCGTTGGCGTAGGCATCGGATTCGGTCATGGATACGGACGCGGGTACTACGGCGGGCACCGCTATTATGGCGGCGGCTATGGCGGCCATTACTACGGCGGTCATCGCGGCAGCGGCTTCTCGGTTGGGGGCGGATACCGCAGCGGCGGGTTCTCAGTGGGCGGCGGCTACCGCGGCGGGCGTCATCGCTAGGTAAGCCGAACATCTTTCAAAAGAAAACCACGTCTTCGGACGTGGTTTTTTTTTGAGCTGTGAACTTTGAAAGCCTGAAACCTGAAACCTTGAACTTTGATCTTTGCCTTTACTCAGAACCCATTACATTACTCGTCAATGTTTCCCCGCCCACTCCCGCTTTTGATCCTCCTCGCCCTGACCGGCTGCTCCCGCCCGCAACAGATTTCGTTAAGCACCATCCCCGACCCGATAGGACGGGTGTCCAACCCGTTGAGCACAAAAGCCGAACCCGCTTTGGGCCGCGACCGCAGCGCCGAATTCCTCCAGCGCTTTGAAGCCATGCAATCGCAACCGGTCGAGAGGATCGAAGAACTCGCCGGTTATCGCGTGCTCGTCGTCCACGGCCTGCTTGGCGAAGTCGGCTTGAAATTCACACGGCTTCTCGACAAGATCGACATTAACCAACACCTCATTGATTATTTCAAAGACCAGCACAAGTGCCTGCAAAGCGCCGGCGTCGACGCCGAACTGCTCCAACACAAAAGCGAATCTGTGGCCTGCGGCGGCGTGGCCGTCGCTCGCTGCATCCTCGCCTCGGATCGTCCGGTGCTGATTCTCTCGCACAGCAAAGGCTGCCTCGACACGCTCGAAGCGCTCTGCATTTTGCAACGCGACGGCAAGCTTGCCAAAGTCGCCGGCTGGATCGCCATGCAGGGCCCCTTCAAAGGCGCCCCCGAAGCCGACCGCATCGCCGGTGACAGCGTCCGCCGCGTTGCCACCCGCATCGCGCTTAACGTCTTCGGCGCCCGATCCGCCGCGATCAAAGACATGACCACTTGCGCGCGCGCCGCCTATATCGCTGAACACGGCGAAGAAATTGAGCACGTCGTCAAAGCGCTGCCGATCCTCAGTTTTGGCAGCATCAAACCCGACGCGAAGGACCCCGGAACCGACGGCAGCGTTCCCATCGACAGCGCCATCCTCCCCGGGTCTGATTTCGTCGCCGTCCACGGCCTTTCGCATTCCGCGGCCGTCATGAGCAAACCGCGCGAGTTCAATCGCGAGGCGCTCACCCGAACCTTGTTCTCGATGCTGATAGACCGCCTCGCGCCAGCGGGCAAAATCGTAGCGCCGAGTCCCAACCGGCCCGTTCCGCAGCTTATCGAAACCTCCACCCGGCCTTAAAGCGAACAGAAGTGCAACACCGCCGAGGTGCTCGCATGCCCCAATTTGGCCTCCGAACTATCGTCACCGGCGCACCGACCTCCGGAGTTCTGATGTGGCTGAATACCATGCCGGTCCACATGGGCCCCGTCCCCCTAGGCGATCGAACCGGCTTGATTCTCAGCTATGGGTTTCCCTTCCCGGCAGCTGCAGTCGTCCGCATGGATTGGGTGGAAATATCTGATTGGGAAAAAATCAATTTCGAAGCGATGCCCGAAATTCAAAAAGACGGGTCCGCGAGACTCGGACTTATGAACGGAAAGTATGGTCTTCGTCCGGCGCGCGCCCGAACCTGCTGACATGCGCTTTAACCCTGAGTCATTCGACTTAAATTGGGTCTTTTGGATTTGGCGCGGCGCGGATGTGTTGGTTTCGATCTTTGTGATTTTGCTCGCCATGCTTGCCGCGGAATGGCATGAGCGCCGGTGCGGCACGCGCCCAAAGCTCAACAAATACTTCTGGGCGAAAATCATCTTCGCTTATCACTTGGCGTTCGTCGCCGTGTGGGTCGTGCAAACGATCGCATTGAAACAATGGATGAGCGGCGCGCGTGGTTCACTCTCACTGGGCCCGCTGGGCCGCGTGTTCTTCGACAACTCGAGTGGATTGATTGTGCTCCTTTTAAGCACGGTCGCATGCGCCGGGTGGCTCTTTTGGCTTCGCAAACGTAATGTGTTGGCGCGCTGTGTTCCTGTCAAGCCGTTGCCACCACCTCATCAATCGCCGCCACCTTCCCATCCTTGATCTTGAAATTCAGTACGAAGCGCGCGTAATAGCTCTCGCCGCTCTGAACGATTTTTCCGCGCTCGGCGCCGAAGACCGCGACCGTGTCGGCCTGCGCGGTTACGGTCGTGATCTGAGTCTGCTGGTCGCACACCGTTGAGAAATTCTGCTTCACGGCTTCCGTCACCTGCTCGACGCCGTGCGCCTTGCAGCGCCAGGGGAATTTTGGGGGCGCGTAAATCTCCAGCGTCACATCCGAACTCATCAGCGCCGACAGCGCGGGAAAATCCTGCGTCACGGCCGCCGCGACGATCTCTTTGACCACGTCGCAGTGCGCCTGTTCGGCCTGCTTGGTCTTGAACTGAGGTTCGCCCGCCTCAAACGCGAGCTGTATTTCATGCGCCAACGGATTCATCTGACACTCCCGAAAGTTCGGCCCACCTTTTATTTCGGTTCAGCGTCCAGCACACTTGATTCTTAACTCAGGAAAGCGGTTGTTGACTGGTTTCCGCTACCCGGCATTCATGGCACTAACTGGCAGCCTGTTTTCCTAAAAGCACTTTCAACGCGGGCGCCGTCATCATCGTCGTCGCCAGCGCCATCAACACCATCATCGCGAACAATTCCGGCGAAATCACTTTCATGTCGAGCCCAATGTTCAAGACAATCAATTCCATCAATCCCCGCGTGTTCATCAGCACACCCAGCGCCGCGGAATTTCGCCAGGTCAGGCCCGTCAATTTTCCGGCAAGCAGCGTCCCGCCAAATTTCCCCAGCGTCGCCACGAGCACAATCAGTCCGCAGAGCACCCAGGCTTCGCGTCCACCGAGCAAATCGATCCGCGTGCGCATGCCGGTGAAAGCAAAGAATGAGGGCAGAAGAAGGACGATCACACCCCCCTCCAAATGACGCGAAAAGTCGCGCGCTACTGCACTATTATGCGGAATTACCGCGCCGAGCATAAACGCCCCAAATATAGCGTGGATGCCAATCGCCTCCGTAATCAGTGACGAGGCCAGCAGCAGGATGAACACGACCGCGACTGCGCTGCGTGGCAGCTTCTCGCCCTCCCAGCGCGCCACCACCCGCTTTAGAACCGGGCCAGCCACAAAAACCATAGTGAGAATGTAGGCCAGCGTACACGCGGCGACCATCAGCCCTTCCCCCAGGTGCGCTTTCGCCACGCCGACGACGAACGCCAGCAGGCACCACGCGGTCACGTCATCGATCGCCGCACATCCCAGCGCCACCACGCCCAGCTCGGTCTTCGTCATGTTCCGGTCGCTTAAAATTCGCGCGAGCACCGGGAACGCGGTGATTGACATCGCCACGCCCATGAACAGAGCGAAACTCGTGAACGGCACGTCGCTGGCCGAGAGCCGCGGATAAAGATGCAGCGCCAGCAGCGAGCCCAGCACAAACGGAAGCAGGATGCTGGCGTGGGATGTCGCCACCGTCGCATGCGCGCGCTGCTTGAGCAGATCGGCGTGCAGCTCCAGCCCGACGGTAAACATGTACAGCACCACACCGAGCTGCGCGATTACACCGAGGTACGGCGCCACATGCGGAGGCAGAATCTGTGCTGAAAGTTCGGGCCCCATCAATGACGGCCCCAGCACAATCCCGGCGATCACTTCGCCGATCACCGGCGGCTGGCCGATGAACGAAAATAATTTTGCGAGCACCTGCCCCGTCACAATCACCGCCGCCAGCGCCAGCAGCACACGGAACAACACCTCCGGCTTTCCCGCCGGCGCATGCACATCAATCGCTGATTTGAGCACTTCCGGCGCGCGCAGAGTCTCGCCATAGCTGCGAATCAACCAGAACGCGCCCAGCGCGGCCAGGAACATCACGCCATAGGCTACGGTTGTCCGCCAAACGCCCGCCCCCCCCGCCGCGGGCGGGCCCATATTTGCCGATTCAGGCATGGCGCGAAATAATACGTGTACGTACTAATTTCGCAATCCCCATTTTCTGGGATTCTTTTCGATCGATGTCAAAGAATCCGCGAAAGTGCCCACACGCCGAATCCCGCCAGAATCACGCCCGATACTCCATTCACCACCCGCATCCACCCCGCCGTCATCCGCGAGCGCAACAACCCCGTCACTGAGCTTAAGATCACCCACCACAGCGCCGAGCCGGCGAAGACTCCCGCCACCAGCACGCAGGCCGAAATCCAGTTGCCCGCCGCGCCAAAGCCAGTGCCCGCGAACACGGCGATGAATGACAGGATGGTTGACGGATTCGTCAGCGTCAGCACCAGCGTCGAGAAATACGCCGCCAGCAGACTGCGCTCTTCGACCCTCGCCGCTTCCTCGCGCGGCTTGCTGACCATTGTTCGCACCCCCAGATAAATCAAAAAAATTCCGCCGAGCAACCCAAGCCAGAATTTTCCCCCGATCAAAAAATTCCGCACCGCTGTCAGCCCAAAGGCCGCCACGCAGCCATACAGCGCATCCGCGGTTGCCGCACCCATCCCGACGGCCAACCCTGTGCCCGTGCCATCGGCCACCGAGCGGCGGATGCAAAGCACCCCGATCGGCCCGACCGGCGCGGCAATCGAAAAACCGATCAGCATCCCCTTGAGGAAAAATGTGAGCATCAAGCTACAATGCGCTTCACCCGCACGAAGCGCAAGCCCAGAACATGCCCCGCCGCCGAGCTAACGGCTCCCGGAAAATCATCCCTGCAAAGGGTATTGAGAGCGTACAATTTGAAAAGACCGAGCACTATCGCGTCACACGCGACTTGGTGCTGCGGCGCGAAAAGATGCTGCAAATTCTGTTGTCCGACGGGGAATAACGCGATGACGAATTTTCTTCGAAAGGCCGCGCTGGTTGTGATTGTCTTTTCGAGCTTGCTTGCCGCACGCGAACCTGCGGCGCGAGACTACTTGAAGAAATCCGCCGACTGGTTCGCTTCCGACGAAGGCAAACGCATCGCCAAAAATATTCTCTCGCATCAGGCCGCTGAAGGCGGCTGGCCCAAAAATTCGGATGTCGTCTCCAAACCGTTTGATGGCGACCGCAAAGAATTACACGGCACTTTCGACAACGGCGCCACCACCGACGAACTGCGTTTCCTGGCGCATGCGTTCAATGCCACGAATGATGTTGAACTCAAAGATTCATTCCTGCGAGGGCTCGATCTGATTTTAAAAGCCCAGTACCCTACGGGCGGCTGGCCGCAGTATTATCCACCCAGCAAGCAGTACCACCGCCACATCACATTCAACGACAATGCGATGGAGCGACTGATGCAGTTCCTGCGCGAAGTCTATTCGGACGCGAAGCTGTATGAACTTGTCGACGATGCGCACAAAAAATCGGCGCGAGACGCGTTTGATAAAGGCATTGACTGCATTTTGAATTGTCAGATCAGAGTCAACGGCAAGCTTACCGCCTGGTGCGCCCAGCACGACGAAATCGATTATTCACCGCGCCCGGCGCGCGCGTTCGAGCTCGTTTCGCTCAGCGGCCACGAATCCGTCGGGCTCGCGCGTCTGCTGATGAGCCTTGATCTCGCGGCACTCGACGCGGAAAGAGCAAAACGCATCCGTGATTCCGTCGACGCCGCCGCAGCGTGGTTGGAATCCGCCAAACTTACCGGCATCCGCATCGACACCGTCGACGATCCGCAGGCGCCGAAGGGCAAGAACAAAGTCGTCGTCGCCGACCCGAAGGCCCCGCCGATCTGGGCGCGCTTTTATGATATTCAAACCAACAAGCCATTCTTCTCTGACCGCGACAGCATCGCGAAACCAAGCCTCTCCGATCTTGGCTACGAGCGCCGGAACGGGTATGCGTGGTACATTTCCACGCCAAAAGATTTTTTGGAAAAAGATTACCCGCAATGGAAAGCGCGGTACTCACAGAGCCGCGACCGTCAGGGAGCGATCAGCCCGCGCTGACGATCCATAAAAAAAGCGCGCCCGCATCAGGCAGGCGCGCTCACTCTGAACTCTGCACTCCGAATCCAAACTCGTTAAATCTCCTTGCACGCCTTCGCCGTGCGGTCCAGCGCCTCCTTCACTTCGGCCATCAAATTCGGCCCGTCCTTTTCGTACTCAAGTGAAATGCAGCCCTGGAAATTCACTTTCTTCAGCGCCGCCAGCACTTCTTTCACTTTCAGATTCGCATCGCCGACGATTGTTTCCTGATCTTTTTCCTTCCCGTCGGTGGTCACGAATTTGAAGTCTTTGAAATGAATTCCATACAAACGGTCTTTCAATTTCTCGATCACTTCGAGCGGATCCTGTTTCGAGCGGATGTAGTGTCCCAAATCTGCGGTCGCGCCGATGTTTTTGTGGCGGTCTTTGACGACCTCAAGCACGTCTTCGGGTTTCTTGAAGGGATCGGTCGGGCCGTGGTTGTGGATGCCAACGTGAATGTCGGGGAATTCTTCGCAGAGCTTGTCGATCGCCAGCGCCTGCTTTGCATTGAAGGTGCTGGTGATCGTGTACAGCCCCACTGCCTTCGCGAACTCGAAGGTTTTGCGCGCGACACCGGGATCGGCCAATGGCGTCACACCGTACGCCATCGGCTTGATGCCCGCCGCCTGGCATTTCTCATTGTACTCGGCGAGCACCTTGGCGTCGGTCGATACGGGCATATGGTTGGGATAGAATTCGACGTACTTCAGACCGAGCTCCTTGATCTTCGCGAGCACGTCTTCCAGCTTCTTCGTGCTGCGCAGCGTGTACGACTGCACGCCCATCTTGAACGGCCCGTATGGCTCGTCCGCAAAAACGCGGCTGCTCAAGCCCAGCGCGGCCAGCGCGCCCGCTGACGATTTCAGAAATTCACGGCGTCCGGGATGGTTCATGGTCTGACATCTCCTTTGATGAGTGAAGTGATTGATGATTACCCCGCGGCCTGCGGCGGCTCATTCTTTTTGCAGCAATTCCTCAGCAGCGTCTTGTCGAGCGACAACGGTCCGGCTCCGCGCATCACGAGGGACAGCGCCATCAAGAAAAGCGCGAGCTGCCATTCGTATCCCGCCGCCATCCCGTTTTCGCCGGCTTTCATTTTGAATCCCTGTCCGCTATGCACCATCGCGATCGCGACGGCCATCAAAACCATGTGTCCCGCCGCTGCAATGCGCGTCCCCAATCCCAGGATCAACAAAATGCCGCCGCCAAATTCAGCGAGCGCCGCCAGCCACGCCTGCGCGCCTGGCATTGGCACACCCATCTTTCCAAGCATCCCGGCAAATTTGTCGACGCCATTGACGAAGATTTTGTCGTAGCCGTGAATGATGAATGTCGCCGCCAGCGCCGCGCGCAGCGGAAGGTCAGCATTCTCCGACATGAATTTGCAGAATTTGCAATTGCTGGTGTCTGTGTTGAACATTGCAGCCCCCGGGCGGAAGACCACAATCTTCCGCTCATTCGCCCTGACGCGTCAAGCAAGTTTTGTATTCACTTCGTTTCGATGTGGAGCGTCGTCATCGATTCGGCCGGCGCCTCGATTTGCACCGCGCCGTCTTTCACTTCAAGCGCCGCGAGCTTTTCAAAAATTTTCTCCCGGCCGGTCTGCGTGGCATTCAACCGTTTGATCCCGGATGGAATGCCCGTGATCGTCACCGGCCGAATCCATCCCGTGTTGCTCACCTGAATCGACAGCGACTCGCCGGACTTGAACGCATTCACGCGGACGTACGGACTGGCTCCTGAAACCTCAACCGCATCGCTGCCCGGCGCAATGAACTGGCCGAAATGTTTCTGCAGGGCAAAGCGCTGTGTCTCATCCGCGGCGCCCAGCGTTTTGCCGCGCGGCTTGCCTGAATTCAGCAGCGAATAGTCCGCCGTGTATTCCCAGTACAGAATCGCCTGCGGCCGCGCGAATTGAAACAGCTCCTGATAGTGCGCCATTTCGTTCACAAAATTTTCGAACGTCTTGTACTTTCCGCCCTGCCAGGCGCTTGGATCGAACCCGGCTTCCGCCACAAACAGCGGGAGCTTCGCCCGCGCGGCGGCTTCGGCCCACGCGCCGTACTGCGCGGCGCTGGCCCCGCCCCACGAATGAATCGACAGCGCTGCGCAATATTTGAGCACTTCTGAATCGTCGAGAGTGGGCCTTACATAATCCGGCGAACCGCGCGGGTTGCTGACATCACCCAACAGCATCTTCGTCTTCAATCCCGCCTTCTTAAACTGCGCGCCGAACGTCTTCACCATCTGGCGATGCTCTTCGGGGTTGAGCTTCACCTTCACCCCGTAATCGGGCTCGTTGAATGAAAACCATTCCGGCTCCGCGTTGAATTTTTCTTTCGCAAAAATAAGATACGACGACACCGCCTCGGCCGCAGCGGGCAGGGTCTCCGCTTTCAGGAATTCCGGATCGTTGTCGGATCGCCTTTTATCTGGATCGTGCGGCTTGCAGATCCACGCCGGCACTTTCCAGATCGACGATGCGAATGGAATCTTGCGCACCGCCAGCTCGCGCATCGTTTCCAGTTCCAGCCGCAGTTTTCCCGGCATTTTGTCGAGCGGTTTTTCTGCCTGTGTCATTCCTTCCGAGGGCGCCCAATCCTGCAGTGAAATCTCCGTCCGCGCAATCCGCGGCTTCAAGTGCTCCAGCGTGTACATCCGCTCCGGCGCCTCCAGCGAGAAACAATAATTCCCGCCGAGCGCTTCGAACTTGTATCGAGTCTTCGCTGAATCGATCGCAAAGCTCGCCGGCGTTTGCTCCACCGTCCCCGTCGCCTTGATCGTCACATTCAGGCGCGTCAAATTCCCCGTCAACAGTGTGCCCCGGTGAATGAAAATCATCAGGGTGAAATTGTCGCCCCACTGCCGGCTGTCCTGGATCGTGGCGTTCACCGGGGCGCTCCAAGCCGCCGAAAACGTGATCGCACCCTTCGGGCTCGTCAGCGATGCGCTTTCTAGAATCCCGCTGTTGAGAATCCGCTGTTCGCCGCGCTCGGCCGGCAGAGTTCCCGACGTGCCGTTCCCACCCGTCGTCTGAAAAGTTCCGCCCGCGAAGACGTCTGCTGGCAGGTCGATCCAGAAAATCAATCCTTCCATTTCGGAGTCTTTCAGCGCGCTCGCGCTGAACTCGAACTCGATCCCCGTCGGCGTCTCGCGCGCAGCCTGTATCGCTTCGACTTCGCAGGTCTGACCGCCACCCAGCGCCGCCTTCCAGAATTTCCGCCCCGCCGTTTCAGTCAGCGACGGCGCGACGTCGCCGAATCCCCACATCTTTCCCCAGCCCAAAGCAGGGGCGCGGAGATCTGTTTTAATGTTCAACCACCCCGGCGGCAGCGCCAGCCGTTCCAAACGCCCGCGCGTGTCGAAGCGGCTGTCGGATGCAAGCAGCGACGACGCAAGAAGGATTGATGCCACCGTGCTGAGGAATTTCATTTCAATGACTGTGCGTTTCGAGCGACGCGTTTTCGGCGAGAACCAGGGTCTTCATGCCGAGCTTCTCGAGCAAAGCACGGTCCGCCGCACACTCGGGGTTGCCAGTCGTGAGCAGTTTGTCGCCGTAAAAAATTGAATTCGCGCCCGCCATGAAGCACAAGGCCTGGATTGCGTCGCTCATCTGCCGCCGGCCCGCGCTCAAGCGCACAAAGCTCTTCGGCATGGTGATGCGCGCCGCCGCAATTGTGCGCACAAATTCAAGCGGGTCCAGCGCCGACGTCCCATGCAGCGGCGTGCCTTCGACCTGAACCAGGTTGTTGATCGGCACGCTCTCCGGCTGCGGATCGAGGTTCGCGAGCTGCGCGAGCAACCCCGCGCGCACGCGCCGCGTCTCGCCCATCCCCACAATCCCGCCGCAGCACACATGAATGCCGGCGCCGCGCACACGCTCGAGCGTTTCCAAGCGGTCCTGATATTGCCGGGTGGAAATAACTTCTCCGTAAAACTCCGGTGCCGTGTCGAGGTTGTGGTTGTAATAATCCAGCCCCGCGTGCTTCAATTTCTCCGCCTGCCCGGGCTGCAGCATGCCCAGCGTCGCACACGTCTCCATGCCGAGCTCACGCACCGCGCGAACCATGTTGAGCACGGGCTCAAGCTCATGCTCCTTCGGTCCGCGCCACGCCGCGCCCATGCAAAAGCGCGTCGCCCCATTCGCTTTCGCCGCCCGCGCCGCATTCAGCACTTCATCCAGCGGCAGAATCCCCTGATTCTCGACGCCCGTGTGATAGCGCGCCGCCTGCGGACAATACCCGCAATCCTCCGGACAGCCGCCGGTTTTGATTGAAAGAAGCGTGGAGAGCTGCACGGCATTCGGATCAAAATGCTCCCGATGCACGCACTGCGCGCGGAAGAGCAGATCGTTGAACGGAAGGTTGAGCAATGCTTCGATGGATTCGGCGGTGTGTTTTTGCATGAACTTTCGCAGGAGAGTTTACGCTTTGAGATATTCTTGAAGTTTGGATTGGAAATCCGCGCAATTCGCAATTGAAAAGGATGCGTCCAACAGCTCCTGCAGCGTTGTCATTTCAGAAACTGAATCTAATGCTCCAGCAACTGAATCGGGAACCAGATTGAAACGGTTTCTCAGTGAAAGCACAATCGCGCGTCGTAGTCCCGAGGCTTCGCCTTGCTGAAGGCCCTTCTGGAGGCCTTTCTGTTCGGCCTTAATCTCTCTCTCTTCAATGAAGTCCACAAATGGCACTTGGCTTTCCTCCTCAAGCCGCTCCAGGCGCGCTTGAAATTGCTTCTTGAAATTATCCGGCAAATACAGCAGCCAGTCAACAACCCGGGCAATCTTTCTGATCACGTCCTCGGTAAACCCGCGCTCCGCCAGCAACACGACCAATTCCACTTTCGCATCCACCCGCCGCGCGTTGTCCTTCTTGGTTTCCTGAGTTCTCAAATGCGCCAGCACCAGCAACGCGATCGGATTCACACTCCGCTCCAGCTCCTGGATCTTGCCTCGGTACGCATCCAGTTTCACGACCGGAAACTTGAAGCGCAGCTCGCAGCCAAAATGGCTGTACCCAAATTCTCCGTCACACCAACCACCATCGCTCTCGTCCATCAGCACCACCACGCTCACTACCGGCGCGTGGTATTTGTCATAGATGCGATAATGATACGTGAACACACGCTCCGAGAAATTCTGCTCTTGATGCCCCTGTAATTCCGCGTGAATGTAAATGCACTGTTGCGACCCATCCTTCAGCCACACCTTCGCCAGTTTGTCTACCACGCGGCGTCCCTGCTCGCTGCCGCGCACAAACTCCTGAAATTCCTTATCAAGAAATTCGACCGGGCGGCTCCAGTCAATCGCCGTGTGCACGTCTGGAAAGAAAAACGCCAGGAATGGCTCGAAGAAAAAATCGAGCGCCTCCTTCCAGGGACTGTCGAAGTCGTTGATCGCCTCGGTGGACGTCATCGCGCCGACTTCCCGTACCCTGTGATCTCAATCAGCTCTATGGCAGAGTACGTCACCTTCACCGCATGATGCCCGATTCCAAGAAAGCGCTGGTCGCGCAGCTTCCACGATGGCTCGCTGTCCATTTCTTTATAGTCCGTCTTCCAGCTTGCAATCTGCTTTCCGTCCAATAGCGCGGTGACGCCGTCGTTGCGTACCTGGATGACCGATGTATGGACTTTGTCGTTCGCCAGCAGCCGGCCGTGAAATGAAGTCTTGTTGTCTTTGCAGGACTTCCCATTGATCAATTCAAACCCGCTGTTCTTTCCAAAATTGGCATCCATGATCCACAAGAATTGATGCTCATTCTTATTGAGCATCTGCGCGACGGCACGGGCGCCGCCCTCCCGGACGAACGAAATTTTGAAGTCATACTCCTCTGGCAACAGATAAGGAAATTCGAGGCGGACATTCTCTCCCTTCTGCCCCACCAGCGCCCCATTGACCATCGCCCACTTCCCGGCGACGACATCCTTGCTCAAATCGATGTAGCGCATCAAATTCACGACCTTCGGCGTCTGCTTCGGCGCCGCCGGCTTTTCGGGCGCCGCCACTGCCTTCGGCGCATTGACCTGCTGCATTTCTTTCAGACTCAGGCTCATCGCCGCGCGCCCAACGTCTTCATTCTTGAATCGGTCCGCGACTTCAAAATACCGGACGGCATTAAGCAAGTGCTCGTCCGCATGCATCCGCGCAAACGTCTCCGCGCGATCAAACCACGCCTGCGCTTCCCCGGGATCCGGAGCCTTCTCCACAATCTTTAATCGCTCCGCCGCTGCCGTATTCCCCTCCTTCAAAAATGTATCGATGTCCTTCAGCGTCATCTTCTTCTTGCACCAATAAAGGTACGAGTTCATCTCGGTGGCCAGCGGCTCATTCTTCTGCGCCTCATAAAGCGCCAAAGCCTGCGCAAAATACCGCGCGGCCGTCACAATCGCCCCCGGATTGCTCTGCGACTCCTTGAGCGCCTCGACGCCTTTTTTGTGAAGCTCGACAGCATCTTCGGCTGCAAATGCACACCCGCTTGTCAGGAGGAGCGCGAATAGAATGTGAATACGCTGCGGCATGCTCGCTCTCTAATTTGCGTGATTACCGGCCTGGTTTGCCATTCCCAGTGATTTCAGTCAGCTCGATCGTCGAAAACGCCGTCTTGCCTTGCATCTGCCCCACACCCAGGAATTTTGGATCGCGCAGTTTCCAATGCTTGAAAATATCAAGCTTCCCCAATTCGGGCGTCCATTTCGAAATCTCTTTGCCGTCAAAAAATGCGGTCACACTGTCCTTGCGCACCTGCACCACAGACGTGTGCCATTTTCCATTGGTGATCAGCGGTGACCGATACCCCGTTCGATTATCTCTCACCCCTTTTCCGCCCACGGCTTCAAAAGCACTTAATTTCGAGTGAAATGCGTCAATAGCCCACAGGAATTGCCGTCCGCTTTCAGAAAGTATCTGAACAGTCGCTTCGTCTCCGTCAGTGCGCATGAACACAATTTTGAAATCGTATTCTTCCGGCGGAAAATAAGGCAGCTCAAGCCTGGCTTCATTGGACTTCTCGCACACAAGCACCGAATTGTTCATGCTCCATTTGCCCTCGGTCGTATCCTTTGGCGGATCGACAAGCCGCAGCAAGTTGACTGTCTTCCTGGTCTTGGGCACCATCGGCTTCTCGACCGGCTTTTCCGCGATTGGCTTCGCCCCGGTGGCCGCCGGCGTTTTGATCATTTGCAGCTCCGCCAGGCTCTTGCTCATCGCCGCCCGGCCCACGTCGTCATTCTTGAACCGGTCTGCGACCTCGAAATAGCGAATCGCGTTGAGCAAGTGCTCCGCAGCGTGCGTCCGCGCAAACGTCTCCGCCCGGTCGAACCAGGCTTGGGCTTCAGCTGGAGCCGGAGCCTTCTCCAAAATCTTCAGGCGCTCGCCCAGCGCCGCGTCGCCTTTCACGAACGCGTCGATGTCCGCAAGCGTCATCTTCTTCTTGCACCAGTAAAGGTACGAGTTCGTCTCGACCGCCAGCGCCTCATTCTTCTGCGCCTCATAGAGCGCCGCCGCCTGCGCAAAATACCGCGCCGCCGTCACAATCGCCTCCGGATTGGTCTGCGATTCCTTGAGCGCTTCGATGCCTTTTTTGTGGAGGTCAGCGGCATCATCCGCGCGAACAACGAAAGCCAACAACAGCAGCGCTGCGATGGCGATACAACTTCTCATGCGCATTTTGAGTATCCTGGAGACCCGTGCGTCTTACCCTTTTATTGCGGGCATTTGGTCTTCTTTTTGTTTTCGCTTTCTTCCTTATTCACCGCAGCAAAAAGTTCACCCGCCATTTCAGCCAACGTCTCCTCTGAATGATCGTTAGCGCATTGTCGCCTAGTGCGGCATTATGCAGCGGCGACTTCAGCTGAAACCTGGCTGTGTTCGCTCATGTCGTTTTAGTTATTTCCGTATTCTTTGAGTTCTTTCCCCGCAACTGTCTTTGCGTGAAGCCTTGAACCCTTACCCTTGATACCTGCTCACACACACCGTCGCATTATGCCCCCCAAACCCCAAACTGTTCGAAATCGCATGCCGAATCGCCACCGTCCGCGGCCCTTCGGGCACATAATCCAGGTCGCAATCCGGGTCGGGTGTCTTCAAATTCTTCGTCATGTGGATGCGGCCTTCGCTGATCGACAGGCACGTCACCACGAATTCAATCCCGCCGGCCGCTCCCAGTGTGTGCCCCATCATGCTCTTGGTTGAATTCACCGGAATTTTCCGCGCGTGCTCGCCCAGCACTTTTTTAATTGCGAACGTCTCGATCTTGTCGTTGAAGGGCGTCGATGTCCCGTGCGCATTCACGTAATCGATGTCAGTGGGCTGCAGGCCCGCGTCCTTGATCGCCATCGTCATCGCGCGCACGCCGCCGTCGCCGTCTTCGCACGGTGCAGTGATGTGGTGTCCATCGCCCGACAGACCGTACCCCGTGAACTCGGCGTAAATCTTCGCGCCGCGTTTTTTGGCGCGCTCAAGTTCTTCGAGCACCACCACACCCGCGCCTTCGCCCAGGACGAATCCATCGCGGTCCTTATCGAAGGGCCGCGAGGCAGTCTGCGGGTCGTCGTTGCGCGTCGAGAACGCGCCCATGTTCGCAAAACCCGCCATGCCCAGCGGCGTGACGGCCGCCTCGCTGCCACCGGACACCACTACGTCCGCTTCGCCGTACTGAATCGTGCGCAGCGCCGAACCCAGTGAATTCGCGCCCGCCGCGCAGGCCGTCACGATGCAGTAATTCGGTCCACGCAGCTTGAACAGAATCGAAATTTGCGCCGCCGCCGCGTTGCCCATCAGCTTCGGCACCAGAAACGGCGACACCTTCGACGGCCCCTTCGCCATCAGCCGTTCTTTCTGCTCTTCAATCTCAGTGATCCCGCCGATGCCCGTGCCGACGATCACGCCGATGCGGGTTGTGTCTTCCTTCGCGAGGTCCAGGCCGGAATCCTTGATCGCCTCAGTCCCCGCCACGCACGCCAGCTGTGTGAACCGGTCCATGCGCGTCGATGCCTTCGGGTCGATGTAGCGCCCCGCGTCGAAATCTTTCACTTCGCCCGCGATTTTGACTTTGTGCTGCGAGGCATCGTAAAGCGTGATCGGGGCGACGCCGCTCTGCCCTTCCAGCAGCGCATTCCACGTCGGACCCACTCCGATGCCCACCGGCGTTACCAGGCCCAGGCCGGTGACGACCACGCGGCGGCGATTGGGATTCATTTCGACTCTCCTTCTCAAAACAACGAATGCCGTGTGAGCTCCTCACGCGGCATTCTTATTGTAATCAAACTGCTCCGGAAATGCGATGAACGCGCGCAAAAATCCAGCGCGTATCGGACGCTACTTCTTCGACTGTTCTTCGATAAATTTGACGACGTCACCCACCGTCTTGATCTTGCCTTCGGAATCCTCGGGGATGCTGATGTCGAATTCGTCCTCGAATTCCATGGTGAGGTCGGCGATGTCGAGCGAATCCGCGCCGAGGTCTTCCATGAAGCGGCTTTCGGCCTGCACCTGCTCCTTCGGCTTCTTGAGCTTCTCGGCAACAATGTTGATGACTTTGTCTTTAACGGACTCGCTGTCCATGCGTGCTCTCCTCAATATCAAGCGTTAAAATCGGGGCAAGTTTTATAACGGACATCCCCGCACTTCGCAACCAATAAAGATGCCGAAAAAGTTGGAGTTCACGCTTTAGCGTGCCGCGGTTAATGTATTCACCAGAATGATCCGCGCTAGACACCTCATTCTGACGCTTGGCTCAATGCTCGCAGCGCAGGCTCTCTCGGCCCAGGACCAAATCGATTTCGCACGCGACATTTTCCCCGTCTTCGAGAAGAACTGCTTCGCCTGCCATGGCCCCAAGAAACAAAAGGGCGGCCTGCGTCTCGATCGCCGCGCGGCGGCGCTTAAAGGAGGCGATGAACGCGACATCCTCCCCAACCGAAGCGCCGACAGCCCGCTGATCAAGCGCGTCTCCAGTACCAATGCCGACGAAGTCATGCCCCCCGAAGGCGATCGTCTCACACCAGCGCAAATCGCCGCGTTGAAATCCTGGATCGACCTGGGTGCGCAATGGCCTGACAACTTGGCGGGTGAAGATTCGCGCATGGATTGGTGGGCGCTCAAACCCCTGAAAAAACCGTCCGTTCCTGCAGATTCCAAGTCGCCTATTGACGCCTTCATCCTAAAAACTATCCGCGAGAGAAATCTGTCGGCGTCCCCTGAAGCCGACCGCCGCACGCTCATTCGCCGTATTTATTTTGACTTGATCGGACTGCCGCCATCGCCCGAAGAAGCCGAAACGTTCGAGCGCGACAAATCCCCCGATGCTTACGAAAAACTCGTCGACAGGCTGCTCGCCAGCCCCCGTTACGGCGAGCGCTGGGCGCGGCATTGGATGGATGCGGTGCATTTCGCCGAAACCCACGGTCACGACCAGGACCGCGTGCGCCCAAACGCATGGCCTTATCGCGACTACCTTATTAATGCGTTCAACGCAGACACGCCGTACGCGCGCTTCATCGAAGAGCAGCTTGCCGCCGATGTGCTCTTTCCCCAAGAGACGGGATTGATTCCTGCGCTCGGTTTCATCGCGGCAGGACCCTGGGACGAAAGCAGCCTGCGCGACATTCGCGAGGATTCGCTCTGCCGGCAGATCGGTTATTATCTCGACCGCGACGACATGGTGACGCAGACGATGTCGACGTTCGCCAGCAGCACCGTGCATTGCGCGCGCTGCCATGACCACAAATTCGACGCGATTTCGCAGCAGGATTATTACGCGCTTCAGGCCGACTTTGCGGGCCTTGGCCGCGCCGAGCGCGAGTACGACGCTGATCCGGGCGTCGCCATGCGCCGGCGCGAGTTGAAAGCGCAGCTCAAAGAGCTTCAGTCCGCCGGCGCCGTGCAGCTTCAACTCGTCAGTGCTCAGTCGAAAGAGAACGTAAAGCTTCGCCCGCAGGCAGACGGCTCGATTCTCGCGACCGGTAACATCCCGGAGACCGACACGTACACCATCGTCCTGCAGACTTCAGCCGAAGCGATCGGCGGTGTGAAGCTCGAACTGCTTCCCGACGAGCGGCTCCCTTTTAAGGGACCCGGCCGGCAGACCGAAAACGGAAATTTGCACTTGAGTGAAATCACGGTAGAGGCCGCGCCGCTCAACAAACCTGAAGAAAAAAAGAAAGTTCCCATTTCGCGCGCGACTGCCGATTTCAACCAATCCGGCTGGACCATTCAGCACACCATCGACGGCAAAATGGAAACCGCCTGGGGCATTCATCCGGAAGAGGGCAAGCCGCACTGGGCTGTTTTCGAATTCAAAGAGCTGCTCGCGAATCCGGGCGGGACGCAGCTGACTGTCACTCTTGCACAGAATCATGGCCGCAAGCATCTCATCGGGCGCTTCCGTCTTTCCGCGAACGGCGCTGAAGCGTTGAAGATCCAGCGCGAGCTTGACCAGCTTCCCGCGATCAGTCTTGTCTATGCCGGCGCGCGCGATTTCAAAGCCGATGGTTCGCACAAGCCGGTCACCGTTCCGCGCCCCGTCAATGAACTGCGGCGCGGCGATATTCTAAAAAAGGGCGAGCTCGCCAGGCCCGGCGCGCTCGAATGCGTGCGCGGCCTGTCCGGACGCTTTGAGCTCGCTGATCCGAACAACGAAGGGGCACGCCGCGCGGCGCTCGCGAAATGGCTGAGCGCGCCCGAGAACCCGTTGACGTGGCGTTCGATTGTTAATCGCGTCTGGCACTATCATTTTGGCCGTGGAATTGTGAACACGCCCAATGATTTCGGGCATATGGGCGGCGCGCCGTCACATCCGGAATTGCTCGACTGGCTTGCCGTCGAATTCCGCGACCACGGCGGTTCATTGAAATGGCTGCACAGAGCGATCGTCACGAGCGCCGCGTATCGCCAAACTTCCGCGCATGACGCCAAGCGCGCCGCCGTCGACGCGGATAATGTTTACCTCTGGCGAATGAGCCGCACGCGTCTGGATGCCGAATGCGTCCGCGACGCGATTTTGCAGATTTCAGGCCGCCTCGATCTGAAAATGGGCGGGCCGTCCGTGCAGAACTTCGCCATGACCCCGGGCATCCACGTCACGCCCAACGTCGATTACACGAAGTACGATTGGAACTCACCGGGGGCGAACCGGCGCAGCGTGTACCGCTTTCTTTTCCGCACGCTTCCGGAGCCGTTCATGGACGCCCTCGACGCAGCCGACGCCTCGCAGCTTACGGAGTCGCGCAACGTCTCGGTCACGCCGCTGCAGGCCCTTGTGCTGCTCAACGATGCGTTCATGCTCAAGCACAGTGAAGCGCTCGCGGCGCGCGTCAAGAAGATGGCGAACGAGCCGCGGGCGCAAATCACTGAGCTGTACAAGCTTGTTTTTCTTAGGCCGCCGAGTGAGAAAGAAATGAAAGAGCTTGAAGCGTATGCGGCGAAGCATGGCCTGGAGAATTTGTGCAGAATGATTTTGAATTGCAGTGAGTTTATGTTTGTGGATTAGGTTGCGAATTTGAGAGCCAAATTAAACGCAGATAACGCGGATAAACGCAGATGGACGCAGATTAGAGAAAAGCAAATAGAAATTCATCCGCGTGAACCTGCGTCCATCTGCGTCATCTGCGTTTGATTGGGATGCTGAATATGAAACCAAGACGCGAATTCTTATTCTCCTTCGGCGGCGGACTTGGCGGCGTCGCCCTTGCGCACCTACTCGGCCGCAGTGCGCTTGCCGGCGATGCGCCGAAGCCACGTCCCGAGTTCAACGGCGGGCTGCATCACCGCGCGAAAGTCAAACGCGTCATCCAGCTCTTCATGAACGGCGGGGCGAGCCAGATGGATACGTTCGATTACAAGCCGTCACTCGCCAAATTCAACGGGCAGAAGTTCGATCCCGGCGCGCACGTCGAAGCGGCCACCAGCGTTCCCGGCAAGGTGCTCAAATCGCCTTTTGAATTCAAGCAGCATGGCGAGTCTGGGCGCTGGGTGAGCAGCGCGCTGCCACGCATCGCCGAGCACGTGGATCAACTCACGTTTTTGATGGCGCTCTCGTCGAAAACGAATGTGCATGGTCCCGGCAGCTACATGATGAACACGGGTTTTGTTTCGCCAGGATTTCCGTGCATGGGCGCGTGGCTTTCGTATGGCCTCGGCACGCTCAACGACAACCTGCCGACGTTCGTCGTCATGCCCGATCCGAAGGGCCTGCCGTACAACAGCAAAGGCAATTTCACCTCGGGGTTTCTTCCCGTCGCGCACCAGGGCACGATCATCAACCCGGGCTCGAGCGCGCCGATTCCCGATCTTTTTCCGGCGCAGCATCCGAAGTACCTCAGCGCGGAATCGGAGCGCGACGGCCTTGCGCTGCTCGACAAATTGAACAAAGAACACCGCGAGACGCGCGAAGGCGATTCGCGCCTCGACGCACGAATCGCTTCGTACGAGCTTGCCGCGAAATTGCAGATGAGCGCGCCGCAAGCGCTCGACATTACGACCGAAAGCGAAGAGACGAAGAAACTCTACGGGCTCGATGACAAAGTGACCGAAGACTTCGGCCGGCGCTGCCTGATCGGCCGGCGGCTGCTCGAACGCGGCGTGCGGTTCGTTCAAATCTGGAGCGGCGCGGGCGGGCCCAAAAACAATTGGGACAATCACGCTGACATTCTCAAGGAACTGCCGCCGATGGCGAACGCCACCGACAAACCCACCGCAGCACTGCTCAAGGATCTGAACTCGCGCGGCCTGCTCGACGACACGCTGCTTTTATGGAGCACCGAATTCGGGCGCATGCCATTCGCGCAGGACAGTGCAGGCCGCGACCACAACGGCGGCACGTCATGCATGTGGATGGCCGGCGCCGGCCTCAAGCCCGGAGTTGCTTTCGGCGAAAGCGACGAATGGGCGTGGAAGGCGGCGCAAGGGCAGACGTATTGTTACGACCTGCACGCGACGATTTTGCATTTGATGGGGATTGACCACGAAAAGCTGACTGTGCGACACAACGGGATTGACAGGCGGCTGACGGATGTGCATGGGAAGGTGATTAAAGAGGTGCTGGCATGAAGACATCGTTGAATGTTACACGTTGCACGTTACACGTTTTGTGTTTCGCGAGTATGTTCGCGACATTTCACGCGTGTTCGCTCGACCTCGTCAAAGACACCAAACCCCTCGCCACGATCGTCATCGAAACTCCCGAACCCGCCGCGCCGGTCAACGCCAAGGCAAAAAAACCGCCCGCGAAAAATGCGCGGGGCTTCGCGGCGGATGATGCTCACGCTGCTGAGGTCCTCTCGGACTGGATTGAAAAAATAACTGGCGCGAAAATTACTGTCGCCAAATCTGCGCCGGCGGAAGGTCCAGCCATTTATGTGGGGGCTGCTGCTGTCAAAGCCGGCTTGAAGCTCGACGACATCTCAAGCCCGAGCCGCGAAGGCTTGCGCATCCTCGCCGATGACAAGCGCGTGCTGATCGGCGGACAGAATGGCACAGCAACCGTGAAGGCCGTCTGCCGTCTTCTCGAAGAACTGGGGTGCCGCTATTTCATGGACAGTCCGCTTGGCGAAGTTTATCCGCGCTCGACTTCGTTGAGCGTTCCGGCGCTCGATATAAAGGAGGCGCCGGGGTTTCTGCATCGGCACGCGAAAGGGCCGACCTGGGGCGGAGCTAACCAGGCGCTGTGGACGATCTGGAACGGGCAGGGAGGAATAGAGCTTCAGCACGCGCATTCGTGGGGCAATTATGTGCCCGATTCGCTCTTCGCGCAGCACCCGGAATTCTTCGCGATGAACAAGGAAGGGCAGCGCGCGGCGAAGGGCTGGCTGTGCACTTCGAATCCGGAGCTGCGCGAATATTTTGCGAGCAAAGTCATCGCGAAGCTTGACGCGGGCGCGCACAATCTTTCGCTGTCGCCCACCGACGGGCGCGGGTACTGCCAGTGTCCGAATTGCAAAGCGCAGGACAATCCGGACGAAGTGGAGCCTTCGACGGGCACGGTCAGCGTCTCGCGGCGCTACGTGGATTTCTTCAACTCGATCGCGAAGAAAGCCGCGCCGACACATCCGGACAACATACTGTGCTTCTATTGCTACGCCGACTACACGCAGCCGCCGGCGGGGATGAAATGCGAACCGAATCTTTGCGCGTTTATTGCGCCGATTCGGTACTGCCGCCTGCATGGGATGGACAACCCGCTGTGCCCGTCGCGCCAGCAGGCGCGCTCGATGATTGACGGCTGGGCGAATGCGGCGCAGAAAATTGGGTACTACGAATACAATTACGATCTCGCCGACGCGACGCTGCCGTTTTCGCGCATCTCGGTTTTGAAGCACGACATTCCGTATCTGAAAAGCAAAGGCTGCGTCGGGCTCACGATCGAGACGCTTTCGAACTGGCACATTTACGGTCCGCAGATGTGGCTGGCACTGCGGCTCGCATACAACCCGGGCGCCAATGCCGATGCGCTGATGGACGATTACTTCGCGCAATTCTTCGGGCCGAAGGCCGGGCCGCTGATGAAGGAATATTGGATGGGCATCGATCGCGCGCAATCGAAGCTGCAGTGCCACTCGGGCAGTTTCTTTGGGTTGAGCCAGATTTACACGCCTGAGTTTCTCGCTCAATGCCGCGACACGCTGAAGAAAGCCGCGGATGCGGTTGCGGACGATCCGCATTATTCCGCGCGCGTCGCGGTTCACGCGGAAGGGTTCAAGAGCGCGGACGAATACATGCAAATGTGCGCGGCGATGAACGCAGGCCGCGGCGCGGACGCGAAAGACATTTATTCAAAAATGGTTGCGCGCCTGGAGAAGCTCGCGGCTCAGGGCTACGCGAACAGAGAATACGCAACTGCATATCTTAAGCGGTTCGTCAGCCAGTGTGTTGAGGCTTCCGCCACGGCGACCAGCGCGCCGAACAAACTCATCGCCGCCTTGCCGGACGAATGGCGTTTCAACTGGGATGAAGAAGGGAAGGGGATTGAAACGGGGTTCGCGAAATCCGAATTCGACGACGCGAATTGGAAGCGCGTCCTGACGTACAGCAAAACGCTTGACGGTCAGGGGCTTCCGGACAAGCTCACGACGCTTTGGTATCGCACGACGATCAACGTTCCCGCGCAGCACGGCAAGCTGGCGCTTGCTTTTACGCTGATCGATGGGGCGGCGGAAGTTTACGTGAATGGGACGAGCGTGGGCGCGTCGACAAAACGAAACGCGCCGTTCGAAATCGATATCACGGCCGCGGCGCGCGAGGGGAAGAACACAATTGCGGTGCGTGTGGATCATTCGCGGATGACGGATTTGTTTTTGGGGGGGATTATCAGGCCGGTATATTTGATTGAGAAGCCGTAGGTGATTTTTATAGGACGTATAAGACTTATTTTTATGCGCTCCAGCGCGGCGCAACGCCAAGCCGCTGCAGCTCCCTCGTCCGCTCTGCGGCGCTGAGTGCGAACCAGAACTTTCCCGGGCGGCGCTCCAGTTGCGCGACTGCATTGATTTCGGCGAAATAATCGCCGGCCATTTTTCGCACGGTGTCGCGCTCGTCGGAGCCAGGGCCGATCAGCTTTGCGAGCGCATCGGGACCATCGATTTCGCTCCAATTTTCCACGCGCTTCATCACGCTCGGCGGCACCCAATCGATTCGATGTTCTGCGCTCAGCGGCAGATTTTTCCCGACGTAAATATGGGACGCGGCGGTTTGGACAATTTCAAACTTCAGCGCGTCGAACACCACCAGGCTTCCAAACAGGGCCGCGCCTTCTTCGATGTATTCGAAATTCCGCGAGGTGAAATAAACAACGCGATCCTCGGGCGTGGCGAGGAACTTCAATTCGCCGTTCAGAAAATCGCGAATGCCGCACGGGCCGGGGAAGCGCAGCAGCGCGCGCGGTGCGTGCTCCGCGTCCACGCTCACACCGAAAACCTGCAACAGTTCTTCCATTTCGGCACGCCTCGCTGAGCAGACAGAAATGTCTACTTCACCATACTATAATCGGTTCTCATGGATTTCTCGGTTTTGTGGGAGCCGGTGGGAGCGGCGTTCGGGCTCCTCTCGGTTTTCCTCACCGTTCGGAACAACATCTGGTGCTGGCCGGTGGGCATTGTCTCGGTCGTGGCCTATGGCGTTCTTTTTTTTCGAATCAAATTGTATGCGGACTCATCGCTGCAAGTTTTTTTTCTCGTCACCGGCGTGATTGGCTGGTGGCAGTGGCTCAAGGGCGGACGAGACAAAGGAGAGTTGCCGATCACCTTGCTTTCCCGCGTGCAAAGACTGCTATCCGTTGGCCTGGTCGCGGTGGGTTCCCTTATGTACGGATGGCTTCTGAGCATCTTTACGGACGCGTCGATTCCATTCGTCGATTCGGCCGTGGCGGGGCTGAGCGTCACGGCGCAGCTGTTGTTGACTCGAAGAAAATTCGAGAACTGGGTATTGTGGATCGTTGTTGACGTGATCTCCGTCGGCGTCTATTCGTACAAGCAGGTCTATATCACCGCCGCGCTCTATGCGCTTTTTCTTGTGCTGGCCATCCGGGGGTACTTCGAATGGAAAAGCATTTTGAAACACCAACCGAACAGCGTTTCAGCCACGGCCTGATCGTGGGAAAATTCTGCCCGCCGCACGAAGGCCACCTCGCGCTCATCCGCACGGCGGCGCTTTTCTGTGAGCGGGTGACGGTCGGGATCTTCGGCGTCGATTCGCGCGACCTCTCGCTGCTCGACAGGCGGCGGGCGCTTGAAGCGGCGCTGCCGGAATATCCGAACCTGCATTTTACGCACGCGCTCGACAGCGTGCCCATCGATTATACGGACGACAAAATATGGTCGCGGCACATGCAGATTTTCCGCGACGCCATTCACGCGCAGCTGAAAAACGAAGGCAGCTCGCTGAGCGCGCAGCCGATAGACGCGGTGTTTACCTCGGAGGATTACGGCATCGAGCTGGCGCGGCGTTTCAACTGCGCGCACGTCTGCTTCGACCCGGAGCGCAAATACGTCCCGATCTCCGCCACGCAGTTTCGCGAACACCCGCTTGAGAAATGGGATTCGATCCTGCCGCTCGCTCAGCACCAGCTCTGCAAGCGCGTGATCGTCGTCGGCGCGGAATCGACAGGAACGACGACGCTTTCCCGCGCTCTCGCAGAGGGCTGCCGCAAATTGATTGGGCTGGGGAACACGCGCTGGGTGCCGGAGTACGGCCGCGAGTATTCCGCCGCGAAGCTGGCCGCGGTACAGGGTATCGCGCGGCACAAGGCTCAGCTCGTTCCGTGGATGGAAGCGATCGAATGGCGCGAGGAGGATTTTATTCAGATTGCCCGCACGCAGACGGCCTGGGAGGAAGCGGCGGCGGGGCGCTCGGGGCCGCTGCTGGTCTGTGACACGGACGCGCTGGCCACGGGGATCTGGCACGAGCGCTATCTCCGCCACGGCTCCGAGAAAATCGACGCGCTCATCGGCGCGCTGCATCCGCGGGCGCTGTACATCCTGACCGATCACGTGGGCGTGCCGTTCGAAGACGACGATTTGCGCGACGGAGAACATCTGCGGCCGTGGATGACGTGGCGGTTTGAATCTGAATTGAAAAAGCGGGAGCTGCCGTTCATTAAGCTCAGCGGGCCGCATGAGCGGCGCATTGCCGAAGCCATGGACGCAGTAACCAATCGTCTTAAATGGGAGATTCTGTAGAACGGAGGTTCTGCTCCGTTCATGTTGACATCGAACGGTAATCGGAGCAGGAGCTCCGCTGTACTTTTAGCGTCACAAATTCAGCGGATAATCGTCAGTTCTCACAGTTCCCGGAGAAACATCACATGCGCCGTCGTTCGCTCTTCGTGGCTTTGACGTTGGCTTCCACTGTGCTCGTGTTGCGCGCTGCAGATTGGGAAGAGCCGAAGGACGGGCTTTTTACTGAGAAGCAATTGCTCAATTACATTGCGGCTCAGAAGGAGTTGATCGATTATGCAAAGGCGGCGGGCAAAGCCGCGGAGGGCGGGGCGGGGGCGGCACTGGCGGTGGGGCTGGGCATCGACGGCAAACTCAATGCGATCGTGACCAAAAACGGGATGCAACTTTCGGAATACGCCTGGGTCGCGGGGAAGGTCGGGGAGGCGATGGGTGTGGTCATCGTGGACGGCACCGTCGAAAAAGCTGAAACGGAGCTCGCGGCTCAGAAGAAGAAGAACGCCGCGGACATTGCGGCGGCGCAGGCGAAAATCACTGCGCTTGAGGCTGCGGCGAAAAGCGGCGCGCGGGTGCTTACGGCCGAACAGCGCGAGGAATTGATCAAGCAGGCGCGCGAGCAGCAGAACGCGGCGCTCGAAGAGGCGAAGACTCACACCGAAGAAGCAAAGACGGCCGCGGAAGAAGCGGCCAAGGCCGAAACGGAAGCGAAAGCGGCGGACGCGCTTGCAAAGAAACCGCCGGCGGATGTCGAGGCCGACGCGAAAGCCGATTACATCAACGGCAAGAAGGAGGAGGCGACGAACCTTCGCAACAGCGCGAAGGAAGCGCGGGACCGAGAAAAAGAGGCGCGTAAGCTGGAAGCAGAAGGCAAGGCCAGGGCCGCGGCGTTTGCTCAGCAGATTGCACACCCCGAAATTCCCATTACGCCCGAAGAAAAGGAGCAGGTCAAGAACGAAAACGAGCGCGCGCTCAATGACGCCAAGACCGAGCTGGATGTGCTCAAGCAAGCCACCACACTCATTGCCGACAGCGGCGGTAACATCAAGAAGCAATTCGCCGACTACCACAAAACGATCAAAGAGGAGAATCTGGCGCTGGTGAAGAAGCATCTCAAGGCGATTCAGAAGTCGATGGGGATTGAAGAGCAGAAGTAGTTCCTGGTTTTTTGGTTCTTGGTTCTTGGTTTTCAGTTGCGCGCGCGGATTGAAAAAACCAAGAACCAAGAACCAGGAACCAAGAACAACTTCCGGTGTAGTTGAAATCGTCATCCAGGAGAGCAACCATGAACCGCCTCATCGTACTGTGCTTTGCCGTGCTGTTTTCTTTTGCGCTTCGCGCTGCGGACTACAAGACTGACAGCGAAGGCTTCATCCAGAACTGGCTGATGCTTGCGCCGATTAAAATTGCGGAAGGGCAATTCGATAAGGTCGTCGATTCAGAGCAGGTGAAAGACGAGGCGAAGCTTGCGCCCAAAGAAGGAGACAAAGCCAAGGCGGGTGACAAGGAGCTGACCTGGAAAGCGGTCGCGATCAAGGATTATTATTTCGACTTTCACGACATCCTGAAGGCGAACGACGAAGACGTCGCTGGCTACATGGTCACCTACGTGATCGCTGCCGATGAGATGAAAGATTTGGTGCTCGCCGTGGGCAGCAACGATTCGTGCAAAGTGTACCTCAACGGCAAGGAAGTGCTGAAGTACACTGAGCCGGGCCAGATCGACAAAGACAAAACCGAATCGCCGGGCATCACGCTCAAGAAGGGCTCGAACACAATCGTGTTCAAGATCATCAACGACAAGAACAATTGGCAGGGGGCGCTGCGCTTCAAGGCGAAGGATGGGAAGGCGATTACGGCGCTGACGGTGAAGCTGGCGCCGTAACTTGGTCAGAGTCAGGGGTCAGGGGTCAGGAGTCAGGGGCAGGAGGGTATCGCGGTGTTGAAAAAGATTTTGTCGGTGACGCTTGCGGCTGTCATCCTGGCTGTCTGCGCGCGGCATGCCGGATCGTCGAACAATTCTGAAGCGCAGACGCGGGCGGCGGCGGCGGCTGATACCATCTCGGTCAAGGAAACGTACGTGGATACGGTGATCTTCGACGAGAACGGGAAGAACCCGACGACGGCGTACGCGGGAATGGCGACGATCAGTGGAACGATGGCGCTGCCGAACCAGTCCGGCGCAAGCGTCACGGCTGACACAGTCTTCAAGCTCACGGCCGGGGCGCTCAGCACGACTTTCCGCGTCGGTGACGATCCGAAATTCAAAAACAAAGCCAAGAAGGCCGCGGCGCCGTCGCAGACGCTCACCGTGGACTTTTTTAATGGGAAAAAGCCAAAGAAGGTGAAGACCTCGCTCTCGATTTCATGGAAACCTGATTCGCTGAAATTCAAGCTGGTTATTGTCGAGACATCTGAAAACAAGATTCTGCCCGCGTTTGACGCGCTGAAGAAATCACCCAGCGGCACGAGCCAGACCGCGGTGAGCCTTCCGATCAAGCTCGCCTTCGGAACGGATGCGGTGAATTTTGAAGCCAGCGGAGACGCGGTGGTTGAAATTGTGGCGGTCGACAGTTTTATGACTGCGGATTGGTTTGCGCAGGCGGCGAAGAAGTAGTCGAGCGATTCAAACGTGCGCAAGACGCTGGTGTTGAACGCCAGCGCCCAAAATGAACTCACGCAGGCTCTTGATTGGCTCCAGCTCACGCAACGATTTCAAGTCATCATCGGAAAGTTGTCTGACAAACTTTGAAAAGTCAGTCATGAGCTTGCCAAGTATTTCCTTTGGTGCATAGCGCCCAGCGAGCTCGATTTCTCCGGAGAGAGGCTTTATCAAATACCTTTCAAGCGGCTTTGGACACTCGAAAAAGATCACCTCAATTTGAGGCACAAACTGAATGATTTTGAAATGAGCGTCCGGAGTAACCATCCGGAAATAATATTCCAATTCCCGCACTTGGTTTTGTGCGGCCTGACGGTTGTTGGTATCAGCGTCAATGACAAGCGCCGCAGGTTCTCCCTTAAGCAGCAAGTGCTGTTGTGCGCGCGGCCAGGCGGCATCCCTTCCTCCGGCCACAATGAGCTTTGCTTTTTTGGGCCCGATATCACCCAACAATTTTGATAACACCAGTTGGTCCGCTGGTCCCTCCACGAAAATTGCAACGCTCATTTGGCGATCTCCAAGGGCATATTTGGCAATCCGAATTCGCTGGCATGCTGCAGCTTTCTTGCCAAACCGTCTCTCATCTTTCCACGCGAAAGTGCATAGTCAAGGTCTTCCCTGCTCCACAACAATACATTCATTGGCGATGCGAACCGCGCAAACACAACGGTAGGCAAGGTAAAGTTATTGACGCTGAAAACAATCCCCATCACGGATGGCGGACGAGACTCCAGACGAAAGCGCAACTTCGCCACTGCTTCAATTGCCGCGGGTTCTAAAAGGTCTTTGCTTTCAATGAGAAATGCGCGATCGCCGGAATAAACGACTCCATCGATTTGTTCGACGACCCCGAATTCTTCAGGATACTTGACCTGAAACGGCCACCGCACCGTGGCCCCTTCGATTTCGAACGCCCGGACCACGAGGTATTCAAATGCGCGGCCGGGCGGCCAGCCGGCGAGCAGATGTTTGGCCTTGACCTTTTCCCATACACGAATGAGGTCCCGCCGTTTCCAGGAACGCGCCCCTTTTAACAATTCTGACTCGTTGCTTTTTTCAGTCGTGGCCATTTTCATTTCACGTGACAGATTCTCTCACTTCTTCAAGAACACAATTCCCCCGATCACCACCATTATCAGCGAATTCTGAGTGATGTCTTCCGGGACGTTGTTCATCACCAGTTTGAATTTTGCGTCCTGCTCGCTGACTATTCTTTTCTTTGCTTTGACGGTCAACGTGAATGCGTCCCGGCCATTTCTGCCCGAGCCTCTGGCGCTGAGCTCGAAGCGGCGGGTGAGGCCGCCCACGTCAGTCGCGGCAAGTTTGAGAGCGGGGGAAAAGTTGGCGGGGACGTGGAGCGTTCCCTGGATTGTCACGGTTCGGCGCTTGGTGGCTTTGAATGACGTCGTGGCGAGGGGAGCGCTAAGGGGCTTGCCGCTGACGGGCGAGCTTGCGGCGTCCTGCGGGTTGGTTTGCAGGGCGATTTCGAGGTTGTCGCTGAAGCCGTCGCCATCGGAATCGAATTCGCCGATGAGCACGGTGCTATCCGGGCCCCCGCCGGCGATGGGAGCGACGGTGAGTGTCACGCTTGCCGTAGTGGGGATGTTCACGTTATTGGTCGCGGTGACTGTGGCCACGTAAACTTTCGCGGGCGAGTACACATGGTTCACACTGGCCCCGACGTCGGCGGTTCCATCGCCGAAGCTCCAGGCGTATTCCACTGCGCCGGTGGCATTCGCGGTGAGCGTTACCGGCTGGCCGACCACGACCGGATTGGGCGCGGCGCCCGGCGGGCTCACGAAGATCGGCGCATTGGCGGCGATGTTCAGCACGAGCGTTTTTGTGCCGGTGCCGCCGGCGTTCGAGGCTGAGACCTGGACCGAGATAACGCCGGCCTGGGTGGACGCGCCGCTGATAACGCCCGTTTGTCCATTGAGGCTCAGTCCCGCGGGCAGGTTGATCGCGAGGAAACTCGAGGGTGTGTTCGTCGCCGTGATTGTGTAGCCGAAGGGCAAGCCTTGCGTGGCGGTCGCCGTCAGCGGGCTGGTGATCACGGGAGCGGGCGGGGCGGCGCCGGGGGCGAGTGTCAGCGCGAGAGTTTTCGAATCGCTGCCGATCACGTTCGTGGCGACGATGGTGACGTTGAACGAACCCGCGACCGTCGGCATGCCGCTGATGACGCCGGAGCCGGTATTCAGGGAGAGCCCTGAAGGAAGGCCTGAGGCGGTGAAGCCCGTGGGCGAATTTGTTGCGGTGATCGAGTACGAGAATGCGACGCCCTGCTGGCCCGAGGCCGTCAGTGCGCTGTTGATGGCGGGGGCTGCTGGCGGGAGTGTTCCACCTGAGACGATGGTGTCGATCCAGCCGGCGGCGATGTCCACGCGCGTGTTGTAGGACAGGTCACCGAAGCTTGCATTCGCCTTCACGCCGCCCGAGCACACCGAGACGAGCGTGAGCGTGCCGCCGACGTCGGCGAACTGCGGTCCGCCGCTGTCGCCGGGCGCGGTGTTGGATTCCTTGTTGGGCGGCTGCTTGTTCTCGAAATTCCATTTCACAAAAGTATTGGTCACGATGTCAATGGGCGTCTGGCCCATCACGACGAAACCGGACGGCGGTACTTGGCCGTTTGCTCCCGTCGCGCCAGTGCCAAGCTCCCCAAAGCCCACCAGGGTCAGCAGTGTCCCGACGGTGGGAGTGGAGCGAAAGAGCGGGGAAGGCGTGACGCTGGGGACTGTCTGGCTCAGCTCGATCACCGCGAGGTCGATCGCGCCTTCGACTTCCTGCGACTGGTCCCCTTTATAGGTGGGATGCGGCGTGACTTTCACCGAACTGAAGGTGGCCGCACCGAGCTTGAAGCGCGCCTGAGTGTTGCCGACTTCAAGCGCCCCCGTGGTCTCATTGACCACGCAGTGCGCGGCGGTGAGCACGAACTTTCCGGCGATCAGGGTTCCAGTGCAGGTAAAGGAATTCGCGGCGTCGGTGAAAATGCCCACAGTTGGAAACGTGGAGGTGGCGACCTGAATGCCGTCGATGATGCGCGGTTTCGCGCGGTCTGCGGCTCGCGCCAATCCCAGGACACAGACGGCCACCACCATCCCACGCGTCAGTGCGCGCATTAGTGCACTCCCCGAAAAATTCACGTTGGGGGGAATAGTACGGGATTGGGGAGGGGGATGGAAGAATTATTTGGATGACAGATTTGACGAGGTGATGAAGTGATGAAGTGATGCGTCACCTCATCACTTCATCACCTCATCATGCCATTGGACGTTCCGGGTGATCGCTGGCTGACGCTCGCGGCTCTGAACTATTTTTTCGCGGGCGTGGCGCCTTTGCCTTTGAGCGCTTCCATGTCGTTTTGAGCTTTCATGATCGCGGCTTTCTGGTCTTCGGCGAGGCCGGGGAGCGCGAGGGCTTTGGTCAGGTCGGCTTCGGCTTTATCGAAATCTTTCGCTCGCATGGACTTCACCGCCTCAGCCACGAGCAGCTTTGCTTCGTACTTGGATTTCAGGCCGCCCTTGTTGTCGGCGTCGAGCGTCACGATCTCCTGGGAGAGCTTGTCGAGCTCGGTGGTGCCGGTGCGGATGCCGGCCATCGCGTTGAACTTGGTCTGCGCCGTCACCACCGCGTCCAGCGCTTTGGCGCGGTCCAGGCCTTTGGTGCCTTCGGCGGCGGTCTTGGCCTTGGCCACGGCAGACTGGGCGTCCGCCATTCCCTGGAAGCGCTTGATCAGGCCCTCGATCTGCGCGACTCTCTCAGATTTCGGCGCGGCCTCGCGTGCCTTGGTCATGTTGGTGACGACGCCCTCGAAATCCTTGCTCATGGAGGCTACGGCGCCGAGCTGGAAGTAGGCGTCCTGTTTCAGCTCAGGCGTGATGCCGGCCACTTCGAGCGCCTTCTCATAGGTCGCTTTCGCGCCGTCGAAATTCTTCGCCGCCATCTGCTCCTTGGCTTCGTCGAGCATCTTCTTGACGGTGTACTTGCCCTTGAGGCCGGCTTTGCCGTCTGCGTCGAGCGTCAGGATTTCCGCGGCATACTTGGTCGAATCTTCGCTCTCGGTGCCCAGCGATTCCTGCAGCGTGACGATTTCGTCGAGCATCTTCGCGCGTTCGATGCCTTTGGACGCGCCCAGTTTTCCCTGCAGGGCGACGATCTTGCCGTGCGCGGTGACGTAACCGTTGAGGGACTCCATGTACTTCTCGGCGCCGCCGGCCTTATAACCGGTCCGCGCCACGGCTTTGCCCTCGGCGTCGGTGATCATGATCGTCGGGTAGCCTCTGATCTGGAATTCGTTCTTGAGCTTCTCGTTTTGTTCGCGTGTGGCGGCGGGAATTTCCTTGGCGTTGGGGAAGTCGAGCTCGACGAGGACGAATTTCTTGGGGGCTTCGTTCTTGAACGCATCGAGGTCGAAGACTTCGGCGTGGAGCTTCTTGCACCACACACACCAGTCTGAGCCTGTGAAGTCGAGCAGCAGGAGCTTGTTTTCGGCCTTGGCTTTCGCCTTGGCAGCCGTGAAATCGGAAGTCCACAAGCCTTCTTCAGCGCGCGCCGATGCGGCGGCGAGTCCGAAGCATGCCATCAACGCAACGATCGAACCCGAACCGAATTTCCTGCTGTACATGGCGCTCTCCTGAAAAATGAATTGAGGGAATGCGAGCCGCGAACCGCTCAAGATGAATACAACAACGTTACATGAAGATTTTGGAATCTCAAGGAATTTCCCCCTGTTGGGGTAGGGAAAGGTGAGGGGCCCGGCGACGTGAAACACTTCTCCATCGCTTTCCATTGTGACTCAGCTAAGCTGTACTCGCGCGCAATACGGCGCCGCACTCCACAGAGGAGCGGTGTAGCCGATTCTGCTCTTTTCAATGAGACCGGCTGGAAGCCGGCAGGACGATATGGGAGTGCTTCATGCGTTTGATTGTTGGATTGATTTTGTGCGCTGCGGTGGCGGGGTTGGCGGGCGAGGCGCAGAAGTCCACGCCGTTTGATCCGAAGAAGGACATGGGCAATATCAAGATTGCTCCGGGCTTCGAGTACAATTTGTTCGCGGCTCCCCCCGACGTCGGATATCCGACTTGCATCGCGTGCGCGCCGACGGGGGAAGTGTTTGTCGGCGTCGACGAGAATGGATCGCTCGACCGCAAGCCCGACCGCGGGCGTGTGATCAAGTGCGTCGACACGGACGGCGACGGCAAGGCGGACAAGTTCACGGTCTTCTGCAAAATCGACAGTCCGCGCGGTTTGTTTTACGACAACGGGCGCTTGATTGTTCTCCATCCGCCAATGATCGAAGCCTTCACCGACGAAGACGGCGACGGCGTGGCCGAGAAGCACGAGACGCTGGTGACGGGGCTCGGCTTCGGGCTCGACGCGCGCGGCGCGGATCACACCACCAACGGCATACGCGTGGGCATCGACGGCTGGATCTACATCGCGATGGGCGATTACGGCTCGCCGAACGCGGTGGGTTCGGACAAGAGCACCCTGCACCACCGCGGCGGCGGGATTGTGCGCGTGCGCCAGGACGGTTCTGAAATTGAGATGTATGCGCAAGGCACGCGCAACATCTGCGATGTCGCCGTCGATCCACTGCTCAATTTGTACACGCTCGACAACACCAACGACGGCGGCGGCTGGTGGGTGCGCCTGAGCCACATCGTCCAGACCGGCAATTATGGCTATCCGATTTTCTACAAGAATTTCGCGGACGAGCTGCTCGCGCCGATGGCCGATTACGGCAGCGGCTCGCCGGTCGGTGCGCTCTATATCCAGGAGCCCGCGCTCGCCAAAGACTGGAACGACTCCCTCTACATGTGCGAATGCTGGCAGGACAACGTCTTCCGCTTTCCGCTTGAAGCAGACGGCGCGACGTTCAAAACGAAAACGAAAAAGGCGAACGAGCGCATTTCGCTGATCCGCGTCGACCGGCCCACCGACATGGACATTGACGGCCAGTGCCGCATGTATGTGTCGAGCTGGCGCGGCGCGGTGTTCACATACAACGGACCGAAGGCCGGATTCATTCTTCGCGTCGTCGATCCGAACGTGAAGCTGCCGCCGTTCCCGAATCTCAACAAAGCGACCGACGACGAGCTGCTCAAGCACCTCGCGTCCGGCAGCCACACATACCGGCTCTACACTCAATCCGAGCTGCTGCGGCGCGGCGCGAAGCCGGGGATTGTCGACGGCGTGCAGAAAATCATTGAGGGCAACGGCACACTCCAGGTGCGCGTCGCGGCAATCTTCACGCTCAAGCAACTGCTCGGCGAGAAATCCAGAGATGCGCTGATCAAGGCCGCGGCGAAAGACGACTTGCGCGAGCATGCTCTTCGCGCGCTCACCGACCGGAAGAAGGAACTCGGCGGGCTCGAGCTGAAGCTCTTTACCAATGCGCTGGCGGACAAAAACCCGCGCGTGCGGCTGCAGGCTCTGATTTCGCTCGGGCGCATTGGCAAGCTCGACGCCGCCGAGGCGATGACGCCGCTGACCGCCGACGCCGATCCGTTCATTTCGCACGTGGCGATCAACACGCTGGCGCGGCTCAACGCCTACTACGAAACCTTCAATGCGTTCGACGCCAACCCGAAACTGCGCCCCGGCCTTGCCCGCGCGCTGTCGTACATGCACGATCCGAAAGTGGTCGAGGGCGTCGTCGAACGCGTGAATAAAATCGACGACACCGCCGGGCGCCTGGCGCTGCTGAAGGCGCTCTGCCGCCTCTACAACGTCGAGGGCAAATGGGACGGCAAAATTACGTCGTGGTGGAACACGCGGCCGGATTCCACCGGCCCGTACTACGCGCCGGCGACGTGGGAGCAGAGCCCCGCGATCCTCAAAGCCCTCAAAGACCTGATCGAAAAATCGGACACTGCCACCAAGCGCGTGCTGCTGACCGAAATGCCGCGCAACCGCATAGAGCTGCCTGAGCTCAACGCGATGATCGCGAAGCTTTGCGCGGACGATCCGGGATTCAAAACGCTGGCCGTGGGCATGATTCTCACGCGCAAATCGATTCCAAACGAGATGCTGAAGTACGTCTTCGAAGTTGCGCTCAGCCCGAACGAAACCAGCGAACTGCGCGCGCAATCCATTCGCGGCCTCGCGAAGTCGATCGAGCAACCCGGCGGGCTTGAGATGGCAATCAAAGCCGCGGCGAGCGCCGAGCCCAAAAACAAAGACATGATGGGCGCGCGCGAAGAATTCGAAAAGGATGCGCAGCGCAATGAAAAGCAAACCAGCGCCATCGCAAAACTGGCCTCGACCGCGAAAGGAGCCGAGCGCGACGTGCTGCGCAGCATCCTTGTCAATCTCTCGAAGTATCAGAAACTTTCGAAAGAGCGAAAGGCGATGGTTGAGAATGCATTGAAGGAAATTGGCGCTCCCGCGGTTGCAGCCGCGCCGAAGGTCGATCCAAACAAACTCACGATCAAGAAACAGAAATATGAAGACGTGCTTGCCGCCGCGCAGAAGGACGCGGGCGATGCGGCGCTGGGCGAGCAGCTGTTCAAAGACGCGAAATGCACCGCCTGCCACACGACCAACCCGAACGATCCGCCGAAGGGTCCGCAGCTGGCTGAGGTCACGAAGCTCTACAAGCGGCCGGAGCTGATCGAAGCGATCCTGAAACCCGCCGCCAAAATCGCGCAGGGATTTCAAACCAACGGTTTCATCATGAAAGACGGCACGCGACACCAGGGCTTTGTGATCCGCGAGGCGGAAGACACGGTCGAAATCCGCGAGAACCTCGACACACAACTGACGCTGGAGAAAAAGGACATCAAGACGCGCAAGGTCATCGAGAACATTTCGGTGATGCCGGACGGCATCGCAGACGAATTGTCGGTGCATGAGCTGGCGTCGATCATTGCATATCTGGAATCGTTGAACAAGAAGTGAATTGGGGCTCACGCTTCAGCGTGCGAATCGTTGATCGCTATCTACCTCGCGAATAAAATTACTGTTATCAATATGAACGACGCCATGTGCCAACCTTTCATCTCCCGCGCCCTCTGCCACGAAGTCCGCGCGCAGAAACTGCTGCGCCGTTTTGTCGCGGAGAGCGCCGCCGCCGTGCACGCCGGCGAAGCCACGCTGTGGACCATCAGCGCCGATGGCAAGCAGATGGAAGGCGCGATCAACTCAGGCCCCGCGCCGCATATCATCGAGAACGCGGCTGTGCCGGCGAACGACAGTGTCGTGGGTCTCGCCGCGACGACGGGCATCGCTGCAAGCATCGGCCCGGGCGATTATCAAAATCCCAGCATCGCGAAGCTGACCGGGCTTCCGGTGCTCGCGATGGTTGTTGCGCCGGTGATGTGGGGCGGGCAAATCTGCGGCGTGCTCTCCGCGGTCAATCCGGTCGCGGGAGGAGTGTTTTCCCCGGAGGGGCTCGAAACGCTGCAGTGGCGCGCATATCTGCTCGGCCTGCTGCTCGCCGATGTCGGCAAGGACGGCAGCGGCGCATGAAATCGATTCGCGAAAAGCTGGCGACCGCCGACGGCACCGGCGTGCGCGTGCTGGCGATGGACACGGGCGTGGATTGCTCGCACCCGGACCTCGCCGGGGCGAGCATCAAATCCTGGCAGGTCGGCGAGGGACCGTATGGCGGTTTCGCCGTGCGGGAAGATTCCGGCGGCGACCGCTATGGCCACGGCACGGCGGTGTGCTCGATTTTGCGCCGCCACGCGCCCGGCGCGGAAATTCACTGCCTGCGCGTGCTCGACGATTCTGTGCGCGGCTCATCGCAGTTTGTGCTCACGGGATTGCAGTGGGCCATTGAACAAAAGTTCGATCTGGTGAATTGCTCCTTCGGCACCGCGACGAAATCTTTCCTGGAGAGCTACAAGCGCATGGTCGACCGCGCGTTCTGCCGCAACGTGTGGATCGTCGCGGCGTGCAACAACCAGGATTTCCGCAGCGAAGAATATCCGGCCTTTTTCCCCACGGTGATCTCGACTGATTTCGGCGAAGTCGAGCCGATGCAGCTTCAGCGCCGCACGGGTTTCTTGGTTGAGTTCGTCGCGACCGGATCAAACCTGCGTGTGCCGTGGAAAGATGGCGGGCATCGAACGATTTCAGGCAGCAGCTTCGCGGCTCCGCATCTCTCGGCTCTCGCGGCGAGGTTGCGGCAATTGCATCCCAATTGGAACGCTTGCCAGGCAAAAGCAGCGTTGTATGAATTGGCGGATGGGTAATGCAGAACGCGTTTTCACCGCGTGTATGCAATTGCTCAAACAAAAAAAGCGCCGCGAACCCTTCAATTCGCGGCGCCTTTTTCATTTCTTGATTACGGCGATTCGGCTTACTTTCCACCACCACCGCCGCCGCCTTTTCCGCCTCCGCCTTTCTTGCCGCCACCACCACCGCCACCACCAGGCGGGGGCGGCGGGGGCGGGCCATCGGGCTTCTCGGCCTTCACGAGCTCCTTCAACTTCTCCAGCTGATCCGCGCTCAAAATATCCTTCAGCGGGCCGCCGTCGCCGGGTGGGCCTTTCGGCGGCTTCGCGCCGTCACCGCCACCGTTGCCATCCTTGGGAGGCGGCGGGGGCTTCTGGCCGCCCTTCGGTCCCTTCGGTTCAGGCAAACTCTGCCCCAGCTTCTCGAGCGCCGTGACCTGATCGTCGCTCAGTCCAAGATCGGTTTTGTGATTGAGCGCGATCTGAATCACCATGCCCAGCGGCGGCGGCGGGGGCGGGCCTTTCGGACCTTTTCCGCCTCCTCCCGGACCTCCACCACCACCCTCTCCGGCTGTGCCGACGAACGCAGCCGCGAACATCAGCACTGCAATGCCCCACGCGTATTTCATGACCGTTCTCCACGAAAGTTTTTTGGATGACCGCGAACTCAAGTTCGCTTCTGAGGACAAATGTCTGAACCCGCCGCCGGGTTATCGAGAATTGTGAAAAAGAAATGGATTCACTTCCCAGTCGTGTCTTTCGCCCCGGTGAATCCCGGCCCGCCCGCCGCTGCATAACCGTGGCTCGCCCCGCTCGTCTCAGCGCTCACCCAGAACGAATACAGCGCGGCATTTCTCAAAGAAAAGCGCAGCCGAACATTCTTCCCGGCGACCGCTGACAGATCATCCGCGCCCTTCCATTTCACACGCACCTTAGTGCCGTCACTCGCGATCGGTTCACTGTTGTCCGCCGTGAACGGCGCGACGGAATTGTGCTTCTCATCTAGAATTTCGGCGCGCAATTCCCCCTTCGAACCAGCGACATTGACGAACAAATATTTCCCGCTGAATCGAACGGGCCGCGTCGTCAAAGTTCCCATCGTCTGGCCCGCGTCCATCGAAGCGAACCCATCGCGCCGCAGCATCGCCAGGCCCGTTGCGCCGCCGCCGTCGCGCTTGGCCTCAACGCCCGCGCGGCCGCTGAAATAAAACCACAGTTGCTCCCCCACGACCAGACAACACCCGCCTGCCGACTGCACGTTCCCCCAGTTCCAATCGCCCTTCTTTTCGGAGACCGGAATGAACGCCTCGCGGTCCGGCCGGTCCCAGTGGAACCCATCGCGGCTGTAGCCCAGCCAAACTGAATTCGGCTTCGGCCGCCCCGGCGGGATGTTCAAATCCCCGCGCCAGATTGTGAACAGCCCCAGCATCAAACTCTCGTACGCGACGGCATCAAGGTTGTAAAGCTGCGGCGCGATTTTCAAATCCTCGCGCTGCGGATCAAGCTTGTCCGCACCGACCCACATCAGCGGTTCGCTGATCGCCGTCCACTGCGGCCCGCCGGCCAGATCCTTGACTTCCCAATACCGCCGCGCGCGCGGCACGCCCCAGCCATGCCGCAGACTGTACACCCACACTTTGCGGAACGGATTGTAGAACACCGTCGAGCGGTCGCCGTTCGAACCCGTGCGAAACGCGCGCGTGTCCCAGTGAATGCCGTCGCCCGAAAAATGCACCGACAGCCCATAGCGGTTATCCTCGCCGCCGTACGAACGGAACATCTTGAAGCGCCGCTGCGGATCGGCATCCTCCAGGTCCAGCCACACCGTCGACGAATCGCGCGGATCGGTCTGCACCACATTCGTCCCGGCGCGAACATCAAGCTGCGGCTTTTCCCAATGAATTCCGTCGCGCGAGGTTGCATACGCGGTCTGCTTCGTGTAGCCGGCCATGTACCACATCTTGAACAGTTGATCGCGCGCATCGAACCACACGCCGTCACTGAAGGGCATCGCCATCGGACTGGCGCCTTCCTTTTCCCACGCCTGATCCGGTTTGAGGATCGGATTCTCTGGATGCATCGTCGCGAGATGAAATGTGCGTTTGAGCGTCGTGGCTTCAATCAAAAAATCGTCGACAAACAATTGCCGCCCCACATCAATTGGAATCACCGCAGGTGGATTCTTCAAGTACGGAACGGGCATCGGCTCGGCGCCCGGTTTCATCACTGGCGCTTTCGGCGGCCAGGGTTCGGGAAGTTCGATGCCGTTGTAGAGGACTTCGCCGCCAAATGTTTGAGTGACGAAGAGGAGCAAAAGTGTGAAGTGAGCGGATGTCTTCATGCGATTCGCCGTTGGGGGTCAGCCCTTTTGTGCTGCCCCAGACTTTTCACGAGCGTGCTCGAGCTTTGAGCTCGCGGTTTGATCTTTGCCAGAACTTTTCCAAGCGCTCCCTTGGATTTGGCGGCGTCATAATCCATTTGCAGGCCGATCCAAAAACCATCAGACATGCTGAAGTAACGGGACAGGCGCAAGCCGGTATCGGGTGTGACTGAACGATCGCCCGAAACGATTTCGCTGATGCGGCGCTGGGGCACGCCGATTTCTTTCGCCAGACGGTATTGCGTGATGCTCATGGGCTTCAGGAATTCCTCGAGCAGTATTTCTCCGGGATGTGGGTATTTCACTTTTCGCATGGCTGTCTCCACTCAGTGGTAATCGACAATCTCAACTTCCGCCGGCCCTTTTGGCGTCCACACAAAGCACACACGAAATTGATCGTTGATGCGGATGCTGTGCTGGCCGGCGCGATCGCCCTTCAAGGCTTCGAGCCGATTGCCAGGCGGAACGCGCAAGTCATCAAGCCGTCCGGCACGATGCAACATAGCCAGTTTGCGCATTGCGGCAGACTCAAGGTTTACAAAACGCCTGATCCGCTCGCCGCCGAACAGGGCTTCCGTGTCGGCACACTTAAACGAACAGATGGCCATGTCAGGAAAGTAACGCGCTGCGTCAGTATTGTCAACCGTCAGTAGCGGCCTGGGCATGGCCTTCGGGAACGGCGTGGGGATGTTTATTTCAAGCTCACCGCATACAAACTCCCATCCTTCTCAATCGTGTAAGCCCGGTCCGCGCCGCCGAACATCATCGTCGTCCCGGCGAATTCGGCTTTGCCCAGCTGCTGCCATTTGCCGTTGGACAAATCGGTGACGAACAAGCCGCCGTTGCTCTCGACCGTGTACAGCTTGCCGTTGATTGCGGCGCCGGCTTGCGTGAGCTTCCATGCTTTCGGTTCGCCCAGCGCCGACCATGTGCCGTCGGCCGGATCGATTTTGTAGAGACTCCCATCCGTCTCGATGCTGTAAAGACTGTCGCCCGCCGAAAAGATGTGCGCTGTGTTGTTGAATTCCGCTTTGCCAATCTGCTTCCAACTCGCCGTGGCGAAATCGGTGTCATACAGCGCGCCGTCGGATTCGATGGAGAACAGATGGCCTTTGTGAATCACGCCGGCCTTGGTGTTTTTGTACGCTTGCTTGGATCCGATGCTCGACCATTTGCCGTCCTTCGGATCGATGCGATAAAGCGTGCCGTCCGTTTCAATCGTGTAAAGCATTCCGCCGGCCGCAAACATATTCCGCGTGTTTGCATAGTCGAGCTTCCCAATCTGCTTCCATGTCCCTTCGGCGAGATCCGACACGTAAAGCGCGCCGCTTTTTTCCACTGTGTAAAGCTGCCCGTCAAGGATCGCTCCGGCCAGGGTGTCCTTCCAGGCGCTCGGCGGCCCGATGCGCGCCCACCCGCCCGCGTTGCCCGTGATGAAGTAAGGATAATTGGGATGCTCCGTGTCGCCCACGAACGGCAGAAACACGCGGCTCTTCGCGACTGTCTCGTCCTCTTTGAAACCGATGTAATGGACGTGATACTTGTCGCCCTCCATTTTTAAGAGCTTGGCGGGATACCAGCGCCCGTTTTGTTCGACCGACAGCGGCGCGCCGTCCTCCTGCAGGCAAATGTGCTCGCGCGAGACCGATGATGTAATGAAATCGAATCCGGGTTTGTTGGAATAGCCCAGCAGGTACACAGGGAATTTGTCGCCCGCCGCCGGCTGCTTGAGCGCCGCGTACCAATTGCCGTGATGGACGACCGCCACCCAGTCCGCCGAGGGCCTGGTCAGCCGCAGCTTATCCGGAACCGACGCGCCCTTTGCAATCGCCGGCGTTTGAATGCCGTTCATGATCGCCTTTGGATCGGGCCACCATTCTTTGTAACGCAACTGCACATAGCGGACCAGCTCGTCCAGCGTCACGACATTGTCCTTGTTGAAATCCGCGCGGCCGCACAGCCCTTCGGTCACCGACATGTCGATCTGGTTGTTGGTCTGCTGTTTCCCCGAACACGCGCAGAACGCAGCGACGTTTGGCGGCATTGCTCCATCGGTGAAGCCGCCGGAGGTGCACGCCGAAATCACCACCAGTGCCGGACACGCCAGTTTTGCGAGCTCAGCCTTGATCTCGCTTCCCCACAGTTTTTTCTTCTCCGCATCGTCAATCCCCCAGCCCTGCTTGGAGTCGACCCCGCCGTGACAGCCGATGTACAGCACCGCAAGATCGTCCTTCGAACAACTTGCGTTCAGCCATGCAAGCCCCTCCAGAATGCCTGCGCGTGTAGCCTTCACGCCCAGCCGCGTCTGAACGTTGACTTGGCGATAAAGCGGCTTCGCCTGCGCCGAAAAGATTTTTTCCATCTCGTCGGCGCAGTAATTCCAAGAGTCGATGTTCTGCCCGGCCTTCTTGTCGGGAGACTGGTTGAGCGCAACCGCGAGCAGATTCAGATTGCCGGAGGTTTCGCCGCCGGTGGCAAACATGCAGAATAGCATGGCGGCCACCGCACAAATTCGACTCATTGCAAATTTCCCTGGGTCAGCATTTAACTTTGAATCCGAATGATAGCGCGTGTGCGCGCCCATTGTTTTGAAAATTCATCCCACTTTGATCCCGACGGAGTTGTAAAAATACTTGAAACCTCGCAAGCCGGCAAAGAGTCTAAGCAAATGTCATTCGTCAATCGCAGGAATTAATTGGAGGGCTGACTCATGTTCGATCGCATCGCGCGCGGGTGGAACCTGGGGATGACGGCGCTGAGCATTCTGAGGCATGACTCGAAGCTGCTCGTCTTTCCGTTGCTGAGCATGATGGCGTGCATCCTGGTGACGCTGAGTTTTGCGGCGCCGATTTATCTCAGTGAGAATGCCCGGCAGCTTTTCCAGGACGGAGACATTGGCGCGGCGCTGCACAACACCCTGGTGTACGTGGTGCTCTTCGCGTTCTATTTTGTGAATTACCTCGTGATCATTTTTTTCAATTCGGCGCTGGTGGCCTGCGCCATGAAGCGCTTCCGCGGTGAAGAAGTGACGCTGAGCGCGGGCTTGAGCGTGGCATTCTCGCGGCTCCCGCAGATCATCGGCTGGTCGCTGGTCTCGGCGACGGTCGGAGTGATCCTGCGCGTCATTGAAGACAAGTCGGACAAAATCGGCGCGATCGTCGCGAGCCTGCTGGGGCTGGCCTGGAACGTCATGACGTTCTTTGTGCTGCCGGTCGTGGTGGTCGAAGGCGTGGGCCCAATCGACGCGGTCAAGCGCTCGTGTGCGGTCTTGAAGAAGACATGGGGCGAGTCGCTCGTGGCGAATTTTGGCACGGGTCTGCTGATGTTCCTCTTTATTATTCTCGCATTCATTCCTGGAGTGCTGGGCGTGTTGGCCGGCGGTGCGCTGGCCGTCGCAGGGATTTGCGCATCTGTGCTCCTGCTGCTCTTGGTGTCGCTGATCTCCAGTGCAACCAACACAATCATCCTGGCGGCGCTTTATCAGTATGCAACGCAGGACAGCGCACCGGCGCAGTTCAGTGCGGGTGAGCTGGAGGCGGCGTTTGTAAGGAAGTGAGGGCAACGAGAGCACTCTCGCTTTAGAGTTTCAAATTCCGAAATTCAACACATGCGGCGACAAGGGAGGGCGGCGGCGAGTCCGGCGTTAGTTTTCCAATTCGACACATCTCATCCAATCGATTTACTTCGGTTTGGCAATCCCTCTCGTTTGAGTACCCCGAATAGTCTGGCTTGCTCTCGTCGACGGCCGTTCCCTTTAGATATGCAAGCCAAGATTCAATATTCCATTTAGGAATGACAAAAGCAATGCGTTCTCCGGCCTGCCGAAATGGAATGGCTGCGTCGGAACATTGCTTTGCGAGGTCATCCACTCGATTCTGAACAGTGCGATCGTCTGCATCCGTCATTACGATCAAGCATTTGGCATCGACATGTCGCGAACGAAATGCGCGCAATTCCGAAACGAAGTTCTCTCGCACGAATTGCTCGCCCGAACCTCGTCCGGAAGGGCACGGTCTCGTCCGAATTCTTCTGGAGTTGCAACCTTGTTTGACAAGAAATCGACGAACGAAGCAGGCGTGCTGTTGATCTTCGCAAAGTAAAATGATATCAACAGCATCTTTGCTCATTGAACCCATCCTCGGGCAACACCTTCGGCAACGTTAATACCCTCTACTGTATTTTGCGGTTTGTCTGAGACACGGACTAATCCGGATGCTTCACGCGAAAACCACCGCCCTTTTGATATTGCTAATTTATCAATCAACTCTGGATGGTGGGAAATGATGATCATTTGTTCAACCTCACCTCCGCAACGATCCATCGACTCATTCAACCAAGGCTCTATTTCGCGTAATGAAAGATAATTCTCCGGTTCGTCAAGAAAAAAACAAATTCCCGCATCCTTTGCAAAATACAATAGCGAATAAAGAACTATGAGGGCACGTTGTCCATCTGAGAGTTCTTCAAGATTAAAAAAGATTGCACTTGAAGTGCCAGGAGGCGCATCAAAGACCACCTTCAGAGATCGAACGTTCTCCCCGGCTTCTCGGATACTAAATGAGTTAAATCCCGGCATTATTTTGCGCAGGGCAACAAAGAGGTCAATTAGCGCCCCCTGATGTCGATTTGAAATAAACCGATACCAAGAGGAGAAATTTTGAGCGTTTCGTGCCAAATTCTGATCCTCCGTCTTTGATTCTGAGTAGATCACGGAAGGATTGATACCAAGTACAATTATGCTTTTCACAATCTGATAGAAAAGCCATGTTTCATGACTTTTCATTGCCACGACTTCCGAATATTTGGGTACGCTGGGATCACCAGCATTCGGGGCAGATGGTGGTTGTGTCTGAATTACTTGTTTGCCATTTTTCCTCAAGGTCTCTAGTACCTGGTTACCTCCTATGCCAAACGGTTCCAACTCAATCTCTAATGTGTATAAATAGACGTTCTTCTTATAACTGATTTCGATTTCAAATTTTTGATTTAAATTTGACAGCCAACGAGTTGAATCTGTCCACGAAAACACTTCGTTTGCTGGCAATTGTCCCAAGATGAAACTTTTCAATTTGGATAACACTTCAAAAATTGTTGATTTTCCCGATCCGTTCTCTCCCAGAAGCAGGTTCATCTGGTCAAACCTGATTTCAAAATTGATCAATCCGCGGAAATTGTCGGCATAGAGTCGTGTGAGCATTTGCCGTCTCCGAAATGCTACTTGCTGTTACAGACAACAGTAGTGCGGCTTCATATCGGCGGAGCGCTCTTCGCGCTCCGCCGGATGGTAATGGTCACATCTCGCACGCTAAAGCGTGAACTCCAACGGTGAACTAATCGTTATCCCGCCCGCCGAAGCTCGCCGCTCCGACGCCGGTTCCGATTTCCTTCATTTCGTGCTCCGCCGCTTCCTGCAGCGCAGGCGGCGCATCGCGCTTGACCATGCCGAGCATGAAGTCCCGGAAGCCCGTGCCTGCGGGGATGATGTGCCCGAGGATCACGTTTTCCTTCAAGCCCCGCAGGTCGTCGCGACGTCCCGCGATCGCGGCTTCGGTCAGGACCTTCGTCGTCTCCTGGAAGGAGGCGGCGGCGATCCAGCTTTCGGCCTGCAAGCTCGCGCGCGCGATACCCAGCAGCATCGGGCTGGCTGAGGCCGGGCGTCCGCCGCGCGCAATAATTTCCTTGTTCTTCAACTGGAAATTGCTGCGGCTGACGATGTCCGTCGGCAGGAAATCGCTGTCCCCCGGGTCCTCGATCTGGACCTTGCGCATCATCTGGCGGATCAGGATTTCGATGTGCTTGTCGTCGATGCGCACCGACTGGCTGCGGTACACGCTTTGCACCTCATTGAGGATGTACGTCTGCAGTTTGTCTTCGCCGTTGATGCGCAGGATGTCGTGCGGGATCAGCGGGCCGTCCACAAGGCGGTCGCCGGCGCGCACTTTGTCGCCCTTGCGGACGAGGATGTGTTTGCCCTGCGGCACCAGGTGTTCCATCTCCAGCCCCGAATCCGACTTCACGATCAGCGTGCGCTTGCCGCGCTTGCGTTCGCCGAACTCGACCACGCCGTCCACTTCGGCCATGATCGCCGGCTCCTTCGGGCGCCGGGCTTCGAAGAGCTCCGTGACACGCGGCAGACCGCCTGTGATGTCCTGCGTTCCGGACATCTCGCGCGGCGTCTTGGCGAGGAGCTGGCCGGTCACCAGCTTCTGGCCCTCTTCCACTTCGATCAGCGCTTTTTCCGGGATCGAGTACACGCCGAGGATCGTGCCATCGTTGCTCTTAATCACGATCTGCGGGTGGTGATCGCCGCGGTGTTCGACGATGACTTTGCGTTTGAAGCCCGTTCCTGCGTCGGTCTCCTCGCGGTAGGTCACGTCGGGGATGAAATCCTCGAACGCCACCAGGCCCGCGACTTCCGTCAGGATCGGGATGTTGTGCGGATCCCAGCGCGCCAGCGGCTTGTTGATGCCGACCTTGTCGCCGTCCTTGAACATCAGCACCGAGCCGGTCTGGACAATATACTTTTCCAGTTCGCGCCCCTTCTCGTCGACGATCAGGATTTCGGCGTTGCGGTTCAGGATCACCGTCTCGCCCTTGTCGTTGCTCACGGCCTGCACATTTTCAAGCTTGATCGTGCCGGCCGAGCGCGAGCGGACTTCGGACTCTTCGACCGCCTTCGTGCCCAGTCCGCCGACGTGGAACGTGCGCATCGTCAGCTGCGTGCCGGGTTCGCCGACCGACTGCGCCGCCATGACGCCCACCGAGCTGCCGATTTCCACCAGCCCGCCCGTGGACATGTCCATGCCGTAGCACTTCGCGCAGCAGCCGCGCGGCGCTTCGCACAACAGTGGCGAGCGCACGCGGATTTTGCCTTCGCGGCCGAGGAACTCCTCGATCTTCGCGCCGACCTGCGGCGTGATGAGCTGCCCTTCCTTGACGATCGTCTCGCCGGTCATCAAGTGCACGATCGGATCGCAGGCCGTGCGCCCGCGCACCGCGTCCGCCAGCGGCAGTTCGATCGTGTCGCCGCGGTACACCGCGCCTTTCGTCATGCCGTTGAGCGTGCCGCAGTCGGGCATCGTGATCACCACGTCCTGCGCCACTTCGACCAGCTTGCGCGTGAGGTAACCAGAGTTCGCCGTCTTGAGCGCGGTGTCGGCCAGACCTTTTCGCGCGCCGTGCGTTGAGGAGAAGTATTCCAGCCCTTTCAGGCCTTCGCGGAAGTTCGCCTTGATCGGCGTCTCGATGATCGTGCCGTTCGGTTTCGCCATCAAGCCGCGGATGCCGCAGAGCTGTCCGATCTGCTGCAAGTTTCCGCGCGAGCCCGAATGAACGATGTAGTAGATCGGGTTGATGTAGTGCGGGTCCTCGGGCCGCTCGTCGAGACGCAGCGCCTCCATCACCGACTTCCATACCTTTTCGCGGACGTGAGTCCATTCGTCAATCGTCAGGCGGTAGCGTTCGCCGTCGGTGATGATGCCGCGCTCGTACTGCTTCTGAATCTGCGCGACACGCTTCTCGGCTTCGTGCACTTCCTGCTTCTTGATTTCAGGAATCTTCAAGTCCGACGCCGCGAAGCTGATTCCCGAAAGCATCGCTTCGTGGAAGCCCTGTTCCTTCAGGCGGTCGAGCAGCGCGACGGTTTCGCTGCGGCTCAAGATCTGGTAGCAGTCCGAGACCACCTTCTTCAGCTTGCCCTTGTCGAGCGTCATGTTGTAGAACGGCATGCCCTGCGGCAGCACGTCGTTGAAGATCACGCGGCCCACAGTCGTTTCGTAAAGATCATTCTTCGACGTCTGCGTGCCTTCGGGCCCCACGACCTTGCGGCCCTTGATGCGCACCTTGATCTTCGCGCGCTTGCCGATGCGCCCCTCGTCGAACGCAAGGAACACTTCTTCCTTCGAGCCGAACGACATGCCCTGGCCCTTGATGTTCTTGCCTTCCGAGGTGAGGAAGTAGGTACCCATCACGATGTCGAGGTCGGGCGTGATCGCGGGCGTGCCGTCGCGTGTGTGGAAGATGTTGTTGGTCGAGATCATCAACATCCCGGCTTCGACTTGAGCTTCAAGCGACAGCGGCAAGTGCACGGCCATCTGGTCGCCGTCGAAGTCCGCGTTGAACCCGGCGCAGACCAGCGGATGCAGCTTGATCGCGTCGCCTTCGACCAACACGGGATAAAACGCCTGGATGCCCATGCGATGCAGCGTCGGCGCGCGGTTGAGCAACACCGGGTGGCCCTTGATGACTTCCTCGAGCACGTCCCAGACTTCGTCGTCCTTCCGCTCCAGGATTTTCTTCGCGGACTTGATCGTGTCCGCATAGCCCTGTTCCTTGAGCTTGCGGATAATGAACGGCTGGAACAGTTCGAGCGCGATCTTCTTTGGGATGCCGCACTGGTTGAGCTTCAGCGTCGGGCCGATCACGATCACCGAGCGCGCGGAGTAATCGACGCGCTTTCCGAGAAGATTTTCGCGGAAGCGCCCCTGCTTGCCCTTGATCATGTCGGTGAGCGACTTGAGCGGCCGGTTGCCGGTGCCCAGCACCGCGCGCTTGCAGCGCCCGTTGTCGAAGAGCGCGTCCACGGCCTGCTGGAGCATGCGCTTCTCGTTGCGGATGATGACACTCGGCGCGTTGAGATCGAGCAGCTTGCGCAGGCGGTTGTTGCGGTTGATCACGCGGCGATAGAGGTCGTTGAGATCGGACGTCGCGAAATTGCCGCTCTCCAACGGCACCAGCCTTTCCAGCACATTGGGATCCTAAGCTTAGAATTCCACGTGGACAAGTTGTCGCG
>JADMIO011417969.1_pt1 | contig 60442 bp, 47 predicted proteins | sample 8958161 | NCBI WGS metagenome assembly JADMIO01 (sample SAMN16585339, study PRJNA669376) | soil metagenome | isolation source: Crop rotation soil | place: USA: Cullars Rotation, Alabama | collected 2011
GGGCGCGTTGGGCGCGTTGGGCGCGTTGGGCGCGTTGGGCGCGTTGGGCGCGTTGAAGAAACTACTGCCGTCGGGCCAGGATCTCGCGGTAGTTCGTGAGGACGATGCCTCGGCGGTGCGATCACGGCTGTGACATCCGCACTCGTCCAGGCAGCAACGACCGCGCTGCGATCCGCGGCCACGCCCTCATACCCGGGATGGCCGAACGCGCGAATCTCAGGTGTATCCGTCGCGGCGTGCTCCACCATCACCTAGGTAAGTCGAGGGATGAGCCGCCGCGCCATTTCAATCTGCGCACGCAGCTCGTGCTCGATCTCGGGAAGCCGAGGCGACGCTTCCTTCAGGCTGGAATGAGGTGGAAGGGCCGGATTCGGCCAGACCGACGCCCAGATCGTCGCCCTGCACGATGAGCCGTATCTGTCCCCCGGCCGGAGGCGTCTGCGGCGACGTGGAGACCGTTGACGCAGCGATCAGCAGCAATGCCGCGATCGGGATCGATCCCCACGTCCGCATACGTTGGACACGCACGGCTTCACGGTACTCGGATTGGGACGACGGTCGCTTGATTGAACGTGCCTGTGACGGTGCTTCGCGCGAACACCACCAGGTTCCAGGGCCCAGACGCCAGCGGAGCCGTAGCGATGCTGAACCCAGACGGAGTGAATGCGCTCCCATAGATGGCACCCACGTCCGGGCGCGACACCCATACCGTGTTCGCGCCAATAAAGACGGGCGCTCCACCGGCGGCCGGATACGCCCAGACGTGGACCGCGTCGACCCCCGTACCAGACGGCGCCGCCGTGTCCACGGCCCATCCGCTCACCGTGAACCCCGATGTCACGGTCGCGCCCCGCCGCGGCGCGTCTACGAACATCGACGTACTCGCGAGGACGTTCACGGTGACGGTCTTCGTCTGCAGCGCGCCGGATACCGCGCTGTGCGCCGACACGACGAAGCGCCATGAGCCAGGCGCGAGTCCTTGCACGGGCATCTGGTATCCGCTGTTCAGGAAGGCACCCCCGAATGCCGCCGCCACGTCGCTCCTTGCAAGCCCGTAGGTGGCAGAACCGAGAGAGACCTGGGCGCCGCCAACCGTAGCGATCGCCTGAACGGTCACGCCGTCGACCCCAGTGCCGGTTCCGGCCCGGTCGATTGCCCAGCCAGCCACCAGGAAGGGCTGGCGCACCGTCGTTCCCGCTTTCGGCACGTCGAGCGCCATCAGCGGATCCGCTCGGACGGTAAGCTTCCGCGTCTGCGGTGTGAACGTGCCTGAGACCGTGCTGCGCGCGTAGACCACGAGCAGGTATGGAGCGGGCGCGAGCCCACGAAGCGAAATGGAGTATCCGCTCGGCGCGAAACGAGCGCCGTAGCGCGTGCCAATCTCGGACCGCGTCAGTCCGTAGGTGGCAACGCCGACGAATACCGGAGGTTGATTCGATCCGGGATTCGGGTACGCCCAGACGTGGATCGCGTCCACGCCGGTTCCCGTGGCCGACGAGAGATCGATTCCGTAGCCCGTGACGGTAATGGGTTGAGTGACGATAGCGGCTGTCGCATCGATGCCGACGAGCGCTCCAACCGGACCGGCGATCTTTCCGAGGAATCCTGTCGTGGCGCCGTTTCCGCGTGCGAGATAGAAGAGCGCGCCGTCGGGGGCGGTGAAGAGATCCACGGGCAACGGGATGCCCGACGCGAACGTGGAGACGACGCCCGTAGACGTGCGCCGGTTGATCCATCCCCCGCACAGATCCGCAAAGAAGTAGTCGCCGGCGAACGACGCTGGAAACGAGCCGCCCGCGTGCGCGAACGTGCCTCCGGCAATGGCACAGCCGAGCATCGGTCCCGTTCCATGGCCGTACACATAAAGCGGCGAGCGGAACGCGGGGTTCGTCGTCACGCCCTCGCTGGTTGGCCATCCGTAGTTGGATCCCGCAACGCCGAGATCGATCTCCTCCCAGGCGTTCTGTCCGACGTCGTTGATGTAGAACCGCGTAGTGCCCGCTTCGAACGCGAAGGTGAACGGATTGCGGAGTCCGAGCGCCCAGATGGCGCGGTTGACACCCGTGGCCGTCGCGAAAAATGGATTGTCGGACGGAATGGATCCGTCTTTGTTGAGGCGGAGCACCTTGCCTTTGCGGTTCGTCAGCGTCTGCGCATTCGCGCCGGTCGCGTTCTCACCAACGCCGATATAAAGCTTCCCGTCAGGCCCGAAGTGGATGGCGCCGCCGTTGTGATTCGTCGCGCTCGACAGCGGATCCAGATCGACCAGGACGAATTCGCTCCCCCCGATGGCGACGTCACCCGACGCTGTGAACCGGCTGACGCGATTGTGAGCCGCGCCTCCGACCACCCCGGGTACCGTGTAGTGGACGTACACGAACCCGTTGGTATCGAACAGCGGATCGATGGCGACGCCGATCGCACCACGCTCACCGGAGCTGTCGACCGTCAACGTCACGAACGGCGTGGGCATCAACACCCCGGCCTTCACCACACGTATCGTGCCGCCCTGTTCCGCGATGAAGACGCGGCCGTCGGGCGCGAGCGCCATCGCGGTCGGCGCGCTCAGCCCGCTGACGACGATGCTATCGATGAATCCGGTGGGTACCGACGCCGCGAACACAGGGTGGACCGCGGCGAGTGGGAACAACGAACAGACGAGCGACAGAGCGAACCGCACGAGTGGCGAGCGCATCTCGAGTACCTGCCTGGGGCCTGAGCGAGCGAGGTTGTCGGGGAGACTCGAACGACGATACGCGACCTGACGGTCTTCGGTCTACTGTCTACAGCCGCCGCTGTGCAGGCGAGTGCACGACCACGCCGTCGCGCGGAAGCGCCGCAGACTGTAGACCGCAGACGATAGATTACTTGGAAGCCACGAGCTGCAACGGGTTGCCGTTGCGCGTGACCTGCATCCGGCGGCCGCTGGCGCGACGCTGCTGCTTGTCTTCGTACATCCGGCGGTCGGCCGCGGCGAGCAGCTCGTCGTAGGTGTGCCCATCCTCGGGACTGACGGCGACGCCGATGCTGATCGCCGGACGGAGGCGCACGCCGGCGCGCGGTTCCGTCTCCATCGCGTCGAGCGCTCGCTGGATGTGCAGCGCACGCCGCTCGGCCTCGGGCCGTTCGCATTCCGGCAGAACGACCACGAACTCGTCGCCGGCATACCGCGCACAGAAGTCAGAGTGCCGGACGTTCTGGCGGATCGCGGCCGCGACCTGGCGCAGCGCCATGTCGCCGACCTGATGTCCGAACTCGTCATTGATCGCCTTGAACCCATCGAGGTCGATCATGAGCACCGCGCCGCCATCGGAATCGCCCGACGCGAACCGATCGTTCAGATACGCGAACAGCGCGCGGCTGTTCGGCAGATCGGTCAGCGAGTCAGTGAACGACACCTGGTGCATCTGCTCGAAGAGCAGCGAGTTCCGGATAACACCGGCCACCTGGTTGCAGACGCGGTCGAGCAGCCGACGATGCTCCTGCCGGAACGGGCTGGCCTCGGCGTGATAGACCGTGAGCGTCCCGACCAGCTGATCGCCGTCGACGAGCGGATACGCCATCGCGGATTTGAGCGGGCGCGATGCCTTGGGCAGACCGGCGGCTTCGAAATCGGCCGCCGCGCGCGCGTTCACGCCCGGTGTTCGATGCTGTGCCGCCCATCCCGAAACGCCACCGCCCATCGGAATCGAGAGTCCGTCGAGCACCTCGGCATCGAGGCCACTGGCAAACCGGCACTGCAGCGCCTGCCGATCGGCGTCATAGAGATACAGTGCCCAGCACGAGGCCGGTACCAGCCGCGTCAGCTTCGACGTGAGCAGGCCCATCGTGTCATTCACGCTCAGACGTGTACCGAGTGTCTGTGCGATGTCGTACAGCGCATGCATCTCCTGCGTCGCGCGCGAAATGTTCTGGAAGACGTTGGCGGCCGGCGCAGCGTGTTCGGTCTCGCTCGAGAAGCCGGTCGCCGGGCGACTGTCGAGGGCGACCGCGTGTTCAGCGCTGCCAGCCTCCGCCTGCTCGGCAAACTCGTCCTCTTCAGCGCCGGCCATAATCCGTACAAACAGCGGTACGAGGCGGGGATCGAGGGCGCGGCCTGCTTCGGACTTCACGACACCCATCGCATCGTGCCAGTTCATCGCCTTGTGATACGGCCGGTCCGTCGTGAGCGCGTCGAAGTAGTCGACAATCGCCAGCACACGCGCCCCCAGGGGAATCTCTTCACCGCGAAGCCCTTCCGGATATCCGGACCCGTCCCAGCGCTCGTGATGGCTCTTGATGAACGGGGCCACCGGATACGGGAACGGCACGGCGCGAATGATGTCCGCACCGATCGCCGGATGGATACGTACACGCTCGAACTCGTCAGGCGTCAGCCGGCCCGGCTTCGTCAGGATGTGTTCCGGCACGGCGAGCTTGCCGATGTCGTGCAGCAGCGCGGCGACCTTGACTCCCTCGATCTCTCCATCCGACATCCCGGCCAACCGCGCGAGCTCGGCGGCCTTGGCCTGTACCCGGCGGATGTGGCTGTCGTTCGGACAGCCGTTCCTGTCGATCGTCTGGTCCCGTGCGTCGATGGCGCGCGCGAGCGCTTCGACGCTCGCCATGTGCAGGTCTGATACCTGCTTGACGTGCTCCTGCTGCTCTTCCACACGACGCAGATAGATCCGGTAGCTGCGGTACGTGAGATAAAGCGGTGCTGCCACCAGCAGCACCGTCCAGATCTGCATCGTCATGACGACGCGAACGGCCAGGACGGCAACGCCGGCGCCTATGAAGCAGGCTGGAGCGGTCCACAGAAAATTCTGCTGCCACGTGCTCACCAGCGACTCGCGACGCGAGAGCGACACGGCGGTGGCGACCAGCCAGCTGTTGCACAGGAAGAATGTCGCCGCCGCGCCAACGGCCGGGCGGCTCAATCGAACGAGGTTCTCGCCGATGTGGAAGCCGCCAAGCGCTTGCGCGACGGCTCCGGCGGCCTGCACCGTCACGACGAGCGCTGCGACGCTGAATGCCGTCTGGCGCAGTGATGCGCGTCCGCGAGTCGACAGCAGGCACTGGGTCGCGCCGCTGGCCCCCGCGACGATCATCGCTTCGTCCGGCCCCAGGAGCACGAGCGCCATGAAGTCGGTGAAGTACGACATCGACAGCGTCGCGCTGCCGCTCGCCAGCGGCAAGTGCACCTTCGAGACCGAGATAAAGACCGAACTCGAGAGCAACGCCAGGAAGAGCAGCGGCTGCTCGATGTGCATGAGCGGAAGGCGGAATGCCAGCAGCCCCAGACCAATCACCGTCACGGCGATGACATAAGTTGTCAGGAGCCGCGTGGATTGTGGTGCCGGCGTCGACAGCCGGGTAGTTGGGGCGGCCGCGCCAGGTGTCTGAGACACCTGGTCAACGGCCGCCTGTGACTGGGGATCCGGCAAAAGTGGAAGCGTCGCTCGTGCAAGCATCGGTCGGGTGCCCGTGAGTCGAGCTGTCAGCTCGACTACTACGCAAAGGCAATGCCCGTAGACTTACCGGCTCGACGTCGGGAGAGGCTTCTCCGGACGAGTGGGCAGAAGAATGGTCCAGAGGAACATGTCAGTCATCCTCGCTTCGAAAAAGTGTTACAGATGAAGAAACCGTGCTGAATTCTGATTCGGCTTACCAATCCAACAGGTTGTTGGCCAACAGGCTCAAATCTGCATTCCCCAGCACACTGGCATTGGGATCGAGGTTGCCCCACACAATGTGCTCGGCATCGACCGTGGCCACGAGCGCATTGCCCCACACGATGTGATTGCCCCAGACCAGGTGCTCGTTCCACACGAGATCCGACGGATCGAGATTGCCCCACACCAGGTGATTGGTTTGCACGCCCCACGACGAGGAGGCGTCCCACCCACGCTCGTGATAGAAGACCGAATTGCCCCACACGAGGTGGTTGCCCCACACCAGATGCTGCGACCACACCTCGTACCTGCCGCTGAATGACGAATACGGCCACGGCTGCGAGTTGATCCACGTCGTGCCGAGCGGACGCGATGGGTCGACCAGCTGCGCGAGATCGATCGCGCCGTCGGCATTGATTTCGCCAGCGCCTTGCGTCAGCGCGTTGTAGTCGTTTCCGGTCGCCGGATCCGTCAGCTCGATGGCCGAGTACTGCAGGATCGCCTTGACCGTGTTCGGCGTCATCGGCTTCGACGTCCAGGTGACTGCCTGCCGATGTGCGTCGATCATCACGGCGACGACGCCCGAGGTCACCGCAGCGGCCATGCTCGTGCCGCACAGCCGCAGGTACTTGTTATTGCCGTCTGACGGCACCGAGACGCGCGTCGACGGATAGTTCTGATAGATGTTGCTCGACGACTTGCCGACGGCCGTCAACTGGTGACCGGGAGCGACGACGTCGGGCTTCGAGCGCCCGTCGTACCACGTCGGACCACGGGAGCTGTACGGCGCGACCGTGTCGTCGCCGTGCGAGACCGTACCGTTGGTATCGACGGCACCCACCGTAATGGCGGAGGGTGCGATGCCAGGCGACGTCACGCCTGCGTAGCCCACCTCGCCCGTTACCGGATTGATGCCGTAGTTGCCGGCAGACGTCACGACCACGATGCCCGCGCGCACTGCGGCCTCCACGGCCTGTGCCAGCGGGTCGGTCGAAGCCGATTCGAACGCGGGATGGCCGAGCGACAGGTTGATGACATCGATGCCAAGCGCCTGTTTGTTCGCCGTCGCGAACTCGATCGCCGCGATGACCACGCTGGTATAACCCTGCCCCTGGCTGTCGAGCACGCGAAGCCCGATCAGATTGGCCCCCGGTGCGACACCGGGATAGAGGTTCCCCGACGGACTCCCGCTGCCGGCAATGAGACCCGCCACGTGCGTGCCATGGCCGTACGGGTCCTTGGGACTGGTCGCGGCCGGATAGCCGCCCGTGAAGTCGTAGAAGGCCGTGACGCGGCTGCCAAACGCGTTCGAGCTCGCGATCCCCGAGTCGATGACGGCGACGCCGACGCCGGTACCCGTGGGTCCGCTCGACACGAGGCCCAGCGTGCTGCGGAGCACGGCTCCCGTCGGCGCCGGACTCGCGTGCGGCATGACGCGCGCATCGATGGAGATCGACTCGATGTCGTCATCATCTTCGAGCGACTGCAGGCCGCGGCGCGGCACATCGAGCGTGACGTCTTCGAGCAACGGATGCTCGCTGCGCAGCTGGCCGCCGCGCGTTCTCATCCGCTGCACGAATCCGGCACGCGCACCGGCCTTGAGGTGCACGATGACGCGCTGTTGCTGATCGGAGCCGCCTGAGTGCGACTTCCAATCCTGCAGCGCGCGATCGAGCTTGATGTGGCGTCCAGGCCCCGCCGCTACGGGCACGCTCATCGTCAGGAGCGCGGCGAGCGAGGCCAGGACAGTCAGAACCCGGCTGGGGAGCCGGAGTACGGGACGAGTCATGGCCATCCTGGATAGCAGGGCCGGTACCACGCGGCCGCGGACGACTAAGTCTGGGTCTCTGTTGGGATTACAGGATTCGGGCCGGAATTACGAATTCGTGCGTGTGTTCCATCGTGGCGCACGCGATCGACGTCGCCGGACGGCATGCCTCTCAGCGGCAGTCACTTGCGGAGAATGCCCCAGGACGGAACAGTGTGCTGCTTCGGAACGGCGAAATCCGTACGTGGCCGCTCCGACGTGCAGAATTCGGAGCGCAACGTTCAATTTCGAAATTCGCACTCCGCATCCGCACGTCATTCCGTCTTCATCGCCTCGATCGGATTGGTGCGTCCGGCGCGGATGGCCGGCATGGCACTCCCGAGCACGGTCACGACGCCACAGGCGAGGACGACGGCGGCAATGGTCTGAGGGTCGGCCGGCTCGATGCCCGCGAGCAGTGCCTGCAGCGTGCGGCCGGCACTGAGAGCCGTTGCGACGCCCACTGCCACTCCGGCCGCCGACAGAATGGCCGCGCGCCTCACGACCGCGAGCACGATGTCTCGAGGCCGCGCCCCGAGCGCGATGCGGACGCTCAACTCGCGCGCACGCGCAGACACCGTGAATGCCAGCAATCCGTGAACACCGATGCCCGCGAGCAGAAACGCCATCAGCGCGAACCCGACGAGCACACGGGCCTGCACGCGTCGCGACGCCGTATCCGCGGTCACGATGTCGGCGAGCGGCTGGACGTCCGAAATCGGTTGCTCGGGATCGGCCGCGGCGATGATGCGCCTCACATCGGGCACCAGCGCATCCGGCGCCCGGCGACTCCTCACCACCAGATCTTTCGGCGTGAAGAAGGCGAGCCATCCGTCAGGCACCTGCTGATACGACAGATAGACCTGCGGCTCGCTGGTACGTTCCAGACCGCGGACACGCACGTCGCCGACGACGCCGACGACGGTGCGGGTTTCGAAGGCGAAGAAGAACCGGCGCCCGATCGGATCGACACCTGGCCAGTGCCGCCGCACGAATGACTCGCTGACGACCGCTACCAGCGGTGCCTTCGCATCGTCGCCTTCGCTGATATCACGTCCCATTCGCAAGGGAATCTGCATCGTGTCGAAGAAGCCGGGTGTGACGAAACGCAGGCTGGCGGTGGGGCCCGTCTGGTCGTTTGCGGTCGTAGCCCCTTCGGGCACGACGGGCCAGATGCCCCCGCGCATCGTCATGGGCAGGAAGCTGATATAGGACGCCTGACTCACGCCAGGCAGGTGACGCACCTCGCCCAGCACGCGCCGGTAGAACGCGGCGCGCCGCGCCGTCTGTTCATAGCGGGGGAAGGGCAGTGCGGTCCGGAATGTCTGAACGTCTTCGACGCGGAAGCCGGGATCCGTGCTCTGCACGCGCCACAGGGCCCTGAGCAGAAGACCCGACGTCATCAACAGCACGACCGTGGCGGTCACCTGCGCGACGACAAGCAGAGACCGGAGCCGCTCGGTGGGACGGCTCGTGCCGGAACGCGCGCCTTCTCGAAGCGCGTCGAGCCGCGTTCGCGAGAGTCGCAGCGCAGGTACGAGTCCGAATCCGACGCCCGTCAGGAGCGTCGCGCCCAGCGCGATGCCGAGAACGCGTAGATCGAGCGGCGGTGTCTCTGAAATCGGGAGCGTTTTGGGCACGAGACGCGCAATGAGTGGTGACGCGGCCATTGCCAGGCCCAGACCGGCGATGCCGCCAATACCAGCGAGCACCACGCTCTCGGTCAACATCTGGCGGACGAGACGTTCGCGGCCGGCTCCGATGGCACAGCGGACGGCGAATTCGCGCTGACGAGACAACGCGCGGGCCACCAGCAGTGACGCGAGATTCATGCAGGCGATGAGCAGGATGCAGAGCGATCCACCCGCGAGCGCCAGGAGCATCACTCGCAGCTTGTCGGAGGCGTTGTCGCGAAGCAGATAGACGCTGGAGCTGGTGCGTTCGTTGGCTTTGGGGTACGCGCGTTCCAACTGTGCGGCGATGACCTTCATCTCGGCGCGGGCATCCTCGAGCGTCGTGCCGTCGCGAAGACGTGCGATGGGATACAGCCAGAAGTTGTCGCGTTCGGTGAAGTCGTTGGCGTCCCATCGGAACGGCACCCACAGGGTCGTCTCTCGCGAGGGGAACTCGAAATCTGCCCGCATCACGCCGATCACCGTGCACCGCTCGTCATTGAGGACGACGGTGCGGCCGACGACTCGCGGGTCGGCCCCGAAATGACTCTGCCAGAGGCGATGACTCAATACGACCGTGCCTGGCGCACCGGTCCGGTCATCGTCGGCGGTAAACGTGCGGCCAATGGCGGGCGTGACTCCCAGCGTGCCGAACAGATTGGCCGTGACGTTCGCGCTCGCGAGCCGCTCCGGCGAGCCCTGCCCCAGCAGGTTCACGGCGGCGTCGGCGTAGGCCGCCAGGCTCGAGAACGAGTGGTTCATGTGCTGCCAATCACGGAAGTTGGCAGGCGAGACTTCGAGCTGCGGATAGCCGCGAAACGACTGATCCTCCCAGACGCGGACCAGCCGATCGGGTGCGTGGAAGGGAAGTGGCCGCAGCAGGACGTGGTCGGCCATCGAGAACGTCGCCGTCGTGGCGCCGATCCCGAGTGCACTCACCGCGATGGCGGTCACGGCAAATGCGGGTGCGCGGCGGAAGAGTCGTCGCGTGTAGTGCAGATCCTGGCGCAGCACGTCCCACTGCACGCGGCTCACGTTGTTGATGACGTCGGCGACGGCGGCAGCCCAGAACGCGGTCGTAGGGACCGGACCTGCGACATCGCGCCGCCGCCTGGCCACGTCACGCCAGATGTCATCGCCGTACTCGGCGCGGAACGACGCTGGGTAGAGATAGAGCAGGAGGCGATAGATACGCAGCATTACGAGCGCTCCGGGCGGAAGCCACTGGCCCGCGCCAGCTTCAGCAGCGACGTGAGACGCGCGGTCTCGGCGCGCGCGACGGCTGTACCGAGCGGTGTGATGCGGTAGTACCGGCGGCGCTCATCGTCCAGTTCAGGCACCGGCCGCTCGCGCAACTCTGCGATCAGACCCTGCTCGAGCATGCGCTGGATGGATCGATAGAGCGTGCCCGCACTCAGCGTGACCTCGCCATTGGTGCGGCTGCCGACCTCCTGCATGATCGCGTAGCCGTGCAGGTCGTCGCCCGCGAGCGCGAGCAGGATGTGAAAGGTCGCCGGCGGCAGCGGCAGGAGCGACTCGATGTCTGGATCATGCATACGTTGTGAATATACTCGACGTGGATATAGTTAGGAAAGTTCCCGCGCACCCGACGCGCCACGTATCCGGCAGGGCCATTCGAGGGAAATTACCCGCCTCTGCCGCGCCCTCGGTCCGCATCTCGTGACCGCCCCGCCGTCCGCGCCTCGCGACCGCGCCCTCCGGCCGCACCCCATCTAAGTCTTGCCTCGCCAGTGATCTGCCGGTATCCTTTCGAGGTTACACACCCGTTACAACAGCATGTTCACACCTGTCTTCGCTTACATCGATCCGGGGTCCGGCGCACTCGTCTGGCAGGCGGTCGTGGCCGGCGTCATCGGTGCCGGCTACTACTTCCGGAAGTTCTTCGGCCGGCTGTTCCACCGGCGGCCGAGTGAGCAGCCGTCGTCGACCCACCCCGAGTAACCCCGGTGTCCGACCGTTCGGCCGGTGCCGCGTCGTTTCGCGATCCCGCCGGACAACTCTTCCGAATCGGTGACCGGCTGATCCGTGTGATCGGCGCGACCGGCTTCGACGACTTCACCGCGTTTTCCCAGTCCGCGACAGCTCGCGCGTTCACGGCCGACGGCCGGCTGGTCGGCGCGCGGATCCTCTCGAACGACGAGCGTGAGGCGCTGTCGGATGTGCGGCGGCTTGCTGGAACACTGCGTCAGGCTGCCGCCGTCGTCGAGCACGAGCGGCTCTGGTTCCCCAGTTATCCCTATGAGTGGCCGGCCGAGATGCTCCACGCAGCGGGACTGCTCACACTGGATTTGGCACTCGCGACCCTGGAGGAGCAGCAAGGGCTCAAAGACGCGACGCCGTTCAACGTACTGTTCAACGGCCCGCGTCCGGTGTTCGTCGACTGGCTGTCGGTCGAGCGTCGCGATCCTCACGATCCGACGTGGCTGCCCTACGCACAATCCGTGCGGACGTTCATCCTGCCGCTCATCGCGAATCGAGAGTTCGGACTGCCACTCGCTCAGGTATTCCTCTCGCGTCGGGACGGTCTCGAGCCCGAAGAGGTCTACCGCATGGCCGGCCGCACGCGCCGACTGAAGCGATCGATCTTCGCGCACGCGACAATGCCGACGTGGCTGGCGGGGCGCGCGAGAGAGGGAGGAGACGCAGCCGCCTGGAAGCCGAGAACCGAAGCAGACGCTGACAAAGCACGCTACATCCTGCGTTCGGTATTGAACGGACTGCGCCGCACGATCGTGCGGCTCGAACCACCACAGTCGTCGTCGCGCTGGACCGGCTACATGGCCGAGAAAGCGCACTACTCGACCGCCGATTTCCAGCGCAAAGAAGCGTTCGTCGCTCAAACGCTCGCCGACCTGAGGCCCTCGCGTGTGCTCGACGTCGGCTGCAACACCGGCCACTTCAGCGCCATGGCCGCCCGCTCGGGCGCGCGCGTCGTCGCGCTCGACGGCGACGCGGCGGTGACGGGACAGGTGTGGCGGCGCGCCGTGGCCGAGCAGCTCGACATCCAACCGCTCGTGGTCAACGTGGCGCGTCCGACTCCGGCAACCGGCTGGCGGAACGAAGAGTGCCCCTCGTTCCTCGACCGCGCCGCCGGAACGTTCGACTGCGTGCTGATGCTCGCGGTGCTGCATCATGTACTCGTGACCGAACGAGTCCCCCTCGACGACGCCCTGCGGCTGGCGGCTGATTTGACGCGCGATGCGGCGGTCATCGAATTCGTCGCGCCGGAAGATCCGATGTTCCGCCGGATCGCGCGCGGACGGGATCGTCTGCATGCCGGTCTGACGCGCGAGGTCTTCGAAGCCGCCTGCGGCGCGTACTTCCGGATCGAACGCTGCGATCGCGCGGACGGCGCGACGCGGGCGCTGTACCTGCTCCGGAAGAAGGTGTGATGCCGACGCGACAGGATGTCGCGATCGGACTCTCGCTCGCGACGCTCTGGTTCATCGGCGTCTGGTCGGATCTCCTCCCCTTTCTCTATCTCTCGAGCCGTTTCCCGGTCGGTGCGCTGCCTTGTTGGCAGGACTTTCTTGCCGTCGTCGTGAACGTCTGTCTGCTGGGCGCCGCGTTCGCCGTTGGGCGCGCGCTCGTCCGTCGCGCGCCGCACTCGATCCGTGTTATTGCAGAGTGGATCTTTCTCGTGGCGCTCGCCGTTCCGCTCAACGTCATCAGGAACCATTTCCACACGCCGGTGGAATCGCTCCTCGACGCAGCTGGACCGGCCGCCGCACGCGCACTGCTCGTGTTGATGGTGGTGGGTGCCGCCATCGTCATCGCCCGATGGCGGCCCGTCGCCATCCGCGCAATCTCGACCGGGCTGCTGATCCTGTTCCCACTGGTGCTCCTGCTCTTCGCGCAGGCCGTGTGGGCCATCTCGCAGGCTGATGGACGCATGCAGTGCGCGGGCCCAGCCACGTTTGCCGCGGCGCTGCCGGGCGTGCCGCACGCGAGAGTGATCTGGATCGTCTACGACGAGCTCGAGGAATACGCCGCGTTCGAGGGACGCCCTCGCGACCTGTCGTTGCCCGAGCTGGATCGTTTGCGCGCTGAGTCCATCGCCGCTGCACCTGTCGCACCCGCCGATCGCACCGAGCGCTCGATGCCGGCATTTCTCGTCGGCACGCCCGTCGACGACTCGATCCTGACGAGCCGCAACGAACTGCGGCTCACGCTGCGCGGCCATTCGACCTCGTTGGCGCTCACGCCTGGTGACACGGTCTTCGCGCGTGCGCGCGCGCTCGGCGTCAACACCGGTGTCGCTGGATTCTTTCTTCCCTACTGCTCGCTCGTGGGCTCCGTCGTGACGACCTGCTCCTGGCAGCCGTGTGTAACGTGCGGGCGGATGGTCGGCGCCTTCGGCAGCTCCGTACGCGAGAGCATGGCGAACCAGGTATCGGAGCTCGCTCCACGCTATGGCGTGCGGCGCCACCTCGCCAGTTACCGGGCCTTGCAGGCTGCAGCACTCGCGCAAGCGCCGGATCGATCACTCGGCTTTGCGCTGATTCATTTGCCGGTGCCGCATGCGCCGCCCATCTACGATCGGCGCACGGGGCACTTCAGTCTCACCGTCCCGGCAGGCGAAGGCTATTTCGATAGTCTCGCGCTCGCCGACAAGTCGCTCGGTGAATTGCGGCGGGCCATGGAGGCAAACGGCAGCTGGACGGCGACGACCGTGATGGTCTTCGCGGATCACGGCCGCCGATCGCTCGCCGATGGCGTGAGCGTTGCGCATCCGGAAGTACCGCTCCTGGTGAAGCTGGCCGGGTCGAGCCCAGGCCAGAGCTACGGTGCTCCCTTCAACGCCGTCCTCGTGCACGACCTCACGCTCGAGCTGCTCGCGGGCCGTCTGATCTCGACCGCGGACGTCATCGGATGGCTCGACGCCAACCGGAATCGCTGGCCCGTTCGAAGCCACTGAGCCAGTTTGCCCTCATCCTGCGCATTCCCCAGCAGGAGGGGGATCCTTCCGGGATCCCGCACATTCATGGGCATGGCGACGACGGTTGACGAGCATCCAGGGCATGCGGCTGCGGCGCACGTGCGCGAACACACGAGCCTGCTGGCGGCGACCGAAAAACGCGTCCTGATTTGGCTTGCCGAACGGATGCCTGGCTGGGTGACGTCCGATCATCTGACCGCACTCGGACTGGTGTCGATGATCGGCACGGGGCTGGCCTTCGCCGCCGCATCGGCGGAGCCGGCGGCGCTGGCGCTGGTTCCGTGCTTCCTCGCGCTGAACTGGTTCGGCGACAGCCTCGATGGCACGCTCGCACGCGTCCGGCGCCAGCAGCGGCCACGCTACGGTTACTACCTCGATCACGTCGTCGATCTGGCGAACTCGACGCTGCTCTTTGCGGGGATGGCTTGCTCCGGGTTGATGCATCCAGCAGTCGCGCTGGCAGTGCTCGCTGGATATCTGATCCTCTGCGCGGAGTCGTTCCTCGCCGCGCACGCGGTCGGCATCTTCCGTTTGTCGTTTTCCGGCTTCGGTCCGACCGAGCTGCGCATCGTGCTCTCGATCGGTGCCCTGGTGGCGATCACCAGACCCGTGGTATCGCCGTTCGGGCTCGGTGACGTACGGCTCTTCGACCTCGGTGGGATCATCGCGGCAGCGGGCATGGGTGTGGTGTTTTTGGTGTCGTCGATCCGGAATGGTGTGGCACTCGCGCAGGTAGAGCCCCTGCCGCGGAGGGTGCGATGACCTCCAGCGGCCGTTTGCGGGCCTCTTTTCGGCACCGTCGCTTCGCGCGATTCGCTGGCGTCGGGCTTGCAGGCTTCGCCGTGCAGTTGGCGGTGCTCTGGGCGCTGGCCCGCACGGGACTGCCGCCGATCGTTGCTACTGCGCTCGCTGTAGAGGCCGCGGTGCTGCACAACTTCATCTGGCACCTGCGGTGGACCTGGCCGGATCGCGCAGGCCTCAGCGTCGGAGGCCGGCTCCTGCGATTCCACATGGCGACGGGACTCGTGTCCATCGCGGGCAACATCGTGCTGACGGCGGTCTACACAACTGTCGCTCACATGCCACTTCTGGCAGGCAACGTTCTGGCGGTAGCGACGATGAGTGTCGTCACCTTCATGGTCGCCGATCGGTGGGTATTCGGCGGCGTCTCAACGAACATGCGCTCGTTGCATCGAATTGGCGTCGTCGCGGCTGCGATTGTTGTTCTTGCGGGGATGGCTGCCTCGAACGCCGACGCAGCCGACCTGAAGCCCGTCACGCTGCAGGCGTGGGACCGCTACGTGGCATCCACCGAATCACGGATTGATCGCGAACTGGCCGGCGGCGATCGATTCCTCGCCGTGGATTTCGAGAGCGAGACGCGCAGCGGCGACGTCAGGCGCCAGGTGCTCGCGGGCGCCATCGTCGTGGAACCCGTCGAATCCGTCGACCGGAACGGCGTCGAGATCGAAGTGCCGTCAGGCAGCATTCATCACTGGCGCGGCTACGTGTACATCCCGAATGCCAACGTCGACGATCTCGTGACGGCGGTGCGTGATCCAGAGGGACATCGCGCCCATCATCAACAGGACGTGCTCGTCTCACGGGTCCTGTCGCGAAACAACGACTCGCTCCGGCTGTATCTGAAGCTGCAGCGCTCGGCGATCGTGACCGTCGCGTACAACACGGAGCATCTCGTCCACTACTCGCGCTACACCGCCGATCGCGCGAGCAGCCGCAGTGTGGCGACGCGGATTGCAGAGATCGAAGACCTCGGCAAACCGACCGAGCACGAACTGCCGCTCGGCCACGACCGCGGGTTCATGTGGCGGCTCAACTCGTACTGGCGCTATCAGGCCGCGCCCGGAGGAGTGATCGTCGAGCTGGAGTCCGTGACCTTGAGCCGCGAGTTGCCCTGGGGATTCCGAACGCTCGTGCGACCGATCGTGAACCTGATCGCACGAGAGTCGATGGAGCGCACGCTGGCAGCCATGCGCGCGCGCTTTGCACCGCTGTCGACAACGGCTGCGGTGGCGGAGCGCACGGCGGACAAACCGTAGCCTGCAGCCTGCAGCCTGTAGCCTATAGCCTGCTGCCTCTCATGACCGTTCGAGCATCTTGAGCGCCGCGAGGATGAACCCCAGCGTGTGCGCCATGCCTGCGTGCCAGGGACCCGGAGCGCTCATCTGCGGTGCATGATCGGGAATCACCATCCCATCGAAGCCATTGCGATGAAGGATCCCGAGCACACGAAGCATGTCGACGTCGCCTTCGTCGATGAACGTCTCGCGATAGGAAGGGACCTTGCCCGCGACGTTCCGCAAGTGGACGTATGCAATGCGTCCCTGACGGCTGTAGCGATCCACGGTCTCGTAGATGTCGCCATCGGTCATCTCGGCAAGCGTCCCGACACAGAATTCCAGCGCGTTGTTCGGACTCGGCACTGCGTCGAGCAGTCGTTGATACATCGCGGGCTGGTACACGAGCCTCGGCTGCCCGCGCATCGTCGGCATCGGCGGATCGTCCGGATGGGCCGCAAGGCGCACGCCGGCGGACTCGGCGACCGGCACGACGTCTTCGAGGAATCGCTGCAGCCGCCGCCACAACTCCTCATGTGAGACCGGGGGCACCGTGCCAGGCGGCGCCGACTGATCGATCACCATGTTCCATGCGACGCCGCTCGGCATCGGCGCATCGACCGGACCGTCCATGCCGACAGTGATCGCGCCGCCGCGGCCCCAGGGTCCCGACACGCGGCCAGCCACACCTGCGATGCTGAAGTTGTAGCCGAGCACTGGGACCCCAGCTTCGCCTATCCTTCGAATCAGCGTCTTGACGTTCTCGATGTGCTGCGGCCGCCGTGGCCCGTCGAGCAGCACGTCGTGCCAGTGGGCGGGGTCGATGTTTTCAATCGCTTCGAGCACGAGGCCGGCCGCCTCGATCTCCCGCCGGATGCGAACCAGTTCGTCGGCAGTCCAGAGCTGATGCGGATCGCCGGCGACGCCCCAGGGCCGGTCCTTGCCGCCGGTCGGTTGGTTGTCGCGTGGGTTCGCCGTGCTCTGCCTGAAGTAATCCACCAGATGAATCACCACGTGCGTGCAGCCAGCCTGGCGCGCGAAATCGTAGTACTCGCGCGTCAGCATGTGGCGGTACAAGCCCAGGCCTGGCTTCACGGTTGCCACCCCGTTGTCGCTTCGAGGCGCGCGACAGCCTCCGCGTGCTCGTCTCGGAACCATGCCTCGAGCTGCGGCAGATATTCGAGCTGGCGATCCAACGGCAGGTCGAAAAAGCTCGACGGAATCCGGCCGAGACAACGCGCCGCCCCGCAGTGGCACTCCCAGACAGCGCCGCCGGCGGTATTCACGATGTAGGCGTACGTGATCTCGCCGTCCGCGGGAATGTCGCGCAGCGCAATGACGTGACGACGGCCGTCGATCGTCTTCACGAACGTGTTCGGATTGCAGCTGGAGTTGATGTGACGCTCTGGCTGCTGCATCAACACGACGACGCCGCCGGCAAGATAGTCGCAATGCCAGGAGTTCTCGCCGAACTCCGGCCGCAAGGGATGTGCCTCGTCGACGATCCGGCTGTCGTCGATGATGAGGACGGTCTCGCCGGCGCGGAACGGGCGTGACGCGAACGCGCCGATGCCGTGGATGCCCGACTCACGAACGACGACGTCACGCATGTGCATGGCAAAGGCAAATCCGAACACGAACCCGGCTCTGGCTTTCAGTCTGTCTTGACGACCTTCAGCGAATAGCTTCCCGTACCAACCCACCACCGTCCAAACGTCTCGAGAGTGTAGGTCCCGGGCTTCTGAATCACGACGCCCTTCGCCGACTGCATGAACGAGTGCTGATTGGCATCGAAGAGCTCGTCACCGGCGGAGTTGGTGAGGCTCCACGACAAATCGTCGGTCGTGGTCGGTTCGAAATCGTACCTGCCTGGAACCAGATCCAGCGTGTAGTCGCGCGCTTCGCCAGGGGATGAGATGTGTGCTTCGACGGCTTCGCCGACCGGGAGCTGAGCGACGGCGGGCGGCGCGACCGACCGGACGCGGAATCGGAACCGCCCGGACGGGGAGTCGCCGTGTAAACCGACTTGAATCGTGTAGTGGCCTGGCTTCGTGATGACGCGGCGGATGGGATAGTCGCCCATCACGCGTCCGGACTCGCCGGCGAGCAGATCCGTACCATCCGAACTGAGTGCCGACCATTGCGTGCCGCGTGATCCTCGTGCGTCGAACAGGTAAACGCCGCGCTCCAGGTCGATCGTGTAGCTGACATCCCTGGTGCCGGTCAGCAGCAGGCCGGTCCACTCCGCATTGGGGACCGCGCGGCCGCCTGCCGGAAGGGCCGCGGCCGCGGATTTCAACTTCGCGTCGACTCGAACGGCACTGGCCGTGAACGAATCGCTCCCCGTCTGCACCGCATCGAACACGCAGGCATCGAGCAGCGCTGGGTCTGCGATGCCCGTCGCCTGGCATTGCTTCTGTGCCGCCGCCCGTTCGCCGTCATCCGCTGCGGGCGATCTCGAAGGGAACGCCGCGGGATCGATTCCGTCGGCTGGCCGATAGGCCGTCGAGAACAGGCTCTTCGCCGGGACCACGCGCCAGCTCTCACCGAACGCGGCGTAGAGCGGCTGCGAGTGCTCCGGAGCCTGATCCTCCACCATCGCGATGGTCTTGCCGCTCGCGGACCGCAGGTCGTTGTCGGGATCACCGTCGAAGTTTCCGAGCAGCCCACGTGCAGTACCTCGCCGATGCGCGGCGGGTTGCACTGTGTAGTCCACACTCTCTGGCAGCTGATAGATCTCGATCCTGTCGCCTACCGACGTCAACACGAGATATCCATCGACGGTGTTCTTGACGATGCCGTACGACTGGAGCTTCAAAGTGTTGCCGACAGGAATGTGGCGCTTCACACCGTTGACCAATGGATCGTCCTGCCCGACCGACCACTCCACACGGTCCCTGCCGTCCCTGACCACCAGCGCAGTCGTCACGGTCGCAGATGTGCGCTGACGGTAGGGCTGCAGACGCACCTGGACGTCCACGTCTCCCCGCGCGAAGCTCATGAGATTGAAATCGCCGATGGCCATGAAGTCGTAATAGCGACCGTCGAGCGACGTCAGGTGCGGATCGCCGAAGCCCCCGGGACGCCGTGGCGGGGCGGGGCATCGCCACGATGGATCGCGCGGCTCCGCCATGTCCCCATAACCGTAGGGCACGTCGGTCGTGTCATGCGGGTCGCTGCCGTGTCCGTAGCGCATGATGCCCGGGATTCCGTTGTTCGCGCTCTGGAGCAGGTCGGCGCCGGAGACTTCCTGATTCGGATGCCCGTCACGGCCTGGATTCACGCCGGGCCCCGGACCGGGATGCGTGTGGAAGTCGGCGACCAGTCGGCAATGCTCTTCGTAGCGCGGAGGGTACGCCGGTCCGGAGCTGTCCACGTCGCCGGGCGGCCAGCGCCGGATCTCGGTGTAGTAGCGGTACTCCCCGGTCACGACGTTCGGCATCTGGCATTGATAGATCCAGCCGCCCTCTTCGTGCTCGTCCGCGTCGCCTTCGTGCGAATCACGCCAGGCATCGTCGAGCGCCTCGCGCACACGTGGATCCTTCAGTACATCGCTGATGTGGTCTGACGGGCACTGCGCGTGCGCAGCAGCGGCCATCAGCAGCAGGAGCGATCCGACAACCAGGGCGCCGGCCGTGTGCCTCATCGGCCGGCTCCGGCGTTGATAGCCTTGACCCGCGCGGCGACATCCCCGGCGTCCAGATCATCACCGCGCACGCGATGGGCGTATGCGACGATGATCGCGCTCGACGCATCGTCCGCGCTGGCGAGGCCGAGACCAGCCAACTCCGTCGTCAACGGCGACTTCGTCTGCAGCCTCAGCACACGGCGCAGCCATCGGCCGAGCCCCTGATGCGATCTGGCGACGAGTGCTTCGTCGTCGGTGAAACAGCGAAGCCATGCCTTGTGTGGTGCGTCGAGCGCCTGGTCGAGCGCGTTCACGACGGCGTTCAGATCCGCCGGCGAAGACGGCAGTGCCGGCGGCAATCTTTGCGTCGGGGCGAGCGCGTCACACTTGTCGGGGTCGTCCTGCGGAGCGGGGACCCCGCTTGCGCTGGATGGAACGCTCGCGGTTGAACGCCCGCGAAGCACCCACCATCCGCCCAGCGCGGCGAGCACGAGGACGATGAGGATCAGGGCGAGGAGTCCGCGGCTCAACGCTTACGAGCCCGCGATGGCTGGGGTCGGCGGTGCCGTTGGTGCTGGAGTGGTACGTGTCGATTTGCGCGCCGCATAGTCGACCAGTACGCCGTCGCGCGGAATCTTGAGCGTGACCAGCTGGCCCGCGGGCAGAGGAACGGCCTTCTTCGGATTGGCGTACACGGCGTGGCGGCCGTGGGTCTTGAACCAATCCGCGACTGACGCGTTCTGGTGCATCATCTCCACGATGTGGCGCCAGCCGACACCGGTGTTGTACGCGCAGAACGAGATCTCACCCATCTGCGTGCCGTACGGAATGATGCACATCTCGGTGCGGCGGAAGTCGTAGGTCCACAGGTCCTGGAACCACATGCCGGCGATGAACATCACCAGCCATTCGTCTGCCTTGCGATTGCCGTTCTCGGACGCGTTGAGACGGCCGCCGAGCGCTCCGCCGCTCTGCTTGTCGAACTTCTTGACGAGATCGCGCAGCCGCATCCCTTTCGGCGCGCGCATCGGCTGGTAGTTGCGAAGCAGGCTCAACGCAGTCTGGATCTTCGTGAGCACCGGCCCGCGTGCCGAGTCGGCGATCTGGGCAGCGTCCGCGAAGAGGCGCTCCACATTCACGAATCCCGGCAAAGGCGCCCAGGTCTTGGTCGTCTTGTTCACCATCAGCGCGGTGCCGACGCCGCAATTCGGATGGCACCCGCACTTGAGCGTGCCCCAATCGGCACCCGGCCCCTTGAGCAGGTCCGTGACATCGGCCATCGCACCCACGGCGGAGAGCGGGTACCAGTCGCGCAGCGGCTCGGTGGTGCCGGTCTGGGTCTTCACGTCGTGCGCGAGATGCGAGAGGGTGTAGCGCTGGCGCGCGCGCGTCTCGTCGTCGATGTCTTCATCGCGTCCGGTGAACGACACGGGCTGAAACGACACGAAGCTGATCTTGTCCGCGTTCTCGACGGCGAACTTGATGATGCGGCCTACCTGATCGTCGTTGACGGTCTTGACAATCGTGACCACGAGCGCGACATCGATGCCTGCAGCGTGGAGGTTCTCGATCGCGCGCAGCTTCACGTCGAACAGGTTCTGCACCTTGCGATGCGCGTTGGCTTCCTCGCCGACGCCATCGAACTGGAGGTAGGCGATCCGCATGCCGGCCGCGCGCGCCTGTTTCGCGAACCCGGCGTCCTGAGCGAAACGGATGCCGTTGGTCGCGGCCTGGACGCTGAAGTAGCCGACCTGCTTCGCGTACGCGACCGACTCGAGGAAGATCGGCGAGATCGTCGGCTCGCCGCCAGAAAATTGCACCGTCATCTGGCGGCGCGGCTGGATGCTGATGGAGTCGTCGAGAATCTTCTTGACGTCGTCCAGCGTGAGCTCGTGGACGAATCCGACCTGGTTCGCATCCATGAAGCACGGGTCGCACATCATGTTGCAGCGGTTCGTCAGATCGACGGTGAGCACGGCGCCGCGCCCGAACTGGATCGACGAGCTGCCATGGTTGTGCAGCCGATCGGTGACGCTGCGGAAGTCGCGGCCCGGGAAGAGACGTTCGACGCGTTCGAGGAACGCGACGTCCATCGCGAGCACGTCGGTAAACGTCCCGTGCTCCGGGCAGGTCTTCTCCATCAACACCTGACCGTCACGCTCGACGATCCGGGCCTTGATCTCGCCGGCGTGCTCGTTGACGATCGCGAGCACATCTTCTTCGCCGGAGAGGACGCGCCGCCGTGCGTCTTTCACACACGTCGGGCAGAGCGAATCGGTCGTGCGGGGCCATCCGAGGGGTGGCTTCGATCGCTGCCAACTCTTGAGCAGCGGACCTGGTGCCCAGCGGGGCTGAAAACTCCGGCCGGGTATGCGCTGATTGACCGCCTGCACCAGCGGCCACGCCGCGCGTGCTCCGACCACCAGCAGGCCTTCGAGTAGGCGTGAAGCTCCCCTCAACTCCTGTCCTCCCCGTTTGCTGTATGGGATTGGTGCTGAAGTATAGCACCTGGATCGTGCGCGTCCGCTTCAGGGAAAGCCCCGAGCCGGGCTGCGACGATTGCGTTCAACGCCTGGCGATCCGTCTTGCCGCGCACGTCCACTGGAATCGCTGACACGGTGATGAACTCGCGCGGAACCTTGTAGGCCGCGAGCCGTTCGGCGCAGTACGCGCGGAGCGCCGCGATGGACGGGGGCGTCTCGCGCGGCACCACGACCGCGACGAGCTGTTCGCCCCTCAGCGCGCTTGGTGTACCAACTACGCGGACATCCGCAAGTTGGGGCATCGAGCGCAAACATCGAGCGACTTCTTCGGGCTGCACTTTCCGGCCGGCAACGTTTACAAACGACGACACTCGGCCCGCCAGCACCAGAGCCCCGGATGCATCGAACGTACCGAGATCCCCGGTGAGATATCCCTGTGCATCGAAGCCTCCGCCGTCACCGGGCTCGAGCGAGGGATCGAGGAAGGCGTAGCCTCGCGACACGGCGTCGCTGGCCACGTGCACCCGCAAGCTGTCCGCGTCATCGTCGCCGTCCACATACCGCAACGTGACCGTGACGCCAGGCAGCGGCCGGCCGACCGTCGGGCCCGGACCAAGCGTCGGCGTGCCATCGAACGTAATGCCTCCGGCCTCACTCGCGCCGTAGAAGGAGTGGATTTTCAGGCCGAACGTGCTGAGGAAGCGCTGCTGCACGCCGTAGTCCAGCGGTGCGCCAGCCGATATCAGGTGCTCCAGACAGGGCGGCAGACCACCAGCGGGTGGATGCTGCAACAGGTGCTCGAACATGAACGGCACACCCGGCCAGACCCGCACGCAATGTGCGGCAACGTCGTCTGCGAGGCGATGCGGGACGAAGCCGTCGCGCAGCACGATCGCGGTTCCTTGCCAAACCGCCGGCAGCACGAGATTGCCGAGCGCGTATGCGTGTGACAACGGTGTGGCTGCAAGTTGTACGTCGCCGGCGCGAATACCCATCGCGGCTGTGATGTGCTCCACGTCCGCAATCAGATTCGCCTCGGTGGTGAGCACGGCCTTCGGCAGGCCCGTCGATCCGGAGGTCAGTTTCAGCATCGCCACGGCGTCGTGCCGGCGGCAGTCGGCGCTCGTGGTCCACAGGATCAGACCTCCTGGCAGCGTGACGCCCACGGCAGGGACATCAGCGGCGGGTACACCTACGAGGGCCGCCGCGCGCCAATCATGGGCAAGCGCGAGTGCGGCGCGCATCGATGTACCCGGATCCGCGGGCATCAGCGGGCGATCCAGCCAGAGGCATGCCAGCAGGAGCGCGATGAACTCCGGGCGGTTGCCGACTGCCGTCACGATCGGCGCGGCGGGCGGCAGGGCGGCGGCATTCAGTGCATCCCGCAACGCGATCGTCCGCTGCAACAGGTCAGCCGCGGTCACGACGCGGTGTTCGGCCGCGTGGATGATGAGGGGACGTTTGGGCTCGGCCGCGGCCAGGTGCGTGAATCGCTCGACTATCTGCGACATCGATCGGACGCCTGGATGCTACTGCATCGGTGCATCGAGGCTGGAGCCCCGATGTAGCATGAAGCGATCATGCCGGACCCGCTCGGGGCGGACGACCTCGATCGCATCTTCGCGCGCCTGCCGCATCAGCCGCCGATGCGGCTGATCGAGCGGCTGCTCACGGTCGATCCAGGACGCTCGGCCACAGCCATCAGACGCACGTCGGCCAGCGACTGGTTTTTCGACGGTCACTTTCCCGGTGCTCCCGTTGTACCCGCCATCGTCCTGATTGAACTCGTCGCGCAGGCCGGCGGTCTTGCCGCGGCATCGCTGCCGGACGGCTCGCTCCGTGGAATGCGCGTCGCGGCAGTGACTGGTTTCAAGTTTCCAGCTCCGGCCGGACCCGGCGTCGATCTGATGGTCACCGCTGAAGTGAAAGGCCGCATGGGTCCGCTGGTGCGAGTCGAGGGCTCGGTGTATGCCGGTGAGACCCTGGTTGCGTCTGGTGCCGTGACACTCGCTGCAGTCGACTGATCGCTCGAGACCGCGTCAGAAACTGACGACGCCCTCGACCTCGACGAGCAGCTCGGCCCGGCAGAGGCGAGCAACTACGGTTTCGATCGGACAGGCAATTCCCGCGTCAACCAGGCGGCCGCATGCTGCCGCGGCATCGGCTTCGTTGACGACGTACACCCGAGCGTGCGTGAAGCCTGCGACAACCGGCGGTGTGAGTCGCACCGACGCCAGCCGGGCGCCTTCCGCGATCAGCACGTCGAGATTGACGAGCGTCTCTTCGAGCTGCGCCTGAAACGCACGCGGATGCACCGACTCTTCGCCACGTACGCTCGACGTCCCGCCAACGAGCAGCCGCCGGGCGCCGAGCTCCAGCGTGGCACGCGAGAAACATGGCGGGAGCGGACCATAGCGCGACGAATACCGATAGGCCGGCACCTGACGCGGATTCTCGACGGGAACACCGGCACCGCGCGATCCGAGAACCGCGACGAACAGATCGTCGCCGTCCGTGCCGACGCCCGACGCGGTCGCGATCGAGCGATCGGGTACGTTGGTGGTGCCCGCGGCGCGTCGGTAACCTCGATGGCGCCCAGCGTTGAACACCATGTAGCGGTTCAAGCCTGACCCCGCGGCATCCTGGATGCCGGGGATGAAGTTCCAGCAGCGCACCGCGTGCCGCTTGTGGTGCGCGATCTCGGCGAAGAGCCGCTCGTAGGTCGCTGCGACCTCCTGCTCGAGGACGGCATCCGGCAGCCATCGCGCGCCGGCAATGCAGCGGCTGACGAGGACGTGCGCGTCGCCGGCGTGCACGACGATGTCGTCGCCGTTCAGGTGCAAGGCTCGCTTCGGCGTGTCGCGTACGAGTCGCAACGGCCACGCCGGCAGCCGATCGAGGAGTGCGGAATACCACTCCGTCTCGCCCAGGCGGGAGTCGGGCGCGGACGACAGGGGCGAGTGCATGGGGCCAGCGGGATGATATCTTGGCGCCGCATCCCCGTAAAGATCGTGACGTCACCGACGCCGCCGACCCCCACACGATTTCAGCGACTCTTCCAGGAACTGCGGACTGAGGGCGGCAGTCCCATGCGCACCGCTGCGGCGGTCGGACTCGGCATCTTCATCGGCTGTCTGCCGCTCTGGGGCGTACACCTGGCGATCTGTGTTCTCGTCGGGCGGCTGCTGCATCTGAGCCGGTTGAAGATGTATCTCGCCGCCAACATCTCGAATCCGCTGTTCCTGCCGTTCCTGCTGCTTGCGCAGATTCAAGCCGGACGCTACGTGCGCCGCGGTGATTTCTACGAGTTGACGCTGCGAGACGTGCGGCTCACGCCACCGTGGCTCTTCGGCGCCGACCTCGCGGTCGGCAGTGTTCTGGTCGGTGTCGCCCTCGGGGCACTCGGCGCCGCGATCGCGCTCGTGTTCACTCGCACACCGGGCGCGACCGACGAATTCCTGCTGAAGGCCGCCGATCGCTATCTAATCGCGGGTGTCACGCCGTGGGAGTTCGCGCGCCAGAAATTGACGGCGGATCCTGTCTATTTCGAGGTGTTGCGGCAGACGCTGCTGCCGGCGCGCGGCCGGCTCCTCGACGCGGGGTGCGGTCAGGGGTTGCTGCTGTCCACGCTCGCAACGGCCGTGGTCTGGCACCGTGAAGGGCGCTGGCCGTCTGACTGGCCCGTGCCACCAGATCTGACGCTGCATGGCGTGGAGCTGCAGCCGCGGCTCGTCCGTTTGGCCCGCCTCGCGCTGGGGCAGGACGCCTCAGTCGAGGAAGGCGATGTGTGCCGTTCGATCACCGGTCAGTGGGACGCGATCGCGTTGTTCGATGTGCTCCACATGCTGAAGCCATCCGATCAGGAAGCGCTGCTCGCGACCGTCACTGGATCGCTCGCTCCCGGCGGCGTGCTGGTCATCAGAGAAGCAGGCGCCGGCGTTTCATGGCGCTTCGCCATGGTCTATCTCACCAATCGGTTGAAGGCGCTCGTGCAGCGACGATGGCGGCAGCCGCTGCACTTTCGATCGATCGCGGCGTGGTGTGCATCTCTCGAAGCGCAGGGACTGTCGGTCAGTACATCGGACGCGTCTCAGGGCACACCGTTCAGTAACGTGCTCATCGTGGCTCGGAAGCGGCACCGCTAGACTTTTGGGCTTAGGCGTTGGGCGTCAGCCGTTGGGCGGCGGACCTTGAGAGTTGGGAAGTAATCGTTTTCTGTCTTCGCGTGAAGCCTCATCCGTTTGAACCTTCCAGTACGGGTAGAACTGATACCAGCACTCGGGCCGCCGGCGGATGTACCGCTCGAGAACGGTGGCAAAGCGCTGCGCGACCTGCTGCACGCCCTCGTCGCGCGGCAGCGTGCGATCCACCTCGATAGCATCTTCCGCGACGACGTCGAAACGGCGCGGGCCGTTGCGGACGATGAAACACGGAACCAGCGGCGCGCCGGTCAAGTAGGAGAGCAGGGCGGGTGTCCTCAGGAAATATGCGCGGCGGCCGAACAGCTGCACTTCGACGCGATCGCGGTCCACGTGCCGGTCCATGAGAATCGCGACGGCCCGGTTCTGCGCGAGCCGCTGCCGGATCTGCAGAGCGGTGTCGAGCGACTGCCGCACTTCGATGGTCTCGATGCCCATCTGCTGCCGGAACGTGTGACGCATACGGTTGACCTGTTCGTCGGCTTCCGGCATCGCGACCACGTCGAGCGGCACGCCCAGATTCCGCATCAGCAGTCCACCGAGCTCCCAGTTGCCGAAGTGGCCGGTGACGATAAGCGCGCCGCGGCCCTGTGCGCGCACGCGGTCGAACATCTCGACGCCGTGCGGCACGAACATCGACGCGCTCTCCGCCGGCGATGCCCACACACCAGCCATCAGGTCTGCAACGTCACGCGCGTAGCTGCGGTACGTCGCAAGCGCCAGCTCTGACAATTCCCGCGGCGAGGCATCGGGCACGACGGCTCGCAGGTTGTCTTCGATTGCGCGCGTGGTGTCGCCCATCGCATGCCATGCGATCCACGTGCCGATGGCGGCCAGGCCGTAGCTGATCGATCGGGGGAGCGCCCGCACGAGCCGATACGACAGCGTGAAGAACCAGCCGTTGTTGAGGCCGTGCGTGAGCCAGCGTGGATCCGGACCCGTGGAATCGGTCACGTCAGTGGCCTGTGCTTCGCTGAAGGAAAACTGCCCGCCGGAGCGCGGCACCCGGACAGCAAGGCGCGAAGAGCGAGCGAATCGGCATAAATGGGCGCTGAGCAACGCAACGGAGGGGATGCGCCGCCCGCCCGGCAGTCTACTTCAGCGGAGACAGGCCGCTACGCTCGCGACAGAAAGCGGTACTTCACTGCGAGCAGACACGTGCGCGTGGTATCGCGCAGCGGACGCAGCTTGCTCGGTGCGTCAGCGTAGACCGCTGCGACGGGAATACGCACGATAGGCGCACCGCGGCGTGCCAGCCGGATGAGCATTTCGGTCTCGATCTCATACCCCGTCGCCGTCAACGGAAGGTCGCGCAGCCACTGCGCGCCGACGAGCCTGAAGCCTGACTGCGAATCCCTGACCTCTGTCCCGATGAACCACGACAGCGCCCGGCTCCCGATCACATTCGCGTAGTACCGGGAACGCGGCATCCGTTCGCGTGCGAATTGCCGCTCCCCGACGACGAGTCCGGCGCCATTGCGCGCCGCCGCGACGAGCGCCGGCACATCATCCGGCCGATGCTGCCCGTCGCCGTCGATCAACAAGACATGGGTGCAGTCGCGCGTGAGCGCAGCGGCCATGCCCGCTCGAATCGCGGCACCCTTTCCTCGGTTGAAGGACTGTCGCAGAACGTCGGCGCCCGCGCTGGCAGCTTCACGCGCGGTGCCATCACTGGAGCCGTCATCGACCACGATGACACCGGCAACGGCCGCGGCCAGGCCGCGGACCACGTCGGCGATACGCGATTCCTCGTTGAATGCGGGTATCACCGCCCAGACCCGCAGATCCTGAGCCATCGCGGCATCAGTGGATCGAAGCGCTGGCTGGATGGTCGGCACTGGCATGCGAGCGTCTGCGCCTCTGGCTCGCTATCGCGTCTGCGGTGCCGGGCTCGTATCGAACACGCCCTTGGGCAGTGGCGCATTCAGCTGGACGTCTTCGAGCGCGAACGTCTTCGACTCGCCACTGGCGAAGTCCATTTTCAGCTGGCGCATGAAGAGCGTGCGCTGATCGATCCAGATCTGCAGGCCGCTGAGGCCCTCGCGAATCTGCTTCCGCTTCGGCACCATGTCGACGCGCCATGTGCCGGCGTTCGCGGCATCGACCACCGCGTTGATATCGAAGTGGCTCCGCAGCTGAGCAGGATCCTTGGCGACGAAGTACTTCTTCACCCGATCCTGCGCCTGCGTGATGTCGCGGACCGTGTGTTCACCGCGTGAGGGCCAATCCATCACCAGCTGATGCTCGTCCACGATGAGCGTCCGTTTCTCGGGAACGTCGTAGTCGAGACGCAGACGGGCCGGACGCTCGGCGCTGAGCGATCCACGGGCGACCAGCGGATCCTTCAGCAGGGCGGACGTCGTGGTCTCGACGAAGCGTGCCCGCACGGTCTTCATGGACGCGTCGATTGGTGCGGTCTTCGCGAACAACTCGTCGAAGAGATCGGGCGCGCGTCCGGCAGCGACCCCGGCGAGCGCCAACAGCAGCAATACCGGGCGGATACGCATGGAAAATCAGATCGGCGCGCCGGGTGGCGCGCGTTGAGAGGCGACGATCGCTATGTTAACGTACGCCCGTGCGCGTGACCCCGGTGATCACCGGCCTCGGCTGTGTGACGTGCTTCGGGGCCACGCTCGACGCGTTCACGGCCGCGCTCCTCTCCGGCCGGAGCGGGGTCGCGCCGATCGAACGGTTCGACACCGCCAGCCTGCGATCGCATCGCGCCGCACTCGTCACAGGCTTCGATCCATCCACGTTCATCCCGCCTCTCAAGCTGCGTCGAATTGATGGTATCGGCCGTCTCGCATTGGGCGCGACGCGCCAGGCCCTCGAGGACGCCCGCCTCGGCAACGCCTCCGATCGCGAGCACGTGGGCCTCGTCCTGGGCAGTTTCACGGCCGGCGGCCAGACGACTGGCGAGTATCTCCAAAGCCTGCATCAGGGTGGCCCCGCGGCGGCACCCGCGCTGTTGTTCGCGAACACGGTCGGAAACGCTGCGGCCAGTCTGTGCGGCCTCGAGTTCGGCCTCCACGGACCGAACACCACGATCAGCCACAAAGAGGCCTCCGGACTCGCAGCGCTGGCCTTTGCCGCCGACCTCGTACGGTTCGGCCGCACCCCGACAGTCATCGCCGGGGGCGCCGACGACCTGTACGAACGCTTCTTCAGCGTCCACGACTGGTTCGACGTACTCTCGCGTGACGGAACGCATGCGGAAGGCAGCCGTCCATTCGACGTCACGCGGAATGGCTTCGTGTTCGGCGAAGGCGGATTCATGTGTGTCGTGGAAGATCCGAACGCTGCAAATAACCGCGGCGCGCGCGTCTACGGCGAGATCGTCGGTATCGGCGCGTGCGGATCCGGCGAACGGCTCAATCACTGGCCTTCGTCAGCGGGGGCGCTCGCGCGAGCGATGCGCGCGGCACTCGACGACGCGGCATGCGCGCCCGGCGAGGTGGGCGCCATCTATGCGTCAGCCAACTCCACTCGACAGCTCGATGCCATCGAGTCCGAGGCGATCGCACAGGTGTTTTCGAGCGATGTCCCGGTCACGTCCATCAAAGGCGCAGTCGGCGAGTTCGGCGCCGTCGGCGCTGCGATGACGCTTGCCGCGATGGCGTGCGGTGCCGAGGGCAGAATCCCGCCGACCGCTGGACTCGTCGCACGCGATTCCGCGTGCGCCGTCAACGTCGTCGCGACCGAGCGGGCCCTCGAGCGTCCGCTCGTCCTCGTCAACAGCTTTGCCAGCGGCGGAACGCTCTACAGCATGCTGCTGCGCGTCCGCGCGCCACGCGGCTGAGTGAAGCGCGGCACCCGCATGCTATGATCCGGCGCCCTTTCGCCTCACCTGAGGCACCACGCACTTGGTGCAACATCCACCAGCATCGCTCGCCGGCCGTGTGGCCCTGGTCACCGGCGCATCGCGCGGCATCGGCCGGGCGATAGCAGTGGCACTCGCCGCCCGCGGGGCGTCAGTCGGCGTCGCTTACAAAGAACGCGCGGCCGACGCCGAGGGTGTCGTCGCCGAGATCGTCGACGGGGGATCGTCCGCGATGGCTGTCGCGTGCGACATTGCCGCGGAGTCATCGGTCAATGCGGCGGTCGCATCCGTCCAGGACGCGCTCGGTCCGATCGACATCCTCGTCAACAACGCCGGCGTCGTCTTCGATCGGCTCTTCCTTTTCATGGATCCGCCGTCGTGGGACCGCGTCGTCCGGACGAATCTGGATGGCGCGTATCTGTGCTGCCGTGCCGTCGCGCGCGGGATGCTGCTGCGCCGCTGGGGCCGCATCATCAATATCTCGTCGCCGAGCGCCCATTCGGGACTGCCCGGACAATCGAACTACGCGGCATCGAAGGCCGGCCTCGAGGGGCTCACGCGCGCCCTGGCACACGAACTGGGCAGCCACGGCGTCCTGGTCAATGCGGTCGCCCCTGGATTGATCGAGTCAGAGATGCTGGCCAAGATGCCTGCGGCCCAGCGCGACCAGATCGTGTCGGCCACGGCCTTGAAGCGGGTGGGCACGCCGGCGGAAGTCGCCGCCGTGGTGGCCTTTCTGGCGTCTGACGCCGCCAGCTTCATCTGCGGGCAGGTGATCGCGGTGGACGGCGGGCTGCGCTGACGCCCCGGTCCGATTTATTCTGTATCGAGACATGTCGGAGACGTTGAAAGCACAGATCAAGCAGGCGATCGTCCGCAGCCTGCGCCTGCCCATGCAACCCGCCGAGATCGGCGACGATACGCCGCTGTTCGGTGAAGGCCTGGGCCTCGACTCCATCGACGCGCTGGAGCTCGTCCTCGAGCTCGAGCGATCGTTCGGCGTCACGATTGCCGACGAACAGACCGGCGCCGCCGTCTTACGATCGGTGAACACCATTGCCGGCTATGTGGAACAGACGCGCGGCGCGACCTCGTCCTGACTGGCGTCCGGGGCACCCTGCGTGGTGAACGGATTCAGCGTCGACGTCGAGGAGTGGTTCCACATCTGCGGCGTGGGCGGCCCGCTCGCGTACGAACACTGGTCATCGTTGCCCAGCCGCGTGGTCGAGACCACGCGCAGGCTGCTGGATCTGCTCACGCAGCACGACGTGCGCGCCACGTTTTTCATCCTTGGGTGGGTGGCAGAACGCCATCCGGATCTGATTCGGGAAATTGCCTCGGCTGGTCATGACATCGGATCGCACGGTCACACACATCGCCGCGTATACGAACTGAACGAACGCGAGTTCGCGAACGAGCTGGAACGAGGCCGGCGCGCACTTGCGCTTGCCGGTATCGATCGCGTGATCGAATTTCGTGCGCCCGAGTGGTCGATCAACGACCGATCGCCGCACGCCCTCGATCTGCTTGCCACACACGGCTTCCACATCGACTCGAGCATGGCGCCGCTGCGCGTCGTCGGCAATCCCAGCTATCCGCGGCATCCACATACACGACAGACGACGACAGGGTCTATCGTGGAGCTCCCGCCATTCGTCGGGACGTGGATGGGACAGCAGGTACCACTGGGCGGCGGGTGGGGCTTCCGTCTCTCGCGTCCATCCGCCGTCTTGCGTGCCATCGACGCCAGCAATCGACGGAACGTGCCTGCTGTGCTCTGGGTCCATCCGTGGGAGCTCGATCCCGATCCTCCGCGCGTGCGGCTGCCGGCGCGGTTGTGGGCCGCGCACTACCTCGGATTGGGCGGCCTCGCCGGCCGATTGAGCGAGGTGCTGCGAGGCGGCCGGTTCGGTCCACTGGCTGCTCTCGCTGCGTACGCCTCGTGAGCCGCGTCTCGCCCATCGCACGCCTGGCCGCCGTTCTCGCCGCCACGCTCGTGCTGTTCTTCGCTCCAGCAGCGTCCGCGGCCGATGGCCTTGCTATTCCGCACATCGGTATCGACGAAGCCCTGCATGGACCGCCGATAGCCGCCCCAGCCTTGCGCTCGCTTGCGTCCGCGTTGGGCGATGCGCCGATTGCCGTCCGGTTGGTGATTCAGCGAAGCGATCTTGCAGTGGGCGACCACTTCTCGTTCACGGCTCTCGACCAACGGCTTGCATCGTACGGACCCTCGGTACGTGTCTGGCTGATCCTCGGCGATGCACCAGCCGCGGCACGTGCAGACGAGATCGCGGCGTGGCGCCAGTACGTGCGCGAGGTCACGGCGCACACGCGCGGGCGCGTGCAGGCGCTCGAATTGCCGCTGCATGGCGACGCCGACGAAGCTGCCGACGCCTTTCTCTTGAAGGCCACGGCTGTGCAGGCGCGAGCGGAGGATGCCACGCTGCTGATCGGGATTTCTGGAGCCGCAGTGTCGAGTCCCGATCGGCTCGCGCGGCTCTACGCGGCCGATGCCGCACCGTACGTCGACCTCGTCATCACCAGCGCAGAGGGTGGCCCATCAGCGGCCGCTCCAATCAGTGCGCTGCTCGATCGTGTGGATCCGAGTGCACGCATCGCCCAGGCCGGCCTCACGCTGCCGCCGGACTCTGGGACCGCACAGGGCCTGGTGCTTCGGTCGCAGTTTGCAGCGTTCGGAACGCCCGTCGCGCTCACGACCGTCATGGGATCGAGCGCCGGCGCGGTTGAAGACGCACTTGGCAGCCTTCGCGCGGTGAGCGACCTCTTGTCGGCCGAAATCGTTCCTCTCGATCCCGGTGCTGCGACGTTGACGACAGACCCTGCCGACGCGCTCGACGCACGGCTCGTGTACAACCTCTCGAACTTCTCGACCTATCTCCTGTATCAGAGACGTTCGGGTTCTGGCGATGTGGCCGTGACCCTGCACCTTGCCTCGCTCGGCACGCCGATGGTGCGGTCGCTCTCCGGCGGTCTGGTTGCGCCTCCTCGTTCCATCACACACGCGGCGTCAGACGCTCAGCTGGTGACCGTGACGGTCGCCGCGGACGAGGCGCCGCGGATCCTCGACTTCAACTATGGCGCCGCGGCGATCTACGCGCAGCGCGACGAGACGCGCGCAACCGCGCAATTGACCGTGCAGGAGATCATCGCGAGGCATCAGCAGGTGCAGGCCGCCGAAGACGATCTCCTCGACACCTACGTGGCTGATGCGCGGATGGAGCAGCACTTCCGCCCTACGGTCGCCGACGCGGGCTACGACGTCGTCAGCGACACGCGCATGTATCGCGACCGCCAGGGCGTCGAGTGGGAAGAGCTGTCGTTCTCGGTCAACGGCTCGCGCTGGGGCAGCGACCGTCCGGCATTTCCGCTGCTCCAGGCCGAGAAGGTCCTGTCGCTGCCGCTCGACATCCGCCTGACGAACGACTATCGCTACCGGCTGCTTGGCACGGATACGGTCGGCGGTCGACGATGCTACGCGGTCGCGTTCGATCCGGTCGATCAGATGCGATCACTCTACAAGGGCACCGTCTGGATCGACGCCGAGCGGTTCACGCGCACAAAATTGCAGACCGTGCAGACGCGGCTCAGCAGCCCTGTCGTATCGAACGAGGAGGTTCAGGCCTTCGAGCCCGTGAAGGACGCAGCGGGCCATGACGTCTGGCTGCCGGCTCGAATCGACAGCAAGCAGATCGTCCTCATCGCCGGCCGCAATCTGCTCGTCGAGAAAGCGGTGGTCTTCTCTGACTACCGGCTGAATGGCGCCGACTTCACCGAGCGGCGGCAATCCGCGCGTTCGAGCGACCGCATCATGTTCCGTGAAACAGACGCGGGCCTCCGCAACTACGTCAAGGAACAGGGCACACGCGTGGTCAGCGATCGCGTGACCACGCGGGCGAAGGCGCTGGCGATGGGCGTCACCATCGACCCATCGTTCGACTTTCCGCTGCCGATCTTCGGCATCAACTATCTGGACTTCGGCGTGCGTGACAAGAACACGCAGCTCGCCGTGCTCTTCGGTGGCGTGCTCGTGCTCGCAAATCTGCAGCACATGAAAGTGCTCGGCGGGCCGCTCGACGCCAGCGTCGATCTGTTCGCGATCGCGGTGCCGTCGAACGACCGCGTGTACGGCGTCACTGGTGAACGGGAATCGGAACGGCTCATCACGTGGCCGCTCAACATCGGTGGAAATCTCGGCTGGCAGGTGAACGACTTTCACAAGCTCACCGCCAACTATCAATTCCATTTCGACGGGTATCACGCGGATACGACCACGTCGGACGATTTCGTCATTCCGCAGAGCACGATCACCAACGGGCTCGGCGCCGGCTACGAATTCAGGCGGTATGGGTATTCCCTCACCGCGAACGGCACGTGGTATGGACGTGCCGGGTGGAAGGCCTGGGGGGTCGGAGGGCTCGAGGAACCGCGCTCCACGTACGCGAAGTACAGCGTCAACCTGTCCAAAGACTTCTACTGGAACGCCTTCAACAAGCTCCATCTGAATGGCGCCTGGTTCGGAGGCGACAACCTGGACCGGTTCACGCAGTATCAGTTCGGGCTGTTCGACGATACGAAGATTCACGGCGTGCCATCGTCGGGGATCCGCTTCTCCGAACTGGGGATGGTACGCGGGTCGTACTCGTTCAACGTCTTCGACCAGTACCGGTTCGATCTGTTCCTCGAGCACGCCGCGGGCCATCGCGTGAAAGGCGAACCGCTGGACCACATCACCGGACTTGGCGCCGCCTTCAGCATGCGCGCGCCGTGGAGTACGATACTTCGAGCGGATGTCGGCAAGAGCTTTCTGCCGGACGCATTCGCGGACACAGGCTCTGTGGTCTTGCAGGTGCTGCTGCTGAAGCCGCTCTGAGGGTGACCGAACCGTGCGCTGCGATCTCCACGTCCACTCGCGTCATTCCGGCTTGAACGGGGATCTCGCGTTCCTGAAGAGCCGGGACTGCTATTCGTCTCCCGAGGACGTCTATCGCGTCGCGCGCAGGCGCGGCATGGATCTCGTTACTATCAGCGACCACGACAGTATCGACGGCTGTCTCGAATTCCTCGATACGCGAGGCGACGCGTCGGATTTCCTGATGGGCGAGGAAGTGACGTGCTGGTGGCCGGGCACCGACCTCATCGTCCATCTCGGCGTCTATGGATTGACTGAAGCGATCCATCGCGACGTCCAGCGGCTCCGTCGCAACGTCCACGAAGCCGTCGCGTATCTCGCCAGCACCCCAGCGGTCGCGATATTCAATCATCCGTTCCACTTCTATCGAGGACAGGTGCCACTGCCCGAGTATGTGGATCTCATGGGTCGGACATCTGGCATCGAAGCGCGTAATGGCGCCATGCTGCCAGCGCACAACGATCTCGCCGAGCGGGTCGGGCGCGCGCTGACGGGACGCCATGCGCTGGTCGGCGGCTCCGACGCTCACGCCCTGCATCGCATCGGCCGCACGTGGACGGAAACGCCCGCCATGACTCGTGAGGCTTTCCTCGATGACTTGCGGCGTGGGCAGGGTCGCCCCGGCGGCGCCCACGGATCGGTCGGCGCGCTGGCGAGCGACATCTACCGCGTGGTCGGCTGCTACTGGCGGGCGCTTGCGTCTGGCGGCTATCCCGAGCTCACTCCAGGACGCCGTCTGCTGGGGCTCGCGTTTTCGACGGTGACGCTGCCGGGACAGTTCACGCCACTCGCCGTGTCGATGCTGCATAAGCGGCGCGAGGCGGCAACGGTTCGGCGTGCCGCGGACGCGCTGGGGATCGCCACGAGCGCGCACGATATTCACGACATCGCCAGAGAGTCCGAAGGATGAGCTCCGGGCGCGTCGCGATCACCGGCATCGGACTCATCACGGCCGTCGGCTCGACGCGCGAATCGACGTGGGCGTCGCTCGTCGAAGGACGCTGCGGCATCCGCGCTGTCACGCTGTTCGAGACGGCAGGTTATCGAAGCCGGTGCGGCGCGGAAATCGATGCATTCGATCCGTCGGGCCTGTCACGCTACGAGCGCCGCCGCTGGTCGCGCAGCGATCAACTCGCCGTCGTCGCGTCCGGTGAAGCGCTCGAGGACGCGGGCCTTGCAGACGACGTCCCCGATCCCGGCAGGATCGGCGTACTCCTTGGTGCAGGCACCGGGGATTTGCTCCGCAACGAGGATTACTACTTCACGCTGCTCGATTGCGGAATCGATCGTGCCCGGCCCACACGCATTCACAATCACTTCACCAGCTCACCGACTGACGTCGTCGCCACACGCTTCGGCCTCGAAGGGTTGAGAACGACGGTTGTCTCGGCGTGCTCGTCGAGCAGCATTGCCATCGGTCACGCGGCGGATCTGATACGGGCGGGGCGGCTCGATGCGGCCGTCTGCGGCGGTTCAGACGCGCTGTCGCGTTTGACCTTCAGCGGATTCAACGCGCTGCGGCTGATGGATCCGTCACCGTGCCGGCCGTTCGACGCCGCGCGCGCCGGTATGAACATCGGTGAGGGCGCGGCGATCCTCGTGCTCGAAGACTGGGAGAACGCGCGGCGGCGGGGTGCGTCCATTTACGCCGAACTGGCTGGCTATGCGCTGACGTGCGAGGCGTTTCACGCGACGGCACCCGAGCCCGAGGGACACGCCATCGCGCACACGATCCGCCAGGCCTTGGACAGCTCGCGCACGCCGGCTGATGCCGTGGAACACGTGAACGCCCACGGGACCGCGACCCCGCAGAACGATCGGGCCGAGGCGAGGGGCCTTCGGCGTGTGTTCGGCGACCGGGCCCTCCGGCTGCCCGTCACGTCGATCAAGAGCATGGTCGGTCACTGCCTCGGGGCGGCCGGCGCGGTCGAGGCGGCGGTCGCCGCACTCACCGTCGCGCGCGGCGTGATCCCACCGACGATCAACCACTCTGAGACCGATGCCGAGTGTCCGGTGGACGTCGTTGCCAATACCGCTCGCGAGATGCCGGTGCGCTGCGTCGTGTCGACATCCCTCGCGTTTGGCGGGAATGATGCGGCGATCGTCATGCGACGGGTGCGGTAGGAAGGTGGCCACAAGGTGCGGCCAGAGGGTGCGGTTTGCAGGTGCGGTCGCAAGGTGCGGCCAGAGGGTGCGGACGGCAGGTGCGGCCATAGGGTGCGGTCGGAAGGTGCGGTCGCAAGGTGCGGCCAGAGGGTGCGGCCACAAGGTGCGACCAGAGGGTGCGACCAGAGGGGCGGCCTGCAGGTGCGGTCGCAAGGTGCGGCCAGAGGGTGCGGTCGGAGGTGAGGCCAGAAGGTGCGGCCTGCAGGTGCGGTCGGCAGGTGCGCGATGCGACTTCCTTAGCGAGGCGTTGGGGTGCTCCGTAGGTAGCCTTTCAACCCGAGGGTGGCTCTGCGAGCTCGCCTGATGAGGAACAACAGCGCCTTATAGTCCGACGCAGTCACATAGCCCTCGTGCCGTGCGACTTTCAGGTGATTGTCGGTCTCCGTGAGCGAGGCGATGGCGATATCGCAGAACCTGGCGAAATCGCCATGACCGTAGCGGCCGAACCCTTCGGCAATGTTGGAAGGCGCGGACCGCGCCGAGGCGCGCAGTTGATCGCGAAAACGATACTCGCGCGCCGCGTTTGCCCGATCAGAAACTGCAACGAGTTCAGCGCGAAGTGCCTCTGACAGCTGCCAGGCAATGAGTTCGGAGAAGTGTCGAACACCCACGCTGGTTCGACTGGCATGGCGTGCCATTTCAAGAGCACCTTGTGGCCGCACCTTTCGTCCGCACCTTCCGTCCGCGCCCCCTGGCCGCACCTTTCGACCGCACCTTCCGACCGCACCTTCCGTCCGCACCCCTGTCCGCACCTTTCGACCGCACCCTCCGTCCGCACCTTCCGACCGCACCTTTCGTCCGCACCCTTCCGCCCTACCCCTCCCTGAGCACGACCGACGGATCAATCCGCGCCGCGCGCCGGGCGGGGAGCCACGCGGCGACCAACGCGATCGTGGTGAGGAGGAGGACGGCACCTGTGATGGTCAGCGGATCGCCGGGCTCCAATCCGTAGAGCAGGGCGGCGACGAAGCGCGACGCCCAGAAGCTGGCGGCTGCGCCGACGAGTGCGCCGACTGCGACAAGGCGCGCAATACGAGACACGACCATGCGTTGCACGCGGCCTGCATCCGCACCGAGCGCCATCCGCACGCCAATCTCCGTGCGTCGCAGATTGACGGTGTACGACGCCACGCCATAGAGCCCGATACCCGCGAGGAGCAGCGACAGGCCGCCGAAGAATCCCGACAACAGCGCCATGATCCGCTCGCGCACGAGACCAGAGTTCACCTGCTCTTTCAGCGGATGGAAGCTCAGTGAGATATCGTGATCGACCGTTCCAATCCGTGTTACCAGACTGCGCGTGAGCAGTGCCGGCGATTGACTCTTCGCAACGCGAACCGTCACGACCGAGAACGGTTCGCTCTCGTCACTGCTCTGCATGTAGCACGTGAACACCACCGGCTCGGTGATATTGCGCAAGTTGGTGTAGGCACTATTCGTCACGACGCCGATGATCTCGAGTGTTTTCGTGGGCTGTCCCACATCGTGGTCCGGCAGTTGGATCACTTTGCCGATGGGACTGACGCCTGGCACGAATTTGCGCGCGAACGCCTGATTGACGATTGCGACGGGCGTTGCGCCTTTACGGTCGCGCGCGTCGAAATCGCGTCCTGCCAGAAGCGGGGTGCCGTACGTCGCAAACCAGCCTGGCGTAATGGCGTTGAAATACGCCATGCGCTCCCGGCCCTTGAGAGCGGGCTGGCCCTCGATCTCGACGGCGTCGTTCCACATCATGTTGCTGAGCGGGGTCAGCATCGACACGGCGGCGCGCTCGACTCCCGGGAGCGTCGCGACAGCATCCCGTACGCGGATGAAGAGGTCGTGCCGATCGGCGGAGGGCACGCCGCTGCGCTGCGCGTCGAGCGTGACGAGCATCAGCGGATCGCGGTCGAACCCGAGATCCAGCGATGCGAGCGACGCGAACGTTCGCACGAACAAGCCGGCACCGACCAGGAGCATCACCGACAGCGCCACCTGGACGACGATCAAAGGATTCCCGAGCCGGCGGCGGGTGACGCTGGCACCGCCGCGTCCGACTTCGTTCAGTGCCTCCACGGGCTCGGCGCTCCCTGCCCGCCACGCCGGCACCAGGCCGAAGAGCAGGGCCGTGCCGATCGCGACCGCCGTCGTGAAGGCCAGCACACGCCAGTCGAGCGTGAGATCGAGCACGACCGTGTCACGCATGGTCGAGAGCTGCGTGACCAGCAGCTCGGACGCCCAGCGCGCGAACAAGAGTCCCAGCAGCGCCCCCGCACCCGCAAGCACGAGGCTCTCGACGAGCAGTGCGCGCGCGAGGCGCAGGCGCGAGGCACCGAGCGCCCGCCTGAGACTCATCTCGTGCCGGCGTGCGGTCGCCCTCGCCAGTGACAGATTAGCGATGTTGGCACACGCGATCAGCAGCACCAGCCCGACCGTCCCCATGAGTGTGAACAGCGGCTCCCGATAGCGGCTGCGGATGTTGGTGGCACCGGACCCATGCGGAATCAAGGTCATCGGCGCCCGCAGATAGTCTTTGAGGAACTCGGGCGGCCAGCGCTCCGGGAGTGTGGCCTCGCGAATCTGCGGACGAACGGCGTTGAGCGCCCGCTCAGCGTCGGCCTGCGTCTGACCGGGCTTCAGCCGGCCCACGATCTCGAGCCACCACGTGGATCGCCGATCGAGCCACGACTCCTTCCCTCGCATGACCGGCTCTACGCCGATCGGGACGGCCAGATCGTAGGAACGTCCGAGATCCGGACCAAGGAAGCCTGGCGGCGTCACGCCGACAATCGTGAGTGCGACCCGGTTAGTGGTGATCGAACGTCCAATCACGTCGGCCGCACCGCCGAAATGACGCTGCCAGAACGCATAGCTGATGACGGCGACCGGCCCGCTGGGACCTCCGCCCCGGCGATCGTCTTCAACGGTGTACGTGCGTCCCAGGATCGCAGGCACGCCCAGCACCTCGAAGAACGCGCCGCTGGTCCACAGACCCTGCACGAACTCGGCCTGACCGTTCGGCGAGATGTTGAACTGATCGCCCGCGTACGCCGCGACGTTCTGGAAATTGCCCGCATGCCGATCACGTATCTGTTCCCAGATCGGATTCGTGAAGGAGCCCCCATCGATACGCATCAGGCGACCCGGCTCGTGCACCGGAGTCGCCCGCAGCAGCAGACTGTTCACGAGCGAGAAGATCGCCGTGTTGGCGCCGATGCCGAGCGCAAGTGACAACACCGCGGCGGCTGCAAACCCAGGCGCGCGAGACAGCGAGCGGACGGCGTACTTCACGTCCTGGAGCGTGTCTTCCAGCCAGCGTGTGCCGCGGGCATCGCGGCAGTACTCCTTGACGGGATCGAGGCCGCCGAGCGACGCCAGCGCGCGGCGGCGCGCCTCTGCACGACTCGCACCCGCTGCTTCCAGATCCGCAGCCATCCGTTCGACGTGATCGCGCAATTCGGCGTCGAGTTCGGTCTCGAGACGCGAGCGCGAGAAGAGACGGCGCCACCAGCTCATGACAGATCACTTTCTGCGGCGAGGATCAGACTGACGGCGTCCGTCAGACGACGCCAGCTCGCCTCCTCGCTGCCGAGTTCAGTACGGCCCTTGCGCGTGAGGTTGTAGAACTTCGCTTCGCGTCCCGTGTCGGACATCTTCCACGTGGCCGACAGGAGGCCCCGGTTCTCGAGCCGGTGCAGCGCCGGATAAAGCGACCCCTGCTGCACCTGGACGGCGTCACGCGAGAGCTGCTGCAGCCGCTGCGCGATGCCGTACCCGTGGAGCGGCCCCAGGGCGACGACTTTCAGAATCAACAGGTCCAGCGTGCCTTGCGGAAGTTCTGATGGGGATCGGCCACTTAATACCTCGTGCTTCGACACATCATACCTAGCGCTTCGACGTATCGGGAGCAAGAAATGTTCACGGCACGGCGGCAGGCTGCAGGCGACAGGCCGTAGGCCGGGGTGGGACCACGCAGGGACAATCTGACGGCACTGCTTGACAGGCCTGCAGCCCGTCGCCCGCAGCCTGCGGCCCCACCCTTCAGGCGCTTCCGATCAGCAGCCCCGCCAGGAAGACGAGGACTCCGCCGACCACCACTTGGAACGTGGCCGACAGGATGGGGGTGTCCATGTAGTGGTGGCGAATCCAGCTGATGAGGCCCAGCTCGACGATCACGACGAACGTGGCCAGCGTCATGGCGACAGCGAAGTTCGGGACGAGGAATGGCAGCGTATGCCCCAGGCCGCCCGCTGTCGTCATCAAGCCGCACACGATGCCGCGCACCCAGGGATGGCCGCGGCCGGTGAGCGATCCGTCGTCTGAGAGGGCTTCCGCGAAGCCCATTGAGATGCCGGCGCCGACCGATGCCGCAAGGCCGACGAGGAAGGCGTCGTGGCTGTTGTGCGTTGCGAAGGCGGCCGCAAAGAGCGGCGCGAGCGTCGAGACCGATCCGTCCATCAGCCCGGCAAGACCTGGCTGCACGATCTGGAGCACGAACAACTGGCGAGCCGCCTCGTCTTCGGTCTTGCGCGTCTCCGGCGTGAGCAGTTCCTTCTCGAGCGTCGTCGCCTTCGCGTAGTGCTCGCGCTCGGTCGCCGCCAGCTCCCCGAGCAGCTGCCTGATCGACACGTCGCTGATACGCTCCATCGCGCGCTCGTAGAAGCGGCGCGTCTCGAGCTCCATCGTTTCGGCCTGGCCGCGCACGACGTCGAGGCCGAGCGGGCGGACGCGCCACACAGGACGCCGCTCCACGAAGCCTTTCACGTCCTGACGTCTGATGAGCGGAACGTGCTGGCCGAAGCGCTGGCGAAAGATGTCGAGCAGGCGGGAATGATGAGTCGTCTCCTCCACCTGCATCTCGTGGAACATCGCGGCGCTCGTCGGGTAGCGCTCGCGGAGGCCGTCCGCGAACTCACCGTAGATCCGGCTGTCTTCTTCTTCGAGCGAGATCGCGAGTGCGAGGATTTCCGGTTCGGTCAGATCGCGAAAGTTCTTCGCCATACGTTCATGCCGGCACCGTCAGGAGGAAGGTGCCGTCCGCACCGTGATCCACGCGGATGCCGCGGAGGTCGGCAACGAGCGCGTCACAGTGGTCGAGTGTCCGATGGGTGGTGGTCATGCCGATCACGCGCGCGCCGGCAGCGCGCCCGGCGGCGACGCCCGGGGGCGTGTCTTCGAAGACGATGGTTCGGGAGACGTCGACTCCCAGCTGACGGGCGGCCAGCACGTAGCCTTCCGGATCCGGTTTTCCCATCTTCACGTCGTACGCCCCGACGAGCACGCGGGGAAGCGGCAGTCCGACGCCAGCGATCCGGCGGCGGGCAAGATGGTAGGGCGCAGAGGTGACAACGGCCCAGCGATCTGACGGTAACGCGAGAAGAAGCTCCGCAGCGCCAGGTACTGCGGTCTCGCCGCCTTCCTGCTGTTCTTCGAGCGCATCGAGTCTTGCCGCCTCGTCCAGCGTCGCCAGGTCCGGCGCGACCAGCTGCATCGTCTCGAGCGTTCGACGGCCGTGGGCCACGGCGAGAATGGCCTTCGGGTCGAGATTGTGCTGCGCCGCCCAGAGGAGCCACATGCGCTCGACGATGGCGCGCGAATCCACGAGCGTGCCGTCCATGTCGAACAGGACGGCCTGGACGTCGAATGACGCGCCGCTCATGCCCACGAGAGCAGATCGCCCGCGGGCGTCGCGGCCGGCAGGCTCCGGCCGCCGGTGTAGATCGATTCGAACGCACCGTTGGTCCAGCGCCGGTAGCGATAGAGTGTGCAGAACGTGAAGTCGGGCGCCGCACCGCCCTGACCCCCGACGAGCTCTCCACCGCGACGCACGTTGTCCTGCATCCATGCCGGCTCCAGCAGGTGATAGGGATTCCGCTGGACCTCGCCGACGTGGAACGAAGTAGCGGCCATGAGATCTGCAACGTCGTTCGCTGTCGACTCGACCATGAGGTTCGGCGTCGCCATGGCGCCCCAGAACTCCGTTTCGACCACGAGGCAGTTGAATCCGGCGGGCTGCTGCTTCAGCGCATCGACGACCAGGTGGTGCGTGCCGATGTGCGTGCCATTCCAGTCGTTGTCGTGCGGGAAGAGGATCAGACGCGGCGTCTGCTCGGCCAGGATTCGAGCGATGACGCCAACCGACCTGGCCCAGTCCGCCGGATCCTGCTCGCGGTTCTTCGGTGTAATGCGCTCGAGTCCTCCAGGCACCGTCTGAAGCAGACCGAATCCGAGGTACTGACACGCCGCTTCGAGCTCTTTCCACCGTGCAGCCTGGCGCTGCTTGTTGCTGCCCTGCGTGACGGCCACGTTCACGACGCGCATGTGCGCTTCGCGCATCAACCGCAACGGCAGTCCGCCGATGATGCATTCATCGTCGGGGTGCGGCGCGAAGATGAGCACACGCGGCGCGTCCGCCGGGATTTCGGGACGAGGCGCCGGCGGAAGTCCGCCGAGTGGAAGGTTCTTGGCGTCCCGGGCCAGGCGCGTGATCGCGCTGACGAGGTCGTGGTACGGAGTCATGCGGGCCTCAGCGAGTGGACGAGGGAAGACTGGCGGCAGCAATGGCCTGCCCGTGCCGCTTTTCCTTTTCGTCGGGAACGTGGAACGTGATGCGCGACGCGAGCTCGGGGAATTCCACCTTCAACACCTCGCGCGCGCCAGTGACAATGTCGTCGCCGCCGGTGCCGGACGTGACGCGTCCGAGTACCAGCACGTGCTGACAGTCGTAGAAATCCGCAAAGTGAGCCACACCATATCCGAGGTACGTGCCCAGGGTCTGGTAGATCTTGCGGGCACGGTAATCACCCTCTGCCATCAGCGTCTGCACCAGCTTCAGCTTCTCGGGCAGACCGAGATCGGCCGGCGCCTCGATGCCGGCCACCGGCAGCAACCGGCCCACGCACTGCTGTGAGAAGAATTGCGAGCCGACGCCATAGTCGCCGGACCATTCGTCTACCGGCGCGGCCGGGTTGTAATCGATCGGCACGAACGCAAGCTCGTCGAGCCAGGAGGTGATGTTGCCGTCCGGCGTCACGTATCCGGCGGCCGTACTCGTGCCGAGCGCGATGCCGAGAATCGCGTTCACTCCGAGCGACATCGATCCCGCAAGCGCGGTGACCTCGCCGTCGTTGACGACTTCGAGCGGCGTGGGCTCCCACTGCTTCCTGATCTGGAGGAACAGATCCTTGACGCGCGACTCGAAGAGCTCGGGGGTGATCCCGCGGAACAGGGACGAGAGCTTGACCCGGCTGTTGACGTAGACGCCGGCGGCGCTGCCGCCAATCGCGTCCACACGCGGCAGATGCGAGGCTGCCGTGCGGAGCGAATCCATGATGCCGTCGAAGTGGTACTGCGGGTCGGGCTTGTGGTACGGGTCCCAGACCACCTCTTCGCTGAACACGACGGCGCCGTCAACGACTGCGGCGACCTTGCGATCGCTGCCGCCGAGATCGAACCCGATCCGGCAGCCATCGAGGTGACGACCCAGCGGAGTCGTCGACGATCGCTCGGCCGGGAGTGCTGCGGCCTGCACGATCTCGAGCGGACGATCGAACATCCGGCGGCTCATCTCGGCATCGAACCTGCCCGTCGCGGTGTCGCGATAGTGCGCCGCCAGTCTCTCGACCAGCGTCGACGGTCCTGCGACGTGCACGCGCCAGCCGCCGCGTGACCATAAGAGAAATTTGACGAAGCGCTCCAGATAGACCGCGTTTGCCGATTCGAGCGGATGCGAGGCGGGGAGCACGGCCAATTGGAACGGAAACACCGACCCGTCGGTCTGCTCGATCGCGACGCCGACCGGGACGGCGCCTGGCGTTTCAGCAACCAATGCGCGGAATCGCCGGTTCGCGAGCACCGCGGGCCGGAAGGCTGGGTCGAGCACGGGCGTCACTCGAGGAGCGACGAGCGGGAGGCCGTTGTTCGTGAGCATGGAATGAGGTCGGATGAAGAAACCGGTTGAGATGGCGGGTTCCCGGCACTGGAACCCGTCGGACGGCGGCCGCCCGCCAGAGACCCTGCCGGTGTACTACACGGGCGAAAGGACCGCAAGTCACGAGCGCCAGCCTCACCAGGTGCGTTTGACAATTTGGATACGGTACCGTATCGTATCTGTATGACCAAGCCATCGGAACCCGACCGACGACCGGGCCGTCCGCTCGATGCGTCGGTCGAAGACGCCATTCTTCGCGCGACGCTGCGCCTGCTCGGCGAAGCCGGCTACGAAGGCCTTCGAATCGAAGAAGTCGCCCGCCGTGCCGGCGCCGGGAAGACCTCGATCTACAGGCGCTGGGCTACCCGTGACGAGCTGATCCTCGCCGCCGTCCGTCATTTCCTCGTCGACGCCACAACGCGCGCCAGCAAAGCGGGCCCGGTCGGCCCCGCCTCGTTGCGCGATGACCTTCTTGCCCAGGCGCGCCGGCTCGCCGCCGTCCTCACCCCCGAGCGCGCAGGCATCGTCGCCGGCCTGCTCCTGGCGATGCGGTCCCATCCCGAGCTCGCCGCGATGGTGAAGCAATCGCTGGTCGCCGGCGAAGGCGGCGCCATGGCAGGCGTGCTCGAGCGTGCCGTGAGCCGCGGCGAACGGCGCTCCAGTCGTGTGCCGGGCACCGTGCTCCAGGTGCTGCCGGGCGTGCTGCTGCTGCAGGTCCTCGTGCTGGGCCAGCAGTCCGACGAACGCGCGCTCGCGCGACTGATCGACGACGTGATGCTGCCGCTGCTCCAGGAGCGATCTGAACGCCCTCGTCCGCGTCAGAAAGGGCGGCCTTCGTGACACCAGTTGAGGAGGTTGGACATGTCTGACAGGTGGTATCGCTCCGTACTGATGCTCCTCATCTGCGGCATGGCCGCGTCGTCATCCGTTACCGCCAGTGCGCAGGTGACGCATCCAGCTGGGGGTGCGAGCGAGGCCTATGAGCGGATTCAACGCGAGGCCGCGGCCTTCGCCCCTGGGGATCCCATCGAGATCTCGACCAATGACGGCCGTGTCTTGATCGGCGCGTTTGAGATCGTCAACTCGGACTTCGTGCTGCTGTGGGTTCGACACCGGAACGGTCCACAACCCGAGCGAGTGCCAATCCTCCTCATCGACACGATTTCGCGGGCGCGGCCGCATCCAGGTCCGTTTGGCCCATTCGTGCCACCGATGCAGCGATATCCGGGGCCGATGCCGCACCCGCCATGGCCGCTGCAGTATCCGCCGCTCCGAGAAGTCGGCCTGCACCTCAGCGCCACTCTCGCCAGGGCGGACATCTTCGGGATGGGCGGTCTGAGTTACACGCGCAGCCTCACCGATGTGTTCGCGTTGGAAGGCACCGTGGACGGCACGCACCAGGCGGGAGCGGTAGTGGGCTTCACGTCCTTCAAGGCGATGGTGCGGCGATACAACCCGGAGGTCGGCGAGGTGTTCGTCGCACTTGGCGTCGCGCGAGGCTTCTCTGGCGGTGATGAGGCGAAGTACCCGCATGGCGGCGGGCTCGTCGTCGGGGGCGGTATTCAGCCGCGCTTCTCGAGTTACGCAGCAGGAAGAGTCGAGGCGCAGCTGGTGACCTTTTCACACGGCATGGCCGGTCTGCGCCTGTCGGTCGGTGCCCTGGTGGGCTTCAATTGAGCGGGTGCGCGTTCATGCGGTGGAGGGTAGGATCGACATGCCGGCATGCCGGCATGCCGGCAGTCACCACACACATGGTTCCTCGAGCGCGCAGCTGTCCGATCACGCTGGTCGTCATAGTGATCGCCGTCAGCTTACAGACGCTGATCGCGGCCGAACAGCTGCCGCTGAGCACGGATAGCGCCATCGAGCAGGGCCTTCGCGCGTTCAACGACGGTCAGGTCCGGCACGCCGGTGAAATCTTTGCTGCGGCTGCGGAACGCGATTCGACGAGTGCCGACCTGCGGGTAGCCATCGCCCTCGTCGCCTACGTCGAAGGCCGCTATACGGATGCTGCATCCGCGTTGCGCGATGCGTTCCGGATCGAGCCGAAGCACGTCGCCGCACGGATGTTGCTCGGCCGCCTCCAACGCCGTACCGGCGACCTGCAGAGCGCCGTCCATACGTACGAGGCACTACAAGCCGACCATCCGACCCAGGAAATCCAGGCCACGCTCGAACGATGGCGACGCGAAGACGACCTGCAGAGCCGCATGCAGCAGGCCGTCGGGGCGCATTTTTCCGTCGCGTTCGAAGGCCCTGCCGAACAGGCGCTGGCCGACCGGGCGCTGGCATCGCTCGAGCGCGCCTACGACCGGATCGGCGAGGTCCTCGGGATCTATCCCGTGAATCCGGTTCTCGTTGTGCTTTACACGACGCAGCAGTTCCGCGACATCACGCGCGCGCCCGAGTGGGCTGCCGGAGGATATGACGGCACGATCCGCGTCCCGATGCAGGGAGCGCTCGCACAAGGCGGTGAGCTCGACCGCGTGCTCGCCCATGAGTTCGTACATGCGCTGCAGGCGTCGATTACGACCGTCGAGCCGCCGATGTGGTTCAGTGAGGGTCTCGCCGGCGCACTCGAGACGGAAGACATTCCTGACGCGCGATCGATCGTGGCAGCGCAGTCACAACCCGTGCCGCTCGAAGTGCTCGCCGGGTCCTTCTCCAGGTTCACGGCGGAGCAGGCGACAGTCGCCTACGCCGCAAGCGCGATGACCATGAAGCGGCTCATCGACGAGGTCGGCGGGATGGCCATCGCCAACATCCTACGTGACCTCGACGATGGAGTGCCGTTCGAACAGGCGTTTGCGCATCGCGCACAGCGTACGGTCAAGGCCTTCGAGGCTGAAACGGCGCCATGACACGCCCACAACATGTGAGCGCACCCTCGGCCGCATTCTGCCCGCACCCTTCGTGCGCACCCGGCGTCACAGCGTTTTCTGACCCGTATCCACGACCGCAGGTACCGGCAGAATTCCACGCTCGATGTAGATCGGCCGCACGATCTTGCGCAGCTGCGGCAGTTTGACGCCGTACCAGGCCGCCGCGAGCACGCACGCCAGCCCTCCGAGCCGGATTGTCATCGGCGCGCCCAGACGATCGGCCACCACGCCTGCCAGCAGACTGCCTATCGGCGCGGTCCCCAGAAACGCCATGGTGTAGAAGGCCATCAATCGGCCGCGGAGCTCGTCCTCGACCAGCGTCTGGAGCACGGTGTTCGTGGCGGCCATCTGCACCATGAATCCCCCGCCGACAATCGGCAATATCAACAGCGCCACGGGCAGTGAGCGCGTGAACGAGAACACGATGAGACCGGCCCCGAATACGAGTGCCGCGATGAGCGTCACGCGGCCGAGTCCCACGACCGACTGCCGGGACGCCAGATAGAGTGCGCCGCCAAGTGCGCCCAGTCCTGTCGCCGTCATGAGGAACCCGAGCGTGTAGGAGCCGCCGTGCAATACGGTCGCAGCGATGACCGGCATCAGGACCGTGTACGGCATGCCCATCGCGCTCACTACGGCAAGCAGAAGCAGCGCGGTGCGAATCGGAATCGAATCCACGACGTACCGGAATCCGACGCGCAGCTCCTCGACGACGTTAGTCCCAGCCACAGCACGCTCGCGTCGGTCGATCCGCATCGCCAGGAGCGACGCAATGACGAAGAGGTACGAAACGCCGTCGACGAAGAAGCACCAGCCCTCGCCGACCACCGCGATCAGCGCGCCGCCAATCGACGGGCCGATGATCCGGCTCCCATTCACCATCGACGAGTTGAGAGCGATCGCATTCGGCAGGTCTGCGCGATCGGCGACCATCTGAACGACGAACGCCTGACGCGCTGGGGTGTCGAACGCGTTGATGATGCCCTGCGCGATCTGCAGCGCGAGGATGTGCCACACCTCGATGCGGCCGGCGAGCGTCAATCCCGCCAGCGCGAACGATTGCACCATCGACAGGATTTGCGTGATCACGAGGATGCGGTGCCTCTCCCAGCGATCGACCAGGACGCCTGCGATCGGTGCGAGCAGCAGCGTGGGGATCTGTCCGCAGAACCCGACAATGCCCAGCAGCAGCTCGGAGCCCGTGAGTCTATAGACGAGCCAGCTCGTCGCGACACGGGTGATCCAGGTGCCGACGAGCGACATGCTCTGTCCACCGAAGAAGAGCCGGTAGTTGCGATGCTTGAGGGAGCGCGTGAGGTGGGAGATGGGCATCTCTCCCTATCGTCTCATTGAGCGGAGGGTGGGCGCGGCGTGCGGGTGCGACTTGGGTGTTACGTGCGGCCGTGCGAAGGTGCGGAGCACTCAGGACACTGCGGAGTTGCTTCGATCCGGTGCCACGTCGTACGGCCACTCTGCTGGTCGATTGACAGTACGTGGTCCAGCAGGCGCGAGGCGCGCGGATCTCGCAGAATCGCATCGATCTCGTCGTCGAGCGTCGGATGGGCCAGGGTCAGTCCACCACCAACGCACTCGTGCGTGCAGCGGCGGCACCGCCATGGCCGGGTTGGCAGGGCCAGCGGGCCGACGACGACACTGCCGTCGCGCACCCTGACATCCAGCACCGGAAGGCGCGTGGCGCGTGCGCATCGATCGAAGGCGTCGGGGGGTTCGTGGTCGTGGTCGTTGACGACACCGACGACAAAGTCCACGCGCGCTGGAACATCGGCGTCCACCAGCCGGACAGCGGCAGACCCGAACGCTCGAGCTAATGGCTGCCAGCGGGCATCGCCCGGTGCAGCTCCAATGACCAGTATGGACACAGCATCGATCTAGTGACACGGACCCGCCCATCGTTGCGGCAGAAGGGGAAAGGGCAATGGACGTTGGGGCGTTGGACACCCGGGCGGTTCAAGGCCAGCGCGCGAAAGCCAAAGCCGTCACCACGAGGCGCAGCGGTAGATCACTCAACTGTCACGCGGGTCGTCAGCTTGATGTCTCTGCTGGAGGCGCCCACTTGAATCTCGTACTCGCCCGGTGACGCGACGAGGGCTTTCTTCGACTCGTCATAGTGGGCGAAGTCTCTTGCGGGCACGAGGGTGAAGCGCACCGGCCTGGTCTGCCCCGCTCCGATCGCGAGACGCGAGAACGCGCGCAGCGACTTCAGCGGCATCGGCACGGGCGCGTTCAGTGCACGTACGTAGAGCTGCGCGACGTCGTACCCGTCGCGCGTCCCGGTGTTCTTGACGTTCAAGGAGACGGCGATGGTGCCACTGTCTTTGACGTGCGTGTGATCGACGGCGAGGCCGGAATACGCAAAGGTCGTGTACGAGAGACCGAACCCGAACGGATAGAGCGGATCGCCCTCGAAGTAGCGATACGTCCTGCCCTTCATGTCGTAATCGGCGAACGCTGGCAGCTGAGACACCGATCGATAGAACGTCACCGGCAACCGGCCGGACGGATTCACCTTCCCGAAAAGCACGTCGGCAATCGCGTTGCCGCCTTCCTGTCCCGGATACCACGCCACGAGGACTGCCGGGAGTGTCTGCTGTGCCCACTCGCTCGCAATTGCTGATCCTGTCATCAGCACGAGGACGACGGGCTTGCCGGTCGCCTGCAGCGCGCGGAGCAACGCGTCCTGTGTCGACGGCAGCGCGATGTCCGTCCGGTCGCCACCGGCGAATCCGGGATACGACACCGGCATCTCCTCGCCCTCGACCTCGCCATTGAGTCCGCCAAAGAACAGGACGACGTCGGATGCCTTCGCGACATCGAGCGCGTCCTCCAGAGGCGTCTTTGCGCCCGGCTGTTTCCAGTTGAGCCGCACCTCCGCGTCGCGCTGCGCCTCGAAGTACTCGAGGCGGATGTCGTACGCCTTGCCCGCCTCCAGCGCTACCGTGGCCGTCTTCGCGCGCGCCCGAGGCGTGGTCGTCCATTCGTCGAGAACCCGCGCTCCTGCCACATCCAGCCGGAATCCATCATCGGCCGTCACCGTGATCTCGTACTTGCCGGTGACCGGCGGCAGTACCTGCCCCGTCCAGCGCACGGAGAAATCATCGCTGCCTAGCGCGCGGTCGGGTGCGATCTCGCCGCGGGCCACCATGTCCGCCGTCGGCGAGCTGCGATCCCACCGGAAGTCAACGGCGCGATCGAGGCGCGTCACGACCGGCGCGCCCGCAAGGTCGCGTCCGTTGAAGTATTCGCCGCGAAGCCCGTGTTCCGCGGAGCCAGCTGACGGACGCAGGAACGCCGCATCGATCGGCGGCACGGCGCGAGGATCCTGCCGTCCTTCGACCAGATCGCACCCTCTCGCGTACAGGACCTTTCGTGCGGAACCTGCAGCGGCTTTGATGCCCTCGAGCGGTGTCACCGGATGCGACGGGGTGCCGTAGTAGTTGCCGAGCAGCGTCATCACTTCGTCGGCGTTCGGGCCGATGACGCCGATCGTGCGGATCGCATCGCCGAGCGGCAGGATACCCGTGTTCTTCACGAGCACCAGCGACGCCTGCGCCATCTTGCGTGCGAGCGCGTCGTGCTCGGGTGATTCGTTCACGCTGTAAGGAATCTGCGCGTACTTCACCCGCTCCGGCGGATCGAATAAACCCAGCCGCATGCGTGCCCGCATCAGACGCGTGACGGCGACATCGATGTCGCTTTCGGCAATCAGTCCTTGCGCAACGGCCTTTTTCAGCGAGCGATAGGTGGAGCCGCACTCGAGGTCGCACCCATTCTTCACGCCGAGCGATGCGGCGGCCTCGGGCGTGGCCACAATCTTGTGGCGCATGTAGATATCGTCGATGGAACCGCAATCCGACACGGCATAGCCTTGAAAGCCCCATTGCTTGCGAAGGATGTCCTGCAGCAGCCGGATGCTCGCGGACGCCGATTCCCCATTGACGCGGTTGTACGCACCCATGACCGACGCGACGTGTGCCTCCTGAACGAGCGCCTGAAACGCGGGCAGGTAGGTCTCGAACAGATCGCGCTCGCTCGGATGGACGTCGAAGTGATGCCGATCGGCTTCTGGTCCGCTGTGGACCGCGTAATGCTTGGCGGTGGCCACGACCTTGAGATATTTCGGGTCGTCGCCCTGCAGGCCGGTGACGAACGCGACGCCCATGCGCGCAGTGAGGAAGGGATCTTCGCCGTAGGTCTCCTGTCCCCGTCCCCAGCGCGGGTCCCGAAAGATGTTGATGTTCGGCGACCAGAACGTGAGCCCCTGATATCGGCCGCGTTGTCCGCGGCGGACGAACTCGTGGTGTTTCGCGCGGGCTTCGTCGCTGATCGCGGTCGCGACCTCGTGCATCAGGTCAGTGTCGAACGATGCCGCCAGCCCGATCGCCTGCGGGAACGAGGTCGCCGCACCAGCCCGCGCGACACCGTGCAGACACTCGTTCCACCACTCATACGCCGGCACCTGCAGCCGCGGAATGGCCGCCGCCTCGTTGGTCACCTGCGAGATTTTCTCGTCGAGCGTCATGCGCTGCACCAGGTCTGCGGCACGCCGATCGACGTCCAGCTCCGGATTGAGATATGCGGGGTTCGCGTCGCCCTGCGACCAGCGAGGCGACGCGCCGTTGATCCCCACGATTAGCGCCGCGAGAACGAGGGTGGATACGAGCGTTCGCAGTCTCATCGTGGTTGGTCCGCGTCCTTTGTCAGCAGCATCGCAATCGTGTTCACGGCGTCGACGATCGTGTCGAGCTCGTCGCGTGCCGTGCCCGCGGCGGGTCCGTCGATGGAGGAGAGAATACTCCGCAATGGGGGAACCATCGCCGGAGGCGTTCTCGTTTCCACGGCACCAGCCAGCACCCCAAATCCATCAGCGACACCAGTGGCCAGACGTGTGAGCCCTGGCGTGCCTCGTGCGATCCCGTGCTCGAGTCCGGCATGCAAGGCGAGCGCGGCCAGTGCGCTCCGCCGGACGGCGGCCAAGACGCCCATCGCCAGGCGCGCGTCGATCGGTTGCCTCGCCTGCGGTTCGGCGAGCATCCGGTCGACGGCGGCTTCCGCATTCGAGCGGATCAAACGACCGGACGATCGCGCTCTCTGAAGAGCGCGCAGGTCGAGGCCAGCAGGATTCGCATAGGCCGAGATCACGAGGCGTGCGTACCGCGCCTGTGCGGCAAAGAGCGCCGCCAGCAGCGGGCGCACCTGACTGCCCGACCAGGTCGGCCACACGGCATAAACGCCGAGCGCGAGGATACCGCCAATGGCGGTGGTCATGGCTCGGTACTCGGCAGCGACAGGTTCGGACACGCCGGCAAGAACGAGCAGGAACACGATGAACCCGGTTATGCAGACCGAGAAGATCGCGTAGTTGGTCTTGAAGAGGGCGTATCCGGCCCACACTGACAGCAGGATCAGCGCGACGAGCACGCCGTGCCCTGGCACAATGAGCACCGCGATCAACGTCGCCGCACCAGCGCCCAGCAGCGTGCCGGCGACACGCGCGAGTCCACGCGAGAACGTGTCATTGAACTCCGGCTTCAACACTATTAGCGCCGTCAACGCGATCCAGTAGCCGCGCGGCAGTCCGGTCCACTGCCACACGAGCGTCGCAACCGTCATCGCCGTGGCCAGGCGGATGGCATGCCGGCACGCCGCCGACTGCAGGTCGAGGTTCGCGTACAGCGTCGTCACGCTGTCGGCAATTGGCGGCAGCCGCAGCAGCGGACGCACGCGTGGGGCCGCGGACGCCGGAGCCGCCTCGGGACTCACCAGGAGTCCCGCCATTCGCCATGCGGCGCGGAGCTGCCCGAGCAGAGCCTCGACGCCGACTGCTGTTGCGCCAAGGAGACGCGCGTGCGATTCCAGAGTGGTCCACACGTCTGCGGGTTCGGCTGGATCGCGTCCTTGTTCGACGCTGTCGGCGATCTCCCGCAGCAGCGCCGCGACGTCGCCTGCAAATGGATCTACCCTTCTTCTGGCTGCCGCGTCATCGTTGGACACACGCATCTGCTGAGCGGCCAACGCGGCGAGGCTGGCTCGGATCCGCTCCGCTTCATCCAGGAACGCGCGAAACGCGAGCACACCATTCGCGGACGCAAACGGCTGTGGGTCGGCGAATGCAGGCGTGACCTCGGCGAGTGTGTGCGGTTCTGGTGGCAGTGCCGAACCGCGCGGCAGTGCCGCTGCGTATGTGGCGAGGCTGCGATAGATTGCGCCCAGGGCCTTGCGCTCCGTAGGAAAGCGCTTCAGCGGCCAGACGATGACGACGAGGAGGATCTGGAGGAGTCCGCCCCCAAGCACCATGACGCCGCGAAGGAACGCGTCGCGCCCGCTCGTCGGGAATCCCTCGGCCACGATGACGGCAACGGCAGACTGCAATCCGACAAACGATGACGCCGGTCCGAGCGCGACGAGCAGCCCCGCGCCAAATCCCCACGCAGCCGTAGTCAGCAGCGTCAGTTCCCGCGAATGACCCGTGAGTGACCCGATCCAGATCGAAACCGCCATGCCCACTGCCGCGTAGAGCATCGTCTCTGCGCGGCTGCGATAGCCGGCCTGGAACGATCCGAAGCCCACGCCGTGCGCACCGACCGAGCCGAACACCGAGACTGCGGTTTGATTCAATGCGGAGCCGAGCAGGAGCGGCACCGCCACGCCCACCGTGCAGCGGAGCGCGGCAAGCGGCTCGAACTGCGACCAGTCCAGGTGCAGGGTGGAGGCCACTAGCCGGCGCGGGAGGGCGGGCCGCGTGGCCCACGGCTCATGGCTCATGGCTCAGATCGAGCGCCTTGTCGCGAACGTTCGAACCGCATCTTCCGGCCGCACTTTATCCGCACCGTCCGACCGCACCTTCCGACCGCACGGTCTCGCCGCACCGTCTGGCCGCACCTTCCGTCAGCACCTTATCGTCCCCGAATCTCCCCAAGCCTCCGCTTCTGCTTCCCCACGACGTCGAAGTTCTCCGGACTGAGCCATTCTTCGAACGCGCGCTTTCGATCCGGCCACTCACTGTCGAGCATCGAGTACCACGCGGTATCGCGATTGGCACCTTTGATGATCATGTGCTGCCGGAAAACGCCTTCGAACGAGAAGCCGAAGCGCAGCGCCGCCCGGCGCGACGGCTCGTTCAGCGCGTTGCACTTCCATTCGTACCGGCGGTAGCCGAGATCGTCGAAGGCGTGCCGCGCCATGAGGTACATCGCCTCGGTGGCGCCGGTCGTGCCCTGCAGCGCCGGCGTGAACAGGACGTTCCCGACCTCGATCACACGATTGGGCGGATCGATCCGCATGTACGACGCATACCCCATCGCACGATTGCTGGAGGCGTCCACGATCGCGAAGAACACCGCGTCGTCTGCGATTGCCTTTGCGGCGAGCGCCGCATGAAAGTCGTCGCGACGCCCGTAGGGACCGTCGCCGAGGTACTGCCAGACGTGTTCGTTGGCTGCGCCGTGGATTGCGGGAAACAGGGCGTCGGTATGGCGATCCGCGTCGAGTGGCTCGAGGCGCACGACGCGACCAGATAGTGTGACTCGTGATGGCCAGGGCGCGGGAGCGGTGGGGAGAGACATAGAGGGAGAGGATAGAGGGAAAAGGGACAATGGATAAGGGCTCGATGGCGAACGGATGCGCCATCGGCCTGCGGGCAGGATTCGCCGAAGGCCAGGGGCTGACGCCAAAGGGCCAAGCCCAACACCTTTGTGGTCAGTGTCCCGTGAGCACCGCGAGCCCGCGCCCCGAGATCGCATTCCCGAATTGATCGAATTGTTTGAACACGTTGAGAAAGTCGGCTTCGGCAACGACGGGCGAGTTCGAAAAGCCGAGTCCATCCAGGAACTGACGCGTCATCGGATTCGAGAGCCCGTAGTTGGCGGGGTCGCGAATGAACAGATACCACGCCCCGGATGCATCAGCAGCAACCCCATCGACAACCACGAAGTGACCGGCATTGAAGTCGCCGATGCGGACAATCGCTGGAGATCCGTTTGCCGTGGCCTGCGCCAGATGATCCACCGTGACGTTCTCGAACGCGTCCGCTTTGAGGCCGGTGCGTCTCAGTGCGTCACCCAGCTGTCGAATGTTGACGGTACCGCTCGATGCACGGGCCGCCGACTCGCCATTGCGAGTCAGGTTGCGAAACGTCAGCTCACCGAGATCCCGCCCAGTGACAGTCGTGTTGACCATCCGAACGGCGGCGGCGCCGCATGATGTCTCCGTCTCCTGCAGATAGACGGGACGCGGCGTGGTCTGCAGCACTGACGGGACAGGAACCGAGCCGCCCGTGTGCGGCAGATCCGCGCCAAAGCCGCTGCCGCTCTCTCCACCGGACGGTTCGGCCGTGCCCCGCGAATTCTGCCAGCCGCGATTCTTCGCCATCACCGGACGCGTCGATCCCGGCGGTGGTGCGTGCGGCAACGCTCTGCGCGCCTGCACCCAATCACCGAGCACCTTGCCGATGCCCTTGGTGGCATAGCCGAGGCCCATGTCGATGACGATGTCCTTGATGATGCGGACACCTTCGTGGGGCCGCGTCATGTCGTAGTGCGGTGCAATCCTGTCGAGCGTGGCGTCGAGCAGGTGGAACAGCTTCACCAGTCCGTCAGGATCGCCGTTGGGATCGGTGATCGGCGATGGCGGCGGCTGCGAGGGCGCAGGAGACGTGCGGCAGCCTGGCGGCGGAACCGGATTCTGACACGGGTCGTACCCGCCTTTCGGCGGCGGCGGCCGCGTCGATCCGCCCTTCCCCGGCATCGGTAGCGGTACACCCGATCCGACATCGTCACCGCCTGCCGCGTCGTCGTTGTCCGCGTCATCGCCGGGCGGCGGGGGAGGCGGTTCGCCTTCGTTCTTCTCGACGCGTCCTTTGAGGACCGTGCCGCCGCTCTGTCCCGAACGCGACTGATCGTTCGCCGCGTTCATGCACTTGTCGCCGGCGGTGATGAGGTCTTTGGCCTGACGAATGGCTTCGTTGATGCGATCGATCGTTCCCGGCTGGTCCCACACCGGACGCTTGGTCAGTGGAGCAATGGGACGAATGGTCTCGATCGCCTCTTTGAATTTCTCGGCGCACGATTCGTATTGCGCGGCGGCTTCGGGGTACTTCTCCTTGGTCTCGTCCCAGTGCGCGTACGACTTCCTGGCCCAGTTCGGATTGAGCCCGATCTGCGGCGCGCCGGTGCCGTTCGCCGCGTCCCGTCGCAGATCGAGCGCTGCGCCCGACGCCTCGAGTCCGGGCCGCGGATCAGTCCGCCGCGGACGTGGATCGTCCTGCTGCTGGGATGCGAAGAGCGGTCGGTATGTCAGCAGAGCGACGAGCAGGACGAATGCGCCGGGAAACAATCTTTACCCCTTGCCCCTTGCCCCTTAACCCTTACCCTACTGTTTAGTGACCCGCCATATGCACTTGCCGCCGTCGTCGGCAATCAGCAGCGATCCATCGGCCAGTTCAGCGATGCCGACCGGACGCCCATAGACCTCGTTGGTGGCTTCGTCTTTGATGAATCCCGTGAGCACATCTTCGGGCGCGCCTGAGGGCATGCCGCCGCTGAAGGGTACGAACACGACCTTGTAGCCGTTGAAACGGGTGCGGTTCCAGGAGCCGTGCTCGCTGACGAACGCGCCGTTCTTGTAGCGATCGGGAAGCGCCGACCCACCATAAAACGCGATCCCGAGCGGTGCGACATGTGCGCCCAGGGGCATGTCTGGAGGGATCGCCTTGGCGACCAGGTCCGGCCGTTCACCCTTCTTGCGCGGATCCTCGATCTGCCCGTAGTACGAGTAGGGCCAGCCATAGAACGCACCGTCCTTGACCGACGTCATGTAGTCGGGCACGAGCTCGTCGCCGAGCATGTCGCGCTCGTTGATCACCGCCCACAATGCCTTCGATTCCGGATTGATCGCGAGTCCGACGGGATTGCGCAATCCGCTTGCGAAGATCCGCATGCCGCTGCCGTCCGGATTCACTTCGATCACTGTGGCACGCCGGGGTTCATTCCTGTCGTCGTGTTCTTCATCCACGTTCGTGCCCGATCCGATCGAGACGAACAACTTCGACCCGTCGGCGTTCGCGACGACGTCTCGCGTCCAGTGATAGTTGTACTGGCCGGTCGGCAGGTCGAGAATCTTCTTACCCGGTGCCGTGATCGACGTGTCACCGACTTTGAACGGATACGTCCAGAGTGCATCAGAGCCCGCCACGTAGAGGACATCGCCCTTCAGCAGCATGCCGAACGGTTGTCGTACGTTCGCGATCAGCACCGAACGCTGATCGGCCTTGCCTGCTTTCTTCGTGTCGCGAAGGAGCGTGATCCGGTTCGGGCTGGCCGTCAGCTTGCCCTCCGACTCCGCGACGAGCACGTCACCGTTCGGCAGCACGCGGAGCCAGCGTGGCTGTGCCAGGCCGGTCGCGTACGGCGCCACGGCAAATCCTGGAGCTGCCTTCGGCGTCAGCCCCTCGGGCCAGCCAATCACTTTCGAGAAGCGCGTGCCGGCCTTCGAGGGGTCGGGCGGAGGCAGTGTCTTCGCAATCTCCGCACCGGTGATGACCTTCGAGGTGGACGATTGCGCGTGAAGTTCAACGGCCACGACGATTGTGGTGAACACGAGCAGCGCGCTACCTGCGGCGGCACGCACGCCAAGACGACGGAACATGATGAATCCCTCCAAGGGCGGAAGAATACCAATTTCAGTGCGGAATGCGGAATGCGGAGTGCGGAATTCAAGGGCGCAGTGCCGATTTCACCGCAACGTTCGGAATGGGAGCTCGACCCGAACCCGCCGCGAAGGATTGCCGAAAGCTCGTGTCGCGCGCCCGTTCACCAGACGGAGCTCACGTACGTTCGCGAACGTCAACTTGCAACCTCCAACATCGTCCACACGCCGCGGGGTTCACACGCATTGGGACTTGGATATTGGGAGTTGGGAGTTGACCCGCTCAGGCTCGGTGTTTCAGAGCCTGAGTAGTCGGATCGCGTTCTCCGAGTAGACCTTCTTGAGGATGTCATCGGGCAAGCCGATTCCGTAGATCCGCCAGCGGCCCTGTGCAGGGACGGGTCCGGCCGAGTACTCGAAGTATTCGTCTTCGGTTTCGAGAAAGCGGAACGCGATCGGATAAATCGAATCGTCCACACCATCGGTGCCGAAGAGAATCCGGTCCTGGTAGCGCTCGAAGAACTTGCGTGACGCACGCGGCTGGCGCCCGAGCTCAGCGAAGCGCGCCGCGGTCTCGACGTGGAAGTTGGGAAAACGATCGAGCGCGGCACCGGCTGCCGCAAGGTCCTCCGACGAGTGGCCGATGTGCAGGCCAATGAACGTGGTCTTGGGGTGCCTGGCGAGCACGCGGTCGCGCGCGGCTCGAAGCTCGGCGTCGGTAGGAAAGCCCTTGCCATAGAACGACCACGCGGGATGCTCGTTCAGTTCCTCGTACCGCTCGTTGAACCTGTCGATCGGCGTGAAGAATGCGCGCGGATCGGAGATGTGCATCGCCACTGGCAGTCCGAGACTCCCGCATGCCTCCCACATGGGATCGAACCGCGGATCGTCGATCTTGAGCAGTGGGCCTTTCGTCACCTGCTCACGAACGTACAGGCCGAGCACCTTCAGTATCTTCAGCCCGCGCGCGCCTGCGGCCTTCGCCTTCGAGAGCTCGTCGGCCTGCCACTGCGCGTAGCCAGGCTCGGCAACGCGATCGTACGTGGGCTCGGTGAATACGACGAAGCGATCCGGGTGCGGTAGCTGAAGTGTGCTGACGCTCGTCGCGAGGCCGGTCCCGACGCCGCCTGTCAAGTCCACGATCGTCTTCACGTTTCGGCTATCCATGATGCCGAGCACCTCATTGACGGGTCGACGAAGGCCCATCTCTTCGCCGAGCGGCACACCGGCTTCGTTCTTCTTGCGATACGTGGGATGCGTGTGCACGTCGATGACCGGAAAGCGCGCCTTGGGCACGGACGTCTCCGGGACGACGAGCATGCTCTTCGGCTGGTAGTCCTTGAGGAGCAACGCGTCGGTCGGGTTCGCCGCGGGGGCCGCCGGCGGCGCCGCCTTCGGGGCCTGCGGCTGTGCGGCGTCGGTCCGACGTCCACCAAACACGGTGCTGGCACCCACCATACCGGCCAGCCAACCACGGCGAGTCATTTGAGCCATTCAGCCTCTCCGGAAGTTCGTAGTTCGTAGTTCGTAGTCCGTCTTTCCAGCACAGTGGGATCCGAAGCTTGGAATTCACGTGACTTGAAGTCGCGGC
>JADMIO011285600.1_pt1 | contig 60435 bp, 58 predicted proteins | sample 8958161 | NCBI WGS metagenome assembly JADMIO01 (sample SAMN16585339, study PRJNA669376) | soil metagenome | isolation source: Crop rotation soil | place: USA: Cullars Rotation, Alabama | collected 2011
CGCGACAACTTGTCCACGTGGAATTCTAAGCTTAGGATCCCAATGTGCTGGAAAGTTGATCGAGCCTTCACATGTACATTATAACGAATGGCAGGTGAGAAAAAGGTCAGCCACAAGGTTAACGAATTACCTTGAAAACAAGAACAAGCCACTAACTGTTCTGGAAGCTGGCTGTGGTAATGGCTGGCTTTCGGCAGGGCTTGCAGGAATAAAAGATTCGACAGTAACAGGAACTGATATCAATAAAACAGAACTCGAACAGGCAGCAAGGGTTTTTAAAAATAAAAAGAACCTGGTTTTTATCGAAGGAGATATAAGAGGTATTCATTTTGAAAAAAAATTCGATGTGATCATTTTTGCTGCTTCGATCCAGTACTTCCCTTCTTTAAGCGAGATCATCCGGCATGTATTATCAATCTTAAATAAAGATGGTGAGATCCATATCATAGATAGTTATTTTTATAAAGAACATGAAATAGAGCAGGCAAAAAGGCGCAGTTTGAATTACTATCGTTCGATCGGGTATGAAGAGCTGGAAGAATTTTATTTTCATCACTCCGTCGATTCTCTGGGTCTTTTCAATTATGAATTACTCTATGATCCGGGTTCATTGAAAAATAAATTATTCGGAAAGCATGACCCGTTTCCCTGGATATGCATCAAAGCAAGATGAACATGCAATCACTATACGACACTTTCAACCGTTACAGGACATTACAAACGGACAGGATCAGCAGCCTGCCAATCGTTATCCTGATGCCGCATAGCGCCTGTAATTGCCGTTGCGTGATGTGCGATATCTGGAAAGGCAACCACAACCTGAAGCAATTGACAGAAGATGATATCAGTGACCTGATGAGCACATTAAAAAAATTCGGTACGCAGCAGGTATTGATGTCCGGTGGTGAAGCATTGTTAAATCCGAATTTTTTCAGGTTCTGCGAGATCCTGAAAAAAGAAAAGATAAAGATCAGTTTGTTGTCGACCGGGCTGACCATTAAAAAAAATGCAGAGCTACTGGTGAAATGGGTTGATGATATCATTGTATCATTGGATGGCGATGAAAACCTGCACGATACCATACGCAATATCCCTGGTGCATTCAGTAAACTGAAAGAAGGTATAAAGGCGGTCAGGGTCCTCGACCCCGGTTTTAAGATCACTGGCCGCACCGTCATACAGCGTTTAAATTTTAATCATTGGCCACAGATCATTGACAGCGCCAAAGAGATCGGGCTTAATAAAATAAGTTTTTTACCTGCAGATGTAAGCAGTACCGCTTTCAACCGCGATATGCCCTGGGATGATGACCGGCAGCACGAGATATTGTTATCAAAAATGAACCTCGTAGAATTGAAAAAAGTGATCAGTAAATTACTGGTAAGCCATAGCAATGACTTCAAAACTAATTTTATTGCAGAAGCGCCTGAAAAGATCCAGAAGATATATCTATACTATGCCGCCCATTACGGGTTGAATGATTTCCCATACAAAAAATGCAATGCACCATGGGTATCAACCGTGATAGAAGCAGACGGAACCGTACGGCCATGTTTTTTTCATGACCCATATGGAAATATAAAGGACGATTCGTTGGATAAGATCATCAACAGTGAAAATGCTATAGAGTTCAGGAAGAATTTAGACATGGATAAAAATGAGACCTGTTTGAAATGTGTTTGTTACCTGAACCTGTCACCGGCAAAAAATTTATCATAAATCATTTACCATTTGTTTTATGGCACTCAGAAAAGATCAGCGGTTATGGATGAAAAATCTTTTAACAGTGATCTATTGTGCGGTCATCTTATTGGTATCGTTTTATTCTTTAAAAAAGCCTGCTTATAACTGGGATATACTTCCTTATATGGGAGTTATATTATCCTATGATGATCATGATGCGGTCAAAGTTCATGACAGAGTATACGCTATTGCAAAAGAGCAAATCCCAACTGCATTTTATGACAGGCTAACTGACCCCGACATTCCATACAGGGTTGCTACAGCACAAAACCCGGCATCCTTCAGCAGACAACTTCCTTTTTATGTAGTAAAGCCATTGTATACATGGGCCGGCTATCTTTTTTACAAAGCCGGAATATCCCTTCCAATGTCAACAGTCTGGCCTTCTGTTATCGCATACTTCCTGCTCGGATTGCTCTTATTTTACTGGATGAGGAAATACTGGTCGTTGTTCTTTGCCTTTACAGGCAGCTTGCTCACCATGGTTTCTGCACCGCTATTATCAGTTGCGAAGCTTTCCAGTCCTGATGCGCTTTCAGGATTGCTATTATTTACAGCCGTCTATTTTATTATTGAAAGAAGATCGCTGGCCTGGACTATTCTGTTTTTATTATTGTCCATTCTTGCAAGACTTGATAATATCATCCCTGCAATATTTTTCCTGGCTTTGATGGCATTTTCAAAAAAATGGAAAGACGGGATCGCCATATGGAAATACCTGTTGTTGTTTTCAGGAATGCTGCTGCTGTATTTCGTTGTTTCCTTAAATGCCTATTCTTTTGGATGGAGTTTATTGTATTATCCGAATTTTGCCAGGCAGTTAAATCCTTCGTATAATATCAACAGCAGTTTTATTTTTAAGGATTATATTGCGTTGGCCAAATCGCAGTTTATAACGGGATTATATTATTCCTGTATCAGCCTGTTTCTTCTGTTTATTTTATTATTATTTGCTAATACACAATCACTCAGTTTTAAAAGTTTAAGTATAGAACAATTGCTTGCCATTGTATTCTTATTGGTTATGCTGGTACGATTTGTTTTACAGCCGCTCATCAATGATCGCTTATATATCCCGTATTATTTATCGGTGATCGTTTTTTTAGCAAAGAAATATTCATTCGCAGTAAGCGGGCAACAATATCATAAGAAATGAAGAAGATCCTTTTTACGCATTCGTATTTCCTCCGTTTTGACCCCAAGCAATGGGCAACTGGACAGCCATATGCCCCGCTTGGAACCTTATATGCTGCGGCTTTGATGAAAGAACATGGTTATTCCATTTCATTTTTTGATACCATGTTTGCACATGGCCCCGAAGATATCATTTCACATATTGAAAAAGAAGCACCTGATCTTTTTGTTATCTATGATGATGGTTTCAATTACCTCACCAAGATGTGCCTGCAGAATATGAGGGATGCAGCTTTCAAAATGATCCGGTATGCCAAAGAAAAAGGATGTACCGTGATCGTTTCCAGCTCTGATTCAACTGACCGCTTTGAAATGTACCTCAACGAAGGAGCAGACCAGGTTTTACTGGGCGAAGCAGAAATGACATTGCTTGAACTGGGAAATGCGATCAGTAAAAATGAAAATGATCTATTCGACATAGAAGGCCTTGCATTTAAACACAACGATGCTGTTGTAAAAACAAAGCGAAGGAATGTGTTAAAAGACCTGGATATATTACCACTGCCGGCATGGGATATCATTGACATGGAACCTTACAGAAAAATGTGGTTAAAACATGCAGGGTATTTTTCAATGAATATGGGAACCACGAGGGGATGCCCATTCAAGTGCAACTGGTGTGCAAAGCCGATCTATGGCAACCGGTATAATTCACGCAGCCCGCAACACGTCATCAATGAATTGAAAATGCTGAAAGAAAAATTCAGTTTCGACCATATCTGGTTCTGCGATGACATCTTTGGATTGAAACCGGGCTGGGTCCATGAATTTGCAGACCTGGTTGAAAAAGAAAAACTTCAATTCAAATTTAAAATGCAGGGCCGTGTTGATCTGTTACTGCAGGAGAATAATATCAAGGACCTGGCAAGAGCAGGATGTGATAATATCTGGATGGGTGCAGAAAGCGGTTCGCAAAAAATACTGGATGCGATGGACAAAGGGACAACGGTTCAGCAAATATTTGAAGCTACCCGCTTATTAAAAAAATGCGGCGTTAAGCCCTCATTCTTCATACAGTTTGGTTATCCCGGTGAAACAAAAGAAGATATCGAGAAAACAATTGTCATGATCAATAAGCTGTTGCCACATGAGATCGGCATATCGGTTTCTTATCCATTGCCCGGCACTGTTTTCTTTGAAAGAGTAAAAACAGAATTAACAGAAAAAACAAACTGGACAGATTCAGATGAACTGGCCCTGATGTTCCGGAATACATACCAGCCTGCATTTTACAAGCAACTGCATCGATACGTACATAAGAGTTATCGCAAACATATTGCATATGAAAATCTCAAACACTTATTCACTCATCCATTTAAAACCAATTTTTTCACTATCAAAAAAGCATTATCTGGTTTGTATTATTTACCGGCTACATTTATTGATAAACAAAAATTGCTGCAATTAGAGAAATCCGCACAATGAACCTGCAGGCATCAAATATCAATGAAGAAAAAGCAGCCCTTGCATTCAGTAAGCAGGCGGCTGTTTTTGATGAACTATATGCAGGCAATACGATCATACAATATAAGCGTAGCCGGGTAAGAGAACACGTTTTGCAATATCTTCTACCAGGGAGTAAAATACTTGAATTGAACGCAGGCACAGGCGATGATGCTGTTTTCTTTGCAAAATGTGGGTACAAGGTTCATGCAACAGATATTTCTGCGGGGATGCAGGAAAAGCTGGTAGAAAAAATAAGAATAAATGGATTAACAGGTCTTGTCAGTAATGAAATATGTTCTTTTACTGAATTAGAGCATTTGAAGAATAAAGAAAACTTTGATCTTATCTTTTCAAATTTTGCAGGGCTCAATTGCACAAGTGAATTGGAAAAAGTATTGCATTCATTTGATGACCTGCTTAAACCTGGTGGACTTGTAACACTGGTGATACTTCCAAAGTTCTGCCTTTGGGAAACGCTGCTTGTCTTCAAAGGGAAATTTAAAACCGCTACACGCCGCTTTTTCAGTTCAAGAGGAAGGAAGGCTCATATCGATGGCTCGTGGTTCAACTGCTGGTATTATTCCCCGGGCTTCATTAAACGATCATTGAAGAATAAATTCAGGCTTGTTGATCTCGAAGGTCTTTGTACCGTTGTTCCTCCTTCTTATATTGAACATTTTGCAGAACGTCACCCCAGGCTTTATGAATACCTGGTTGTAAAAGAAAATAGACTGAAACGTAAGTGGCCGTGGAAATCCATCGGGGATTATTACATCATCACGCTAAGAAAGCAATGAGCTGATCCATTTCAATGAACTCCGTAAGAACCCGGGCTGCGCTGCCTGTTTTCTTTCAGCCCTCAGCATAAGATATAACTGCTGGTACTTCCTGGAAGTATAGTAAGCATTTATCCTCGCAACAATGAACCCAATGCGTTTATCCAAAAAACCAAGCTGGAAGATATAGGCTTGTACAAAATTAAATGCCGGGGATAACAACCGGAGTGCCGAGATGAACCTCTTTTTCTCTTGCTTATATTTTAACGCACAAAGAAACGCATAGCCCGTTTTCTTTTGAAGGTAATGTGCCTCATTCCGGATACCGAAATGTTCGGCATATGATCTGAGCATGCAATGCTTCATATTATTCCCTATCAGTTTTTCATGAACGGGTACAAGGTTCCATTTTGCATACTTCCTGTTATATATCCTAAAAACTTTATCGCGTTTTAATGTACCATGCCTGATCTCTGTATTGCCAAAATAATTCAACCGCTTAAATCCATACAGTGTATGCTTTGCTTCGGGATCTATTGCCAATACCGAAGCAGCAAGCCCTTCTGTTATCCTTTCGTCCGCATCCAGGGAAAATATCCAGTCATTCGAGGCAAGTAGGGTTCCTGTATTCCGTGCCGAACCGTAACCATTCCATATTATAGAATGGACTTTGACTCCCTGTTGTTTTGCAAGATCAACTGTTGCGTCAGTGCTGCCGGAATCAACCACGATGATATCATTGCTGACCTTTTTTGCAGAAAGTATACAATCAACAATATTAAGCGCTTCATTCTTTGTTATTATGACTACGGATATCTTTGGCACAAAATGTTTTTAATAAAAAAGTGTTTTTCTCTTATAATAATTCGTTCGTTAGCCTTGATGAATGTTCGTAATGATTAAAAATATCAGCCAGTTTATTTTCATAGAGTTGAAGTAATTTATACTGGAAATTTGCAGGGTCAGGTTTTGAATAATGCTTTGATGCACGCAGGCTCATCAACACACCCCTTACATTTCTTTTTTTCATCTTCGTTTTCTCATTCCATCTCTTATCGGTGAGCTTCATGAAAAAAGAATCCAGGAGGTCGCCCAACCTATTATTAAGAAGCTTCTCGATGAAATGTTTGAACCATGTACCGGTGATTTCTTTCGCCGAAGAGATCCGCATATAGTTATTGGGGAGAAAATTCTTGGTCCAGGCATTTGCCGCATAAAATTTTTCAAATGCAGCGCTTCCCCTTAGAGGGAGCAAGGTCGCTATCTCGGTGGCTGTATAAATATTCTTCTCAATGATCTCGGGCCCGGTTTCATCAATAAAATAATTCATACAAAAGAAGTGCTGCTTATTGAATAAAAAGGTCAGCTTCTTAAATACGTGCAAAAACGTCCGGGCGATCCATAACCGGTTAGCAGCGGCAATGATGAAAAAATCTATATCGGCAGTATCATCTGCAAAATTCTTTGACAATGATCCTGACACAGCAACTCCCCTTACATATGGGAAACGTGAAATGATCTTTGCTGCCCTGTTCGCTTTTTTTAGCATCACCGCTGCTTTTTCATTACCACGAATGCGCCGTTCAGAAAGAGAGAAGTCATTGTTCAGGCTGTAAAACTCCCCCACTTTAAAGACGGCAGCTTCATCGATGAGTACATTCAATGCTGATTCAAATTCATGGTACTCATCTGTATGACCCAGGAAAATAAATATCTCTCTTTTCCTCAATGGATAGTCAAACATATTAAAGTAGGCAAGTGTGGCCAATATGTCTTTCCTGATACACAAATCTTCTTTTTTAAAGGTTTTTACTGGTATTATTTTAAAACAAAGTTTCCTATATAAAAACGATAACCGGTAATAATGGTTGCCTGTATTCACAGATCATTCCACTTCCACAAGCTGTTCAACAAGCTGAGGTTGCGGCAAAAAACTCCTTTCATTCCTGGCCTGCCAGCATTCCTGGAAAAAATGATCATACTGGCCAATGATCTTATCCCATGTAAAGTCATGCTTTATAGAAGCATAATTGTTTTGAATGAATGTCTCATCAAACAGGTTCATATGTTGATCGATGATGGTACCGACTTCTTTTACGTTGCTGAAATACAAAGCATTTTCTTTGAGAACACTTTTGTTGAACGGGTTGGAATGTGCTGCAATGAATGCTCCGGCAGCCATTGCTTCCAACAAGGATGGATTGGTACCTCCAACACTATGTCCATGAAAATAGACTGCAGAAAATTTAATGATGCTTTTAAGTTTATGCTGATCGAACAGGGGGCCAAGGAAAATGATCCTGCTTTCATGCCTGAACTTGTTGCACAGGTATTTTCCAAAGCCATTGGCGGTATTGCCTATCACGATGAATTTTTTTTGTGCATTCGCCAGGCAAAACCCATCCAGGAGCATTTCAATATTGTTCTCGGGTTCCATGCGTGCCATCAAAACAAAATATTCATTCTTTACCAGCCCGTATTCCGTTAACAGGTTTTCATCCCTGCTATGATTCAGGTCGGCACCATATGCAATGTATTTTGCATTGATCCTGTATTTATCATCCAGGTATCTTTTTATTATTTCTGAATCAGCGATGTGGTAGTGGCTTGAGGACACAGCCAGTTTTTCTGCATATTTCAGGAACCATTTCACCAACTTTGAATATTTTGCCCGCTGCCATTCAAGTCCATCCATATTGGTAATAATGATGCTCCTGCCAGGGTATAAACCCTTCCAGACAGAACTGCTTGTATAGCCAAGCATCAATATGATATCGAAGTTTCTTTTGCGGGCATCCATGATGCAGTTCAGGTCATAGATGAACTGTCCCGCTGTGCCCATGAAAAATTCAGGGTCATAACAATGGATAATCGGAACACCATTGAATTCCTTTTCCTGGTACGGATGTTTATGGGAATTATAAACCATCACTTCATGCCCCCGCTCTATTAAACCCGCTGAAAGAAATTCTGCAACCTGCTCAAATCCGCCATATTGATTGGGTATACCCCTGGTGCCAAGTATTCCGATTCTTAATCCCATATATTATTTTACCCGTTCATACGCTTGCATTGTTCGAATGGTTGCCTGCTCCCACGAATATTGGCTAAGTATTTTTCCCCGTAGTGATTCATTATAAGGAAGATGAGCTGCTTTTTCCACAGCTTTGTAAATGCTTTCTGGTGAGCCGGGGTCGCAATAGACCGCATCTGTATCGAAATATTCAACCGTATCACCCCTATCAGTTATCACAATATTACAGCCCACCAGGCCGGCTTCCAGTGAGCTCAGCCCGGTGGTCTCGAACCAGCTTGGCAATACGTGCACTTTGGCTTTTTGATAATAGCCAACCAAAGCTTCCTGGGGAAGCTGTTCAATAAAATGAATATTCCCGGCGGCGATCTTCCTGCATTCTTCGTAATAAGACTGTTGGTTGGGTGCCGCCGCACCAATGATCGTTAGGTTAAAGCTTGTTCCATTAAGTGCCCGGATAAGGTTGAGCTGGTTCTTGATACCTTCTATTCTTGCCACACACAAAACCAGCAATGGATCCTTTTCTATGGCCTTATTAAACCTGAACAGGTCGGGGTCGGCCGCATTGGGAACGACTATGTGATCGGTATTGCAATTGTAGCGCTTAACAAGACGGCTGTACTCCGAATGTGAATTGGGCAATAATAAGGCTGCCTGCCGAAGAACTTCCCTGATGCTTTTTCGCTGGCCCTTCCAAACATAATCCAGGCTCACCAGCTTATCTCTCCCTAATATCCACCTTGATATTGTTTTGAGATATTCTATACCATCGGCATTAAAAAAACGGAGAAATACTCCTGCCAGTCCTTTCCGGTGGTATTTATCATATTCACTGTAATCGATCAATATCGTTGAAACCACGAAAGGTTTTTTCGTTTTGTTGATATGGTATAAAATATCCGCCGGCCTGGTGATATTAAAAAAGTGCAACAGGTCGTATTGGCTGTAATCAGTCTTTTCATTGGTCAGCTTTATATCCACAGAAACATTATGATTCCTCAATTGCTTTGCTGTTTGCAATACCTGGATAGTATCTCCACCTTTTACCGTGTAGATCGTTGACCTTACTATCATCGCCACTTTTATCATCCAGGTATATTTTGATAAATGATATCATTTCTCTTTTTGCTTACTACATCAAACGCCGGGAAAGCATTTGTGAAAGCCAATATCCAGATAACATACTCTGCTATATTGGTAATAAAACTTCCGGTGAACTGGTATAGGAAAATGAACAGGAATAACAGCAGTCGGTAATAATTCGTCCATACCCTTGTATAAAAAAAGAAAAAGATCTCGATCAATAGTCTCAGTGATAAACCGATCCACCCAAAAATGGCAAATGTTTCTGCTGCAGCATTGGGAATGGCAAAATCTGTATAATTAAGATCGTACAGGTAATAACTCCGGATGATATCTGCTCCCAATATCTTTACCTGCCCCGCCCCGATGCCCCATGCAAGGCTTTTTTGTTCAAGTATCTGCCTGGCTAAAATAAATGCTTCTGAAGTTCTTCCATTGCCTGATGAATCGTTACCGATAAGGATATTATCAAGCCGTAAGAAAAAACTATTCTGTGGAAAGAATAATACCAGGATAACAAATGCAGATACTGATAACCCACCCGCAAGTATAAAGAGGTTCAATACCCTTTTCTTTCGTGTGAGTCTTTTAAAATACAAAAGGTAGGTCAGCAAAATGGCGATCATAACAGATCCTACCACGCCGATCGAAAAAGAAAGGACATATGGCAGGAACAACATGGGAAGCAATAACCAGCTGTTCATTTTATTTTGATTCAGCACCAGTTGAAGTAAATAAAAAAAGAACAACGGCGTAAATAAGCTTGCGTAGTAAGAAGCTTCGTAAGTGAATAATTTCAGTCTTTTAAAATCATTGACGCCGCTTGTGAGAGCGTGTTCCATCCATAAAAGCCAGTCATAAGATGTAAAATAGACAGGTATGGCGACCAGGCAAAGCACAAAATTGATGATCAGTAATTGCCGGAATATCTTTTCAGGGTCAACACTTAATTTTAAAAAAGTATAGAATGCCTGGCAAAAAATATAGACTGTGGTATAATTGATGACCGAAAAGATATATGCCCTTGTATTAACAGCAAGTATGAAATGCATGATGAAGAAAGGAGATAAACAAACAAAGAATGGAAGCAGGATCTCTTTTTTCCTTGTACTTATAACCCACCAATAAAGTAACGGGCTCAATATGGCCATATAGGTCAGGCCAAAAGGCAATGCCAGTGAATTGATAAAAAAATAAATAAAAGCAAAAATGAAATACTTATTTATTCTCATGCCTTTGCCTGTTTAAGAATGAAAGCATTCCTTTATAAACGCCTTTTGCCCGTACCGGTTGCCCCGATACAATTCTTTTCAGGAAACGAAAGGCGGTAAAAAAAAGAGCAGTCTTTACTTTCTCCTTTTTATACTTTGATAAAAAGAGCAGCCCATTTCGTGTATAATAATAATCTGCCAGGAAGCTTTTACCAATGCTTGCGCTGATCTTATCATAACATATTGCCGTTTCACAAAGGCGAAGTTCATATCCATTGTTCTTTGCCCGGAAGCACCAATCAGTCTCTTCCCAGTATAAAAAATATTCTTCAGGCAGTAAGCCAAGTTCATTATAATTACTGGCGTGGGTGAACAATGATCCACCCGAAACATAATCCATCCGGGGAATATCTTTTTTCTGCCGGATCATTTCAATTGTGCCGGAATTGAAATTGATCATGCCTCCTGCATATAAATGGATCTTTGAAGGATCGGAATAATATTTTATAACTGAGCCGGTGACAGATCTTACAGGATTGTTGCCAGCAAAGGATACAAGTTCCTGTAAGCTGGTTTCTTCAACGATCATATCCGGGTTCAATAACCACAGGTATGCATCTTCATTTGAGAGATCTTTAAGTACAGGATTGAGTCCACCTGCAAAACCTTTGTTTGTTGCATGCTGTATGAAAACCAATCGGGGCATATCAGATATTATTGTTTGGCCGGGAAATTCGTCGCATCCAAAATATTTATATGCGATGGGTTTTTGAATTATATTCTTTGAAAAGGCAGTTAAACGGTTTGTAAATTCTGTATTGTGTTCCGCCCATTGCATCAAATGCTCCAGGGAATTATTTTGAGAATCATTGTCAATTACGATGACCTTAAAGTTATCATAGCTCGAACGAAATACGGTCTCAAGACATTCTGCCACGTCCATCCATTTTTTGTAATTCAGGATTATGATATACACCCGCGGCATGTCATTATTTTTTTTGAGCAATAAAAATATATTGGACAGTAAGAAGATCCGTGAATAATCCAAGGGTCAGCCGGTTAATGATCCTTCTTTTCCTGCCGTCGGGTACGACTTTTAGCATGAAATTGGGAGTATTGTAAACAGGATCCAGTTCAGCAGTTGTAAGAAGCTGCTGGATATTTTTTTTACAAAAAAAACGCAGATGCGTTTTATCCATTATCCCTCCTGCCGGTTCATATTTAAAATCGGCTTTAAAAAGTATTTTAAAGATCGTCTTCACTTCCCGGATATTGGGTATACTTACTACCAATGATCCTTTAGGTTTTAAATGGCGGGTAATTTTTTCAACCGCGGTCCATGGGTCTGACAAATGTTCGAGTACATCAGCGCATATGATAACATCGAAATATTCTTTTGGTGCAGCAATCTCTTCCGTTTCAATATTGGCCTGTTGAAATTTGTCAATAGTGGGGTTTTGCTGGTTCGATCCCGGTATATTCATCAATTCAACACCCATCACTTCCCCGGCTATTTTCTGTTCTTTGATATATAACAAGGTATTGCAGGATCCTGCACCTATTTCCAATATCTTCTGCTGCGGATCTACAGGCAACAGGCTGATAATATCCATGCGTAGGTTAGAAAAATACGCGGTCTCTTTAGCAGTATAATAGTTTTTGTTCATATCGTTCGGGGGATCACAAAACCGGATAAATTATTCTTATAAAGTTCCCGGCTAAGCCCGGCTGTTATAAATAATTCTGTTATGATGATACTTAAAGCAGTACCGGCAGCACCCCATTCCTTTATCAATAAAATATTTGCAAGGATGTTAATAATGGTTGCAAGGCCCAGTATCATCAAATAACTTTTCTTCCGGTCGAATGCTACGAGTAACTGGTAAGCCGGGATATTCAGGCAAACGATCACCGGCACAAAGCTTAACAGTCTTAACAACAACACCGGAAGGGTTGACCCGTCTTTGATAAATATATATATGATCCATGGTGACAGGATAAACAATAATGCACAGCCGCCTATGATCACAAACAGGAATGGCAGGTAAACCTGTTTAAAAAAAGTATTTGCAGCCTGTTTCCCTTTTTGACTTAATTGGCAAACCTGTGGATATACCGCCTGTGAGAATACAGATAATACCTGCCGTACAGCGAAAAATATTCTTTCTGCAATGCTATAATATCCCACAATAAGATCATTTGTAAATATCCGTAGTATAAAAATCCCGCAATACATATAAGTGTTGATCGAAAGATTGGAAACAGTGATCTGCCAGCCTTCTTTTATTTCATGCAGGACATCCGCACGCAAAGGTCTTATGAACTGCAGTTTAAAGATCCGCATAGCAAGCAAAATGCTTACAAAACCTGCAATCGTATTTCCTATTCCCAAAAAGAAAAGAAAATACTTTCCATCTCCTTTTTCTTTTATAAAAAGCAATACCAGCAAAACAAATACCAGCCGGGAGATCAATGTGCTGATAGTTATATAATGCATCTTTTCGATTCCCTGGAAGAACCAGTTCACAAATAAAGACTGGCCGATGACATATGTAAACCCAAGTGCGTATAAAATAAAATGCTCCCTGATAACAGGAATGAATACTGCAGCAACCAATAAAAGGAGAAGCAAGGCCACACATATCAATAACTTGGATGCCAGCACCGTAAAAAAGATCTTTGATATCTTTGAGTCATCATTCTTATACACTGCAATATCCCTTGTGGCTGTCAGGTTAAATCCGTAATCCGATATTGTTGAAAGGAATATCATCACTACCTGTGCAACTGCAATCACACCAAACCCATCTGCTCCAATCCGACTTATCACGTAAGGCATCACAAGTAAGGGTAGCAGGAAGTTGGTTCCCTGCACGATACTCAATGCCATAAAATTGGAAAATAATTTACTGTTGTAATTTGTGTTCATACAAAACCGGGACAGGCTGAGCTTTAAACCGGCAGTATAAATGTAGGTATAAGAAAAGAAACAAAATATGTTGTTTTAAGGCAACCCTTTGACCCTGAACTACGTTTAGTGAGTTTTATTAATATTGTATATTGTAGCACATACCGAGTATTATGTCAGAAAATCAAACGGGAACGGAAAATAAAAGCGATGACCTGGATCTTATAAGCCTGTTTGAAAGGATCTTTTCTTTTTTCAGGAATTATGGCTGGCTCATAGCCATATTTTCTATTGCAGGCATGCTTGCAGGTTTTACTTTATATAAGACCGGGACAAAACAATATGCATCCACCTTATTACTGCATTCCTATACACTTTCCAATACGGAACAGATCAACATTATTGAGAACTGGAATGATCTTTTAAAGAACGGGGAATATGCTGTCCTTGGTGAGCGACTTAATTGCGACCCCGGCCTGCTCAAAAAAGTAAGCAGCATTAAAGCCTCAGAGATACAAAAGTTATATATTCCAAATAACCCAAATGGCTTCATTGTTGAAACAATCGTAAAGGACTATAATATTCTTGACAGCCTTGGTAAAGGAATGGTTTACGGGCTGGCAAACAGTGATTATATAAAAGCGAAACTCAGCAGCAGGCGATCGGTACTTTCGCAGCTCATTGACAAAGTGAGGTCAGAGATCAGCAAACTCGATTCTACAAAAAAGAATATCGAGCATAATATCAATAGCAACAGCCAGCATTCATCTTCATTTATAGTTGATGTTTCAAACATCAACAGCCAGATGATCAGCTTAAATGAAAAACTGCTGGGCTACCAGGACGAACTGAAATTCACCAGTGCCGTACAGGTCCTGCATAAATTCGAAAAGTTTGAAAGGCCGGTGGCACCTAAGCTTTTTAAGTTGCTGGTCCTGGGATTTATTGGCGGGTTTGCTATCGGCTATATCATATCAATGTTCTTATACCTTCGCAAACGTATTGCAGTACGTGCACAACAACGATAGTATGTATAATACTATGAATGATCTTTTACAATAAACAAAATGGACCGTTCAAAACAATTAGATCTGCTGTTGTACTTCTCGTACATCGTCTTTTTTATAAGCCTGGTCTGTTGTTTCAGGGCAATAAGCAGCATCAGCATTGGAATGTTGTTGATCACGGGATTGCTTAAGAACAAGGTCGATACCGGTTCATGGCTAAGCATGAATTTAAAGAACAGTTTTCCTGCTGCATGTTGTTTGTATTACTTATTAGATGCAGCGGGCCTGTTGCTCTCCACTCGTTTTAATGAAACCGGCGCACACCTGCTGATGAAAACCGCCATGATCTTTGTTCCGCTTGCGCTTTGTTGTTGCAATTGGCTAAACAACGAGGTGAGACGGAACCTGATGGCATTTTATACCTGGATACTTGCAGCTATGTTGTTTTATTGCCTGCTTGCTGCTTCAAATAAATATTGGTTCATAAACCAGGATGCCGAAGTATTCTTTTATCACAAACTGGTAGCTCCATTCAGGCAGCACGCAGTACAGGTATCGATCTATACATTTGCAGCGCTTATATACCTGGTCGAAAATGCCAGGAAAGCTGTTTATACCTTCAACAAACCGGTTCATCTTTTACTGATCTTTTATTTTACCTGTTTTACATTATTACTTTCTTCGAAGCTTGTCATTGCATCCCTCGCAATTTGTTTCATTTATTATTTCTTCCTTGCTTTAAGATCAAGACTAAATACCCGCATCCTCATTTTTAGCTCCCTGTTCACGGGCCTGGCAATGATCATACTTGTCCTGTCCACCCAAAACAGGATAAGCAAAAGATTCAATGAGATCAGGTCAGGTGACATAAGCCTTATTAAGCAACAAAGTTTTAACCCGGGGATCTATTTTAACGGTATTCAGTTCAGGTTGCTCGAATGGCGTTTTGTAAAAGAGATCTTAACCGAACAGGATGCATGGCTTACAGGGGTTTCAGACAAGGCCCAGCTCCTGCTCGATAAAAAATATACCAGTACCAACATGTATATCGGTGATGGCACTTCAGCAGACCAGGGCTACCTCGGGTACAATACACACAACCAGTTCCTCGAATCACTCTTACGTTCTGGTATCCCCGGACTACTTGTCTTTATTTTGATATGTTTTGCCATGATAAGGCTGGCTATCATAAAAAAGAGCAGGGAACTTACGATCATGATAATGATACTGCTTGCATACTGTTTCAATGAATCCGTTCTTGAAACACAATATGGCATCACGTTATTTACTTTTTTCCCGCTGTTCATTTATTATGGCAGTAAGCAAGGCTACCCTGCCGGTAATAATCAAGGCCCTCGAAAGTCTTCCAATTAAAAAAAGCTCAAAAAAGACAACCTTTTCTTTGATCATTACGTCTTGAGATGATGAAATAGCCATTTTATGTTCTGCCAATGAAAAGGAAGACCAAAAGTATACTGATCTCGATATTAGTGATCGTGCTGTTAGGGGCAGCATTCGGTTATTATTTATTCAATAAAGGGCCGATTGATGTAAAGAACAGTTCTTCTGTAAAAATAACTGCAATAAAACTGTACGATCAGTTCAGTTCGGATTCAACAAACGCATTGAAACTGCATTCGGGCAAGGTGCTTCTGGTATCGGGTGAAGTGAATACCATATCAACCAATCAAAAGAATGAAAAGGTCATTCTCCTGAAAACAAAAAGCAATGGCGCTTATGTTAACTGTACACTGGAAGAAGATCCGGGGGTTGTGAATATAAATGATAATGTGCGCATCAAGGGCATCTGCAGCGGCATGGGACAGGGAGATGAAGAGCTCGGCATATTGGGAGATGTATATTTAACCAGGTGCTATTTAATAAAATAACATAACATGAAAAAGGCCTTATTTATTTTACCTGCACTGATCATCATACATATCTCGGTGCTGGCACAAAGGGCATACACAAAGAATGGTGCCATCTCATTTTTTTCAAAAGCTCCCATCGAAAACATCAGTGCAGAAAATAACCAGGTGATGAGCGTATTGTCAATTTCAACAGGTGACCTGCAATTCTCTGTCCTTATCAATGCATTTCATTTTAAGAAAAGCCTCATGGAAGAACATTTCAATGAGAATTACATGGAAAGCAATAAATATCCTAAAGCAATATTCAAAGGAAAGATCGCAGATATGTCGAAAGTGAATTTTACAACTGATGGAACTTATCCTGTGCAGGTTTCAGGTGACCTTACCATACATGGCATTACCAATAAAGTAACGATACCGGGAACGCTGTCTGTAAAAGCTGGTATTGTTACGGGCACGTCAAAATTCCAGGTGAGGCTTGCAGATTATAAAATAAGTATCCCCAAGATCATGAAAGACAACATTGCTGAAGTTGTGGATGTGAGTGTTTCATGCGTGTATGATCAAAAGCTATAATTAAACATAACTACTGAATTATGAAAGCAATTAAGATTTTCTTCCTGTTTATTTTTGTTTGTGTAAGATCATTCGCACAACAGGACAGCACAGACCTCCTGAAGCAACTGGAGAATGATCCCAAAAAAGTAAACTATACTTACGCCACTTTTAAATCAACCAGGTTGATAACCGGTCATTCCGTTGAAAACATTGGCAAAGGCGTATTGGACGTAAGGATATTGCACCGCTTTGCGCCATTGAACCAGGGCATTTACAATTTCTTTGGCCTTGACTACGCTTCTATGCGCCTGGGATTTGATTATGGCTTCACAAAAAATTTCATGATGGGTATCGGGCACAGTACATGGCAAAAAACCTATGATGCTTTTTTTAAAGTACGCCTGTTGCGTCAATCAAGCGGTGCCGTGAATATGCCCTTTACTTTGTCATTTGTTTCTACTGCTGCCACCCGGACAGAACTTGCCAGGAAAGACACTTCGGGCGACAGGATACATACAAGTTTCTTAGACAAGACAAGTTTTTCAGAACAGATCATCATCGGCCGTAAATTCTCTGAGAAGTTCTCTTTGCAGTTCATGCCCATATTCATATTCCACCACAACAAGATCGACAGCATAAATTTCTATACAAAGAATTACAAGAACCTCATCTATGGGCAGAAAAGAAAGAACACTTTCGCTTTAGGCATCGGCGGCCGCCTGAAAGTTTCAAAAAGGATAAGCATCAATGCTGAATATTATTACCAGATGCCCGATTCCAAACAAGATCGAAGGTATAACAGTGTTTCATTTGGCGTGGATGTTGAAACCGGCGGCCACGTATTCCAGATGCACTTTACCAATTCAAACGGCATGACAGAAAAATCCTTCATCACCGATACTGATGATAAATGGAAGGATGGCTATATCCGCTTTGGGTTCAATATTTCCAGGGTGTTTACCATAGGTAAGCATGAAAATAAAACCACTAAATGGTAAAACCCCGGGAACAGGTTATTTTAAAGCCGTAACATTTTGTGTTACGGCTTTGTTTTTATAGCTTTGTGCCCGTCCGGGGCGGATTTGTTTATTGTTCAAACCCCGGCGATTGTTGAAAAAATTGAACTAATAAACGAGAACATCTCCACTACATACCGGGATTTGAAAATCGTTTAAAAGTTTACTGGAATTTTTTTGTGAGCCGGCCTCATGTCGCTGTTCAGCTTCATTGGCGTCGCACTCTTGTACATTATTAAATATAGCAGCGATGAAAGATATTAAAACACTTTTGAGCGAACGCATCCTCATCATTGACGGTGCCATGGGCACCATGATCCAGCGCCACAAACTGCAGGAAGCAGATTACCGTGGTGAACGATTTAAAGACTGGCATACGGATGTAAAAGGCAACAACGACCTGCTCAGCATAACACAGCCCCAGATCATAACTGGCATTCACAAAGAATACCTGGAAGCCGGTGCGGATATCATTGAAACAAATACCTTCAGCAGTACTACCATTGCACAGGCTGATTATGATATGCAGTCACTCGCTTATGAATTAAATGTTGCCTCTGCTAAATGTGCAAGGGCTGCCGCTGATGAGTACACAAAGAACGATCCGTTAAAGCCACGTTTTGTTGCAGGCGCTATAGGCCCGCTGAATAAAACATTGTCATTATCACCGGATGTGAACAATCCTGGTTTTCGTGCCGTGACCTTTGACGAGGTTGCTGCTGCATATTATGAGCAGGTAAAAGGGCTGGTTGATGGCGGCGTTGATATATTATTAATTGAAACAATTTTCGATACACTGAATGCAAAGGCTGGTATCTATGCAATAAAAAAATATTTCAGGGAAACAGGAAAGGAACTTCCTGTTATGATCAGCGGAACCATCACCGATGCTAGTGGCCGTACATTAAGCGGGCAAACACTGGAAGCTTTTTATATTTCGGTGATGCATGCAAATCCATTGAGTATCGGTCTTAACTGTGCACTGGGTGCAAACGAAATGAGACCTCATATTGAAGAGCTGTCATCCATTGCAAGCTGCTATACATCTGCCTATCCCAATGCAGGTTTACCAAATGCATTTGGCGAATATGATGAACAGCCCCATGAAACAGCACATATCATTGAAGAATGGGCAAAAGAAGGTTTTGTAAATATTGTTGGTGGCTGCTGCGGCACAACACCGGATCATATAAAACACATTGCACAGGAAGTTGCAAAATTTCAACCAAGGCAATTACCGGTTTTGGAAGAAAGTTTGGTATAAAAATGTTTTAACCACAGAGCTAAGGGAGTTTTTTCACAGAGTTACGGAGATAGTAATATTTAACTTGTACTTAAATCTTCGTAAATAAAAAAGAATGACTGAACTAAATGCCTTGACTGAAGCAATTTTAAAATATTCCTTTAAAGTGCATTCAGCACTAGGACCGGGTTTATTGGAATCGTCCTATAAAGAATGCCTGTTTTATGAATTGAAGAAAAACGGGATCGCTGTTGAAAAGGAAAAAGCGATGCCTCTATACTATGAGGAAATAAAAATGGAGATTGGCTACAGGGTCGATCTGATGATTGAGAATAAAGTTATAGTAGAAATAAAATGTGCTGAATGTTTTACTGACGTACATACAGCTCAATTATTGACGTATTTAAAACTTTCTGGTTGTAAAGTGGGCCTTTTGCTCAATTTCAAAACAGCAAGTTTAAAAAAGGGAATAAAAAGATTAATATTTTAAACCTCTGTTCACCCTGTGAAAATAATTCAGTGAACCCTGTGGTTAAAAAAAATAAAATGAGTACAATAAACCCATATTTAAGATTAAGTGGATTAGAGCCATTGATCATTCGCCCGGAAACAAATTTTGTGAATGTTGGTGAAAGAACGAATGTAACCGGCAGTAAAAAATTTGCACGCCTTATACGTGAAGGTCAATATGAAGAAGCCCTTTCTGTTGCAAGACAGCAGGTAGAAAATGGTGCACAGGTATTGGACGTGAACATGGATGATGCCTTGCTTGACGGGGTAAAAGCAATGACCACGTTTTTAAATTTATTACAGGCAGAACCGGATATCGCAAAGATCCCCATCATGATCGACAGCAGTAAGTTCGAGATCATTGAAGCAGGATTGAAATGCGTACAGGGCAAATGTATCGTGAATTCGATCTCAATGAAAGAAGGTGAAGCCAAATTTATTGAACAGGCGATCATTTGTAAAAGCTATGGTGCATCAGTGATCGTAATGGCTTTCGATGAAGTGGGACAGGCAGATACAAAACAACGCAAGGTTGAAATATGCCACAGGGCTTACAAGATATTAACGGAACAGGTTGGCTTCAAACCACAGGAGATCATTTTCGATCCAAACATATTTGCCATTGCAACAGGTATTGAAGAACACAATAATTATGCAGTTGATTTTATTGAAGCAACCCGTGAGATAAAAAAACTGATGCCGCTTACAAAAGTGAGTGGTGGTGTGAGTAATGTTTCATTTTCTTTCCGTGGCAATGATCACGTGAGGGAAGCCATTCACAGCGTATTCCTTTATTACGCCATCAAAGCAGGAATGGATATGGGTATTGTAAATGCGGGGCAGCTGGTAATATATGATGAGATAGAACCCACGCTAAAACAATTGTGTGAAGACGTTATCCTCAACCGGAACAACGACAGCAATGAAGCCACTGAAAAACTCATCCAGTTTGCAGAAACTGTAAAAGCAAAAGGAAAAGAAACAGTAAAAGATGAAAGCTGGAGAAACGAATCCGTTGAACAAAGGCTTTCTCATTCATTGGTAAATGGTATAACAGATTATATCGATGCAGACACAGAGGAAGCCAGGTTGAAATACCCTAAACCGCTGGATGTGATCGAAGGACCGCTGATGGATGGGATGAATGTTGTCGGTGATCTTTTCGGTGCAGGAAAAATGTTCCTGCCGCAGGTTGTAAAAAGTGCAAGGGTAATGAAGAAAGCCGTAGCTGTTCTTACACCTTATATTGAGCAGGAAAAAGAAGACAGGAAGAAGGCACATATAGCAGCAGGAACTGTTAATGAAGAAGCCGCAGGCGCTGCAAAAATATTACTGGCAACTGTAAAAGGTGATGTGCATGATATTGGTAAAAATATCGTTGGTGTTGTACTTGGCTGCAATGGTTATGATATCATCGATCTTGGTGTAATGGTCCCGACAGAGAAGATCCTGGATACAGCCGCAAAAGAAAATGTTGATATCATCGGGTTGAGCGGGTTGATCACTCCTTCGCTCGATGAAATGGTACACGTTGCCCATGAAATGAAACGTCGTGATATGAAACTTCCTCTCCTTATTGGAGGTGCAACCACTTCACGCATGCATACTGCAGTTAAGATAGCACCGCAATACGATGATGGTGTTGTTCACGTGCTTGACGCCAGCCGAAGTGTGACTGTTGCAGGAAGCCTGTTGAACAAAGAGCAGAAACCTGAATTCCTTGATGGTATAAAAAAAGAATATGAAAAATTAAAAGAGGATTTTGGCAACAAGCGGTCAGCAAAACAATATTTAAAATTTGAGGATGCACAACAGAATGGTGCAGTGATCGATTGGAAAAATTTCACGCCGGTTAAGCCAACATTTACAGGTACAAAAGTTTTTGATAATTATTCATTGACGGAGATAGCAGAATATATAGACTGGCAACCATTTTTTATTGCATGGGAAATGCATGGTAAGTTCCCGCAGATATTGACCGATCCTGTCATTGGCGTGGAAGCTACCAAACTTTACAATGATGCAAAAGCATTGCTCAAAAAGATCATTGATGAAAAATGGCTGACAGCACAGGGTGTCACCGGTTTTTGGGAAGCAAATAAAATTTCCCCTGATACGATCACTGTAAAAAATGGAACGTCAACAATCAAACTGGAATTTTTAAGACAACAGATCAAGAAAGCGGCAGGCCAGCCGAATTTATCGTTGGCAGATTTTATCAGCCCTTCACAAACTGATTTCATTGGAGCTTTCTCGGTAACCATACAGGGCATCGAAGATCATATCAAAAGGTTTGAAAAAAATCATGACGATTATAATAAGATCATCCTGCAGGCATTGGCAGACCGTCTTGCAGAAGCTTTTGCAGAATTGTTACATAAAAGGGCAAGGCAGGAATCCTGGGGTTATGTTTCAGATGAACATCTGACAAATGAACAATTGATCAAAGAAGAATACCTTGGCATACGTCCGGCCCCCGGCTATCCCGCATGCCCTGACCATACAGAGAAATATAAATTGTTTGAATTATTGGGAGGTAAGGATGCAACAGGCATCACATTGACCGAATCACTTGCCATGTACCCCGCTTCTTCCGTTTGCGGCTGGTATTTTGCTCATCCCGAAAGTAAATACTTTGGTGTAGGAAAGATAGAGAAAGATCAGCTGGATGATTATGCCAACAGGAAAGCCCTGAGCATTGATGAAATGACAAGATGGTTGAGGCCGATACTTGAATAACATTACCTGGAGATCATCTCTTTACGCTCCTGAGCTTCTTTGGCATCTTTCAATCCTTTCACAAGAAGGACGATGACAATGACCTTAAGAATAATTCCCTTATAAAGCGTGCTTATATCAAGCGAAGCATTCAGGATAATAAATAATGCATATAATATGAGTGCGGAAACGATAGCTGTGTATGGTTTCTTTTTTGTCCAGAAACCCAAAAGAACGAATGCCAGGACAAACCCGCTATAAACCAGTATGTCTACCCACAAATATTCATAATCGCTGTTTTGATAGGCAAGGAACAGGATACTTATTGTAATAACGATCGCAACGGCAAAAATTGCATTTCTCGCCTGCTTGATATGTTTATCATAACCCTGGTTGATAAAATCCTCTTCTGAAAAAATACTTTCGGGCTGGCTTTGAGTTGTTTCTTCGGGTATTTTATTGTTTTCCATAACGGTTGATTATTTTTACAATGATAAATATAAACATATATGCGCATCATTTCATACAACGTGAACGGCATTCGTGCCGCTATTAAAAAAGGATTTATCGACTGGCTTAAAACAAACCCTGCAGATGTAATATGCCTGCAGGAGACAAAAGCTGAACATTCAGACATTGATGTAAAATTACTGGAAGACCTGGGCTATCATCATCATTGGTTCAGTGCACAGAAAAAAGGATACAGCGGCGTTGCCGTTTTTACAAAGATCAAACCCGACGATGTATGTATAGGATGTGGAATTGAGTCAAGCGATAACGAAGGCAGGATCATACAACTTGATTTCGGTGATATGCGCCTGATCAACGCATATTTCCCCTCAGGTACCAGCGGCGATGAAAGACAAAAATTCAAATATGTATGGTTGAATGAATTTCATGCATACCTCGATAAGCTTAAAAAGAAACATAAAAAAATAATCCTTTGCGGCGATTATAATATTGCACACATGGAGATTGATATCCATGATCCCAAAGGAAATAAGAACAGCAGTGGTTTTTTGCCGGAAGAACGTGCATGGCTTACCAAATTCCTGGAAAGCGGGTGGGTGGATACATTCAGGGAGATACACAAGGAGCCACACCGCTATAGCTGGTGGAGCCAGCGTTTCCCCAGCGTTCGGCTTAATAACAAAGGCTGGCGTATTGATTACATCACTGTTACAGAACCATTGAGACCGGCTATTAAGGATGCAGATATCTTTCATGATATTAAACACAGTGATCATTGTCCCATTTACCTTGAATTGAAATCCTGATCTTATGATCATTTATAATGTTACTATTAAAATAGATGCTTCTATTGCAACCGGTTGGCTCAGCTGGTTAAAGGAAGAACATATCCCCGAAGTGATCGGGACAGGTTGTTTCAGCAAAGCAAATATCCTGAGGTTACTGGAAGTGGATCAAGCCGAAGGCCCCACTTATGCTATCCAGTATTGGGCTGAATCCAAATCGCAATACAACCTCTATATAGAAAAGTTTGCTGGCATTATGAGACAAAAGAGTTTTGATAAGTGGGGAGACAAATTCATAGCATTCCGTTCGGTGATGGAAGTTGTTAACTAATTGTGCAAAACAAATAAAAACAGGATAAAAAATTATTTTGTATCCTGCTGCAAGCCGCACGAATACAGGGGTTCCCGGGGATAAGCGCTGAAACTCAGTACTGTAGAGGGTTTCAGCTTTCCTATAAAAGCTATTCCATTCAATTTTTTCAATCCATTTTGGTGGAAAACCTTGCAGATTGCGGATTTCAGCCATTTTCAAAATTCAGGAATTTTTAAAAAAATTTTTTGTTGCAATTAAAAAGCTTCTATATTTGTCCCACTTTAAATTCTCAAAAACTTAATTATGAACAAAGCTGAATTAATTGCAAAAATTGCTGATGACGCAGGCATCACAAAAACACAAGCAAATGCTACTTTAGATTCTTTCGTTGAAGCAGTAACAAAAACTTTAAAAAGCGGTAACAAAGTAACTTTGGTTGGCTTTGGTACTTTCTCTGTTTCTAAAAGAGCTGCCCGTAACGGCCGTAACCCTCAGACAGGTGCTGTTATAAAAATCAAAGCAAAGAAAGTTGCTAAGTTTAAAGCAGGTAAAGAATTGTCTGGCAAAATCTAATTTGCCCGAAAAAATTAAAAAAGCAAGACCACTGTGTCTTGCTTTTTTATTATAATTTTGATCAACTAAAAACATTTACTATGGGACGTGGAGATATCAAATCAAAAAAAGGAAAAATTTTTGCCGGAAGTTTCGGTAAGTCAAGGCCTGCAAAAAGTAAGAAAGCTGTTCCGGCTAAAAAAGAAGCAGCTCCCGCAGCAGCGCCTGCTAAAAAATCAGCGGCTAAAAAAGAAAAATAATAATAAGGGTATATCTTTTTTAAGCTGTCGGCAGTGCCGGCAGCTTTATTTTTTTATGGTGCCAGTCTTTCTATTTTCCAGGCGCCATTCTCGAGTTTTGTATACTGGATCCTGTCGTGAAGCCTGCTGGGCCTGCCTTGCCAGAATTCGATCAAAACGGGTTTTACAATATAACCCCCCCAATTTACCGGCCTTTTTATTTCATTTCCGGCGAATTTTTTCCCCGCTTCCGCAACATTGTTCTCTATAATTTCCCTTGATGCTATCACAGAACTTTGAGGAGAAGCCCAGGCTCCTATCTTACTACCTTCAGGCCTGGATTGAAAATATGTATCGCTTTCTTCCCCACTTATTTTTTCTACGGTCCCTTCGATCCTTACCTGCCGCTCAAGTTCTTTCCAAAAGAATACGAGACTTGCCTGTGGATTTTCCAACAGCTCTTTTCCTTTATGGCTTTCATAATTTGTAAAAAATACAAAGCCCTGTTTTGTGAACCCTTTCAACAAAACAATTCTTGCTGATGGCCGGCCCGTTCTGGTTGATGTGGCAAGTGTCATTGCATTCACTTCTTCGATCGTACTTCCCAACACATCGTTCCACCATTTTTCAAATTGATCGATGGGATCTTCCAGTACATCTTTCTCATCCAGGCTTTGTAATTTATATTCCTTTCTTATAGCAGCTATATCATTCATCGCTCATTTTTATTTAGACAAAACTCAAATAAAAAAATCAAATAAAAAAGCCACCGCTAAGATGGCTTTAGTCAGTTTATATCTTATTAGATCTAAAGACCAAACCTTCCGTATCCACCCAGGCTTCCAAATCCAAATATCTCTGCCAGGATCCTCCTCATGACCAGGCTGATGACAAAAGAGACTACGATCAATATTATGATTGATATGATCATGTAAACAACCTTTTTATCCTCCGGGGTCTTCTTCATCGGGCCTAAGCCCAAGTACCAGAGGTATATTCCATAAAGACCGAAAAGGCTTCCAATAATCGCGATCATCGGCAAAATATTCAGGAAAGTTCCGATCAGGCCTGGTGTATAAGCATAAGCAACCAACTGGGCAGACTTGTTCAGGTTCTTTTCGGAACCAAATGAAGGAGCCAACATGTCTACTACATATGCAGAAACGAAAACTGCAAAAATCATGGATACCAAAACGCTTAGAGCAAAATAAAGCCCGTAGTCTATTCCTTTTAGACGGATACCGAGGATACCTGTATTTACCCCTATGATACCATAGCCGATAAAAGTGGCTGCTGCTCCAACAATTGCAAGTGGCAGCACATAAGACATGATCACCGTAGACATGCTTTGTTCTTCGGCGGCGATCTTTTCCCATTCTGTTTTTGGAGAAACAATAATGTTCTTGACTCTTTCGATCATATTCATAATTAATTAGTTTAGAATAGAAAAATAATTAATTGGTCGGTTGAATGCAAGCTTATTGAATGGAAGTTATTGACAACTGTGATGTTACGGCTTGGGCTTTGTGAGCTTGTCAATTTTTTCTTTCAGGTTTTTATTCTCGAGCATAACCATTTCAAGGCTGCTTTCCAGTTCAGCAACCCGGGAAATTGAGGCAGACAGTTGCCTGTACATCGTAGTGGAATCTGCGAGTTCATTGTCGAGATCAGTAATGGCAGCTTTGGCACTTTCATATTTCTCCCGGATGGTATAAAACTCCTTTTCCATTTCGAGCGACTGGATGATCTCGTTCTCCATGGCTGCTTCTCTTTTTGCAGCACCGGCTACTTTCCTTTGTTGTTCGCCGATGAATTGCTGCATTTGGGTGATCTCTTCCAGGTTTCCATCAAGCGTGCTTTGCAACTCAACACCAAAAGCCGCTTTTTGTCTTAAAATATGGATCTCCTCCTCCCTTATATTAATCATTTCGGTTATATCCTGCAACTGGAGGCGGAGCAGCTCATTCTCGCTTTTTAGCTGTTGTATCTCATCTTCCGAAAGCATATTTTTACTGCTGTTTTATTTAAATGTAAGGATTTAATAGCTGGAGGCAAATTATTGTTTTTAAATGTATTTACAGGGGCAGCGTAATTCAAACCAAGAGTATCTTTTCAAAAACCTGGCCCTGGGAAATCCAATAATACGAGTTTGACAGAAGAAGAGCTTATAAAAGGATGTATAAGGGAAAATGCAGCCTGTCAAAAGGAAGTATTTAACCGCTTCGCCAGCCATATGCTCGGCGTGTGCCAGCGCTATGCCCGTAATTCGGCCGATGCGGAAGATATTTTACAGGATGCTTTTATCAAGGTATTTAACAAGGTAGGGCAGTTCAAATTTGAAGGTTCTTTTGAGGGATGGATAAGAAGGATCGTTGTGAATACCGCCTTAAAAAAATACAGCCTGATAAGGTATGAAAAGGAATTTTCAGGTTATGAGGTAAACGAGGGGCAGGAGGGTAAAAGTGACCCGGTGGCTTATTCTCACCTGACAGAAAAAGACCTGTTGGTTTTGATAAACAGCCTGCCCGATGGTTACAGGCTGATATTTAACCTCTATGTTATCGAGGGATACCAGCACGAAGAAATAGCAACAATGCTTGGAATACAGCCGGGCACCAGCCGGAGCCAGCTTGTAAAAGCCAGGATGATGTTGCAGAAACAAATATTACAATTACAAAAGGTTGCAGTATGAACAACTCAGCACTTGATGACCATATAAAAGAGCGATTCGGCAATTATTCGCCGGATGTACCTCCGCATATCTGGGAAAATATCGTTGCCGAAAAAGATAAAAGAAGGCCGGGTATATTCTGGCTTGGTTTCCTGAATAAAAAACTGGCACTCCTGTTATTGGGAGTTTTGGTAGCCGGGGCCGGTATATTCATATATAAGAATACTTCTTCTCCATCAAATAAAAACAATGAACATGTAATTGCAGAAGGTCAACCAACAAGTAAAACCACAAACAATACAGTAGTAGATAATATTTCTTCCCAAAGCAACACCGAATTAAGCACAACTACTGAAAATGTACCGGCCACGACAAACCCGGTTAACAATACTGCAGACAAAAGCATTTCAACAATACAAAGCACTTCAACAGGTAAAGACAAGGAGACAATTATCAACAAAAATAACATCGTAAATAAAGATCTGACACAGGATATTGTAAAAACGAATAAGAACAAAAAAACTGCTAGCCTGGCATCAACAGGAAAAGATAACAATGAAAATGATATAACTGCCGATAAAAGATCTAAACAGCTTAAAGGTTCTTCAAATATCTCTTTTAGGAATGCCGAAGCAATAGCTGATGAAGTGCAAGGAACAAATGAGAACGAGCTTTTGATGAACAGGTATCTACTGAGTCTTGATATGATCCGTTCGCAAAAGAATTCCCGTCTATCCATAAAAAAAATAAACAACCCGCATCTTGACATCCCCTGCCCTGAAGCTGAAAAAAATGCAGCGGGAAATAAACGGTATTTTGAGTTATATGGAAGTGCTGATTATGCTTTCAGAAGTATAAGCGATACCGGCAATTCCGCATATTTACAAAAGAGAAAAGAAAGCACTACTTTCTCATCTGCATTTAGTGCAGGGTTAAGATATACAAGAGTATTTGGCAATGGCATGAGTTTCCGCACTGGTGTTAATTACAGCCAGATCAATGAGAAATTCAAGTTTGCACAAGGTAATATCGTACAGGTTGTGTACGTGATAGATAGCAATGGAGATACAACGGGTAGTTATACAACCACGGGAACACGTTACAAAACAACTTACAACAGGTTTCGCACAATCGACATTCCTATTCTCGTTGGGTATGAACTTGGCAATGGCAGGCTGCATGTCAACTTCAATGCGGGTGCTGTTGTAAATTTATACAGCTGGCAAAAAGGAGATGTGCTCGATACTACATACCAACCGATCAGCATCACAACAGGTAAAACAAATTCTCCTTACCAGTTCAAAACAAATGTTGGCATCGGCTTCATGGGAGCTGTATCTGTTTATTATAAACTGACAGACAAATGGCACATTTTTGCAGAGCCTTATTACCGGTATAATTTTACACCGGCAAGCAAATCTGATCTCACACTCAAACAAAAATATAATACCGCGGGCCTGAAACTTGGAGTGAGACTTGATTTCTAGGCCGGCAATAATTCTACATGATCTATTAAGTTTTTACTTGCTTTGGGGGTTTAAAAAAAGCTGTCCGGTCTGGACAGCTTTTTACTTTTTTCATTTAATATTTTATCAGCTTACCAGTGTGCCGACACGTTCGCCGGTCACAACGCTTAGCAGGTTACCTGGTTTATTCATATCAAAGACAATGATAGGAAGGCTGTTCTCCATGCAAAGTGTGAATGCAGTCATATCCATTACTTTCAGGTTTTTGGATATACATTCCCCAAAAGATATCCTTTCATACTTGGTAGCTGAAGGGTCTTTTTCAGGATCTGCTGAATAGATCCCATCTACCCTTGTTCCTTTCAATATTACATCTGCCTTTATTTCAATAGCCCTTAATGAACCGGCTGTATCTGTTGTAAAATATGGGTTTCCCGTACCCGCACCAAATATCACTACCCTCCCCTTTTCCAGGTGACGCATGGCGCGCCTGCGTATATAAGGTTCTGCGATCTGTTCCATTTTTATAGCGCTCTGAAGCCTTGTATAAACACCGGCTTTTTCCAACCCGCTTTGAACTGCCATTCCATTGATCACTGTCGCAAGCATACCCATATAATCACCTTGGGCTCTTTCAATACCAGTTTCAGCTTCATTCATACCGCGGTAGATATTACCTCCACCAATAACAAGGGCCACCTGTACTCCCATGTCTGTCACCTGCTTGATATCCTGGGCATATTGGGCAATGACCGTTGAGTCCATTCCAAAATTCTTATCCCCCATCAAAGATTCGCCAGAAAGTTTTAATAGAATTCGCTTGTACTTAGGAAGCATGTATTAAATATTGAGCTTATAAATTTTTTGCGAAGATAAAGGTTTAAGGGAAACAGCAATATAACCCCGCTTATATTTCCAATACCATTATATATATCCCGTTCACAGCATCATTTATTCGGGTAGTTTTTGAAGGAATTTCCCTTTTTTTCTTATTGAAACAGCTACAGTGCTTCCATCTTCCATTTCCATATAGCCGTTCTTACCGCGGTAGTATTTCTTCAGGTATTTCAGGTTGATCACCCAGGAATGGTGAACCCTTAAAAAGAACGTTTCGGGAAGCATCTGTTCCAGTGATTTAAGGTTCTTGCTGCAGGTCAAAACTTTCCCATTGTTAAGATAGATCAGGCTATAACTTCCCTTTGCATTGATACGTATGATCTCTTCAGAATTGATAAAGAGTATTCCATCGCTGATGGGCAACCCTATCTTTTGTGCAGCAAAGTCTGCCTTGATCTGCCTTAATGCTTTGAGCAGGTCTTCGTTACCGGATGTTGAATGGCTGATCTTGTAGACTGCCTTGGCTGTAGCCTCTTTCAATTCAATGATGCTGATAGGTTTTAACAGGTAGTCTACCGCATTGATGCGAAATGCTTTCACTGCATAATCATCAAAGGCTGTGATAAAGATGATCTCAAAATTGATATCCTTAAGCTCTTCCAGCAGCTCAAAAGCATTTCCCTGGTTCAGTTCAATATCAAGATAAACAAGCTGTGGTTTAGTATCTCTTATCAGCTTGATTGCATCGGTTATATTCCTTGCATTACCAACCAGGGTAATTACTTCGGCGCAATGGGTTTTAATAAGGCTTTCCAGCAATTCGATATTCCTGGGCTCATCTTCAATATGCACTGCTCGTATCATAGTTGGCTTGTTTTAAAAGGTAATTTTATAATGACCTCTGTGCCTGCAGTCGTTCCATCAGCATTGTGCAGGTCTTTTATTTCGATCATATATTCTCCCTGTCCTGTTGTTTCTGCAAGGAGATCAAGTCTTTTGCTCACAATGCCCATACCATAGCTTTTCTGTTCAGTCAGCGAGGTCCTGCTATATTTGTCAAGCCCCTTCCTGCCCACTCCATTATCAGTTATTGTACATAAAATGAACCCGGCCTTTTTTTCTATTGAAACTATGATACTGCCTTTCCTGTTCTCGAGGTGTTTGATACCATGCCTGATACAATTCTCCACTATCGGCTGAAGCATCATGTTAGGGATCTCGGTCTTATTGATATCTATCCCGGGGTCTATCTCAATACTGAAATCAAATTGTCCCGGTATACGCAGCTGTTCTAAAAACAAATATTCCTCCAGGTAATCTTTTTCTTCGAAGAGCTTTATGTAGGGCCTTGCAGAAAGTTCGAGGGTTTTACGGATCAGCCGGGAAAGTTTTACAAGGTGTTCATTTGCATCTGTTGTTTTACCACTTATGATCAGTTGCTGGATAGAAGTAAGGCAATTGAAAATGAAATGCGGATTCATCTGTGAGCGCAATGCGGTTTGCTCCAGTTCGATCATCTGTTTGTGCACTGCTGCTTTCTGCTTTTCTTTTTTCCTGATCGAATTCACCCTGTTCTTATATAAAAGGAAGATAATACCGGCTAAAAAAATTATCCCTGCAAATCTTAGCCAGTTATTTTGCCACCACGGTTTTTCAATGATTATCCCAAGTTTTTGAATACCCGAATACCTGTTCTGGTTTGGTATGCCGGCTTTTATTTCAAGATCGTATGAACCAGGTGACAGGTTTTCCAGCAAAAGCTCTGCTCCCTGTATGGTTTGCCAGGCTGTATCGTTCTTATCAAGACGGTAATAATATTTCACTTCTTCCGGTGAGTTAAAACATATGGCACTGTATTTTACCTTAAGCCTGTTGTTCCTGTACGGAACACTTATACTATTGATACCACTTGTATCGCCCTTATAATAATTGATCGTGTTAATATATAAGGGGATCGGTTGTGGTTGCCTGGTCAAAAATTCTTCCGGGTCTTCGATCACATAAATACCATTACTGCTTGCTGCAAGGATATCCTTCCTGAACGGGATCAGCTGGTTTATGATGACATTGTAAAATCCCGCATTCTTACCAATATTGACAATCGTGAATTTGAGAGGGTTATATGATTGAAATTTTATTACAGAAATTCCTTTGGCAGTAGCAGCCCATAACTGGTCCTTTACCGGGAGCAGGTACTTGATCGAATTATTAAGCAGTCCATTTGCTTCAGTAATATTTGCAATGACCTTGCTTTCCTGCATCAGGGCGATACCGCCGAAGCGGATACCAACCGTATATATACCATTACTCATCTGCCGGATACAGGTAATGCCTTTCCCGAACAAAGTTGATGTATCATTGAAAATGGCCAGGCTGTCAAAATTTGTATTTGTTTTAAACAGCCGGTTGATACTACCAACCCATCCCTGTTTATTGTTATCAATAAATACAGCAGTTGGTTTTACATCGAGACTTTTGAAATCTGCAGGAAGATATTCCCGGGAAGAATTGTTAATGATTGTTTCAGTAAAATCTACTTTTGCTAATGTTACTCCCTGGCTTAAAAGATATTTATGCTGCGACAATTTCATCACCTCTGATGAAGAATGTATCAGCGCTATTTTTTTATTAATATCATTCCCGGTCTTTGTTATTTCTCCAAGAGAATTCTTAACAGATTTTACATCCCATTTGCCTGCGAGGTAAACATTCCTGTTGTCATCCATGAAAAGGTCACTGATCTCCTCGGTTTTTTTTGCGAAGACTGTCGAAACCGAACTGTCTCTTAACCTATAGACACCCTGGGTATTTGCAAACAACAGGCTACTGTCGTAATAATTATACAGCCTCGAAACAGGCTGATCAAGATTGCTGTCTCCCTCAAGGTTATAGACATGGAGGCTTTTCAGGTAATAAACACCTTTCTCCAACGAGGAAAGCCAGGTGCCTCCTTCATAATCCACCGTGATAGAACTGATGCTTTTATCGTGAAGGATTGCTGTTCTTTGAATTTCTTCCAGGTCTGTGTTCAATAGAACAACTCCCCGTTTCAACATACCCACCCACAATTTATTATCAGCAACCATGCTCACACATAAAATGGTAGATGGAAGATATTTTAGCTTATAAGAACCATCAGCATTCAATCGGATAATCGTATTATGAGCAAAGAAGAAAAGATCCTTTCCATACTGTATACAACCGTATTGACTGGCCACGCCTGTTTTGGATGGGATGACATATTTTACAGTTCTGCCCCTCAGCCTTAATGTTATGTGAATGGTATCCAGCCGGAAAAAATTCAGGTTAGCCTGTTGTGTAAAAAAATAATGATCCTCGAACTGGTTCACAGTATAGGATACAGGGTAAAAATTATGAAGATCAAGGATAGCTTTTCGTTTGATCTCACCGGTATTACTTATATGGATGTTCTCTGCTTTGCCTGCAATAATGATCTCATCGCTGGCAGTTACATAAGCATCAATGATGATGATGTTTTTTATGCTGTCGGAGATAAGCTTATTGTACTTATATGGATGAATACTACCGTTATAAAAATATGCCAGCAATCCCGTGTGTGAAAAAAACCATATTCTTCCTTTGTCATCTTCCCTGATCTTGAATACAACATTATCAGGTAAATTGAACTGCTCCATTTTGCTTCCATTATAACGGATCACTCCCTGGTCAGTTGCTATCCACAAAAAATCTTTGCTGTCTCGGTAAACAAAGTAGCTTTCATTACTGGGCAACCCATTGCCTTGCGTAAAATTTTCAAATTGTAATTGCCGCCGCTGCCCCGTTGAATTTATCACGATGGCAAAACCAAATATGCAGTATAGCAATAACTTTTTCTTCACAAAGACAAATATATATTTACAAAGCAGAATTAAAATGAATAATTGAGGAGGAATGCTTTTGTGAGTCAACACATACAGTTATAAATAAAAAGGCGCAGTTATTGGCTTTTTGCCACAGATAAGAAACTTTTGGTTCCTGTAAGGAGTTTCCTGGATATTTTTAAACTGTTCAAAGCATGACATGGCCGGGATTGCATAGAAGCTCTATACCAACAAGTGACCGGTCATAACAAAGAATTATCCCTATAAAACGGCCTTAAAGGCTTTGTGAAATTATAAGACCTGCAAGATGGAACTTGCAGGCTTATTTATTTTAAAGGAGGCCTTTTTCATACGCAAGGTGCAATGCCTGTGCCCTGCTGTTAACGTGTAGCTTATTGTAGATATTGATAACATGCTTTTTGGCTGTATTGACACTTATGTTCAGTTGTGATCCTATCTCTTTGTACAATAACCCCTGCATCAACATATGAAGGATCTCGGTCTCTCTTTGTGTTAGGTCAAAAAAAGCTTTTTGTGTTGATGCAACTGGTTTCTGCAACAGGGTAAGATCGTTGTTCTGTACCAGCTGAAGTATCTTATGTGCAATTCCCGGGGATATTGGCCCGGCACCGCTTTCATGCATTTGCCATAACATGTCAGTTATGTTCTCTGCACTCTCGTCTTTTAATAAATACCCAAAGGCGCCCGCTTTGATCGCTTTAAATATCTTATCCTCATCATCAAAGATTGTAAGCACAACAAATTTTACCGAAGGAAAAAAAGAAGATCCCACTGCAATGGCATCAACGCCATCCATATTGGGCATTTCAAGATCCATAAGGGCTACATCCGGTATCCTGTCGGGAGCAAGCGCTTTCATTTTTTGCATAAAGTCCTTACCGTCTTCAGCCATCAGGCTGATCTCGAAATGGCCATGCCTGATCAATTTATCTTTCAGGATGTTCCGGTTACTGGCCTTATCATCTATGATCGCAACTTTTATTGGCATATCTATATGTTGTACTAAATATCAACAAAGGAAGACAGAAAAAGAATAATCCGAATAGATACCCTGCACTATTTTTTTCCTTCCCCGTTTATACGAATGATAACAGATGTTCCAGTTCCCTCCCAGGACCTGATGCCCAGGTCAAAAAATGCATCAGCTGCTCTTTGCTTCATATTGCCCAATCCATTCCCTTGTTCATGTTCCGCTATGTTCTCCTCGTTAAACCCTTTGCCATCATCCGTTACTACCAATTCCCAAACATTATCCCTGGTATTGCTCATTACCTTGATATTTTTGGCATCCGCATGCTTGATCGAATTGGTTACGGCCTCCTGCACGATCCGCACAAGATTCAGCGCTTTGCTATAATGAAGTATTTTTCCGGCCGGCACATCGCCCTCAATTTCAAAATGTACCTGTTGATAATAACGTGTAAGTGGCTGAACAAAATTCCTGATCCTCATCAGGCACTCCTCCGCCGTATAATTATCCTTTTTTAATGCCCAGATGGTTTCCCGTAATGAAGTAATGATATCCTTTGATGCATACTTAAGATCCTTCATCAATTCTTCTCTCAATTTTTCTTCCTTTTCATTTTCCAGCAATTCTGTATTATATAATACTGCATTCGCATAAGCACCGATACTGTCGTGCAGGTCACGTGATATGCGTTCTCTTTCAAGTTGCAGCTTGTGTTCGCCTTCAAGTTGAGCCAGTTTTTTGTTATACTTCCTTTTATTAAACTGGTTAATGATCACAGTCATGATAGCAACAACGAGTATTGCCAAGGCAAGACGGAACCACCATGTTTTCCAGAAAGGAGGTGATATAACGATCGTTAACTGTCTCATGGGTTTTGCATCCTTGTCAAAAAAACGGGATGCATAAATATTGAAAACATATTTACCTGGCTGCAGGAGGTATCGTACGGTCTGCATATCATTATTTTGCATCCACCGGTCATCCACTTCATCCATCCTGTATTGGTATACATATTGCCCCGGATTGTTACTCGCCATTGCAATGAAATCAAAAGACAATGAATTCTGGTTATATTCAAGTTCGATCTTATCTACGCTCCAGGCAGCTGTGTCTTTGAACAATTCTTCATTGTTCACTTTTATATGCGTGAAGAATAAATTCACTTTATCCTCCCTGCTGTTGATCGCCGAAGGGAAGAAACTGCTGATGCCGTTTACACCGCCAAAGAACAATTCGCCATCGGTGGATTTTTGCACCACGTTTGTATTGAATTCATTTTCCTGGAGACCATCTTCTTTAGTCAGCTGCAACACACTGTTATCTTTATTGAGCTTGAATATTCCCCTGTTTGTACTGCACCACAAAAAGCCTTCGTTATCAAATACCAATGCATAGATACAATCGTCGGGGAGGCCATTCTCTTTCTTCCATTGATATAATACCTTGCCTGTACTGTCAATTTTAAAAATGCCCTTATTACTTCCTATATAAATATTATCATCCGGCCCCCTTGTGAAACACCTGACATGGCTCGTATTTGTTAACGGAACTCTTTTGAATATTTCAAGGTTAGCCGTGTCTAAATATAATAATTCATCATTCGCATGTGTAATGATGAACCCATTATAATATAAACCACTCATAGTATATGAAGTGATGACCTCGTATTCCCGCACACTAGTTTTAATAAGGTCTGTTTTATAAAACCGGCCTTGCGACTGGCTAATGACAGTTTTATCGTCCTGGTACAGGGGATTGCCAAAATAATGTATCCCCCGCAGGGACCCTGGTAATGTGCTGACAATTTTTATTGAATCCAGCCGCGTAAGATCTTTGCTGAGTTTCCAGACATTTTTTTGGCTGACACCGAACAATAAATAGTTTCCTTCCCTGGTTTTTATAATATTATTTATTGAAAAGTAATTGGCTTTAACGGGCAGGTTCTTTATATGCTTGATCAATCTTTGAAGCGTATCAAATATCAGCAATCCATTGTTTATTGTACCAGCCAATATCCTGTTATTTTCTTTATCAGCGAAAAGGCTTAAGGTCTTATTATCGCCGGGGTTATCTGTTCCGTAATATTTCAGGGGATAATTATTCCCTATGATCTTCTTAGCCCCTTGCTGTATTGTTATCACCCAAAGGTTGTCAAAATTATCTGCCATTATCTTCCAGATACCCGAACCTCCTATTGATTTATTTTGAAAATTTACCAGCTCAGATCTTATGACCTGCAATGATGAGTCCGTTTCATATAACCTGTCATTAAAGGAAATGAGCATTTTTTTACGCCATGGATAAATAACACAGCGGGCTATTTGCCTGTCGTCCTTGTCTTTCACATAAAGCAATTTATTGCTCCCGGCTGGAAAATTATAAAGCTGTAAGGCATTGTTGATCTTATACGTGTAGTACAATACATCGTTCTCGCTTCGAAGCCTTAACATATAATGTGAAACTGATTCAATAGGATCCGAGCGATACAGTATTTTCCCGTGCTGCAGGTCCCATAAATAAAGACATGACTTTACCTCTATCGCCACTTTATGGTTGATGATATTATCGCTGAACTTGGGACGGTAATCATTATTGGAAGTAGTATCAGTAAAACCAGACCTTATTTTACTGGTCACTTTAAATGTATGGGAATCTATTCCAATTATATTACCCGATACTGTATAAAAATAGATAACCCCTCCATAGTGCCCTATGAACATCGCTGGTTTTCTTTCCTGATGTGTAAAAACCTGTATAAACCTGTTACTGCTGATTTCGTATTTGCTTATTCCCTGTGAGTGGCTGAAAAAAAGATCGCCATTAACATTTAAAAGCTTAACCATTTTATCATCAGGCAACCCGGGCTGGATCGGCACCATTATAAAATTCTTGCCATCAAATTTTTGTATTCCATTTGGAAAACTGAACCAGCTAAAATTATTCTTGTCAACATCTACATCACTCAGGGTACTTTGCAGCAGGCCCTCATTTACTGCGTAGCTAAAAGAATTATACCGCTCAATACTTTGAGCCATCATAATTGTTCCCGGCATAAAAAAGACCAGGAAGAGTAATATGGTTTTAGGAAATATCAACAATAGCGGGGAACTGTTTTATTATATCAAATTACGCAATCCACAATTAAGAAAAGAATTATCCAAATGGATTATTGCCCAGGCCTGTTTCAATGAGTTCCTTTAATTAATAATGGGCAGATGATGCCGATCAAAATGCAAAGCACTACTTCTCCAACCAGTTAGAAAAGCCTAATCCCGGGCTATCAATTGAATTCCTTTACTTAATTCAAAACAATTTTATGAATAAGAAATCTTTATTCATTCTGATCAATGCCATCCTGTTTACACAGTTACTGGCAGCACAAACATGGGATGGAAGTGCCGGCACAGACTGGAATACGCCTGCTAACTGGAGCACCAATGCAGTTCCCATTGCCACTGGTGCAGTTACAATACCCAATACTGCTAATAAACCTGTATTAGCTGGCAATGTTACACTTGCTTCTATTGATATGGTAGCCGGCAGTGCATTGAACTTTAATGGTTTTAGCCTGACGGTTAATACCAGTTTAGACATGAGAGGTGCCACACTTAATAATACAAATGCTGCAACCGATATCATAATAAATATTAATGGCGCTTCGGCGAATTATTTTGGTACCAACACAGTTAATGATAATATCATCTTCAACAATAATAGTACAGCATCTTCTTATGAAGGCTACCAGGCCGGTAATGTTTATAACGGTAATGCCGGTTTTAATTATGGCGGAACCGGGACCACTTATATAAGCTATAATCAAAAATCCACTTTCAATGGCAATCTTTCTGTTAACCGCACTGTTGCAGGCATTACCTATATTTTTTATAATGGATTTACCGGGGTAACAGGAAATTTCAGTTATACCAATAATGCAGGTGGCGCCAGTTACATCAATGCCAGTGGGGTAGCATCAGGAAATATTAATGGAACGGTAAACATTAACCTGACCGGTACAGGCAATCCTGTTTTTCAACTTTACAAAATAACCAACTTAACTACAGGCGGAACAATCTCTGTTCAAAACAGTGGTGCAATAGAAATAGAAGATGATACACTCAAAGTAGTTGCAATGAATATAAATGGCATGACGGGTTCCGGGGCTGATTGGGTGAGAAGAAATTCTATAACAGGGAATTTTACATTTTCGGATGATGTAGCGAATACCGGTTCAGGATATATTGACGGAAATACTATTACAGGCAATACAACATATACTTTCAATTCAATTGTTACCTGGTACGAAGGTTATGTAAATGGATGTACATACAATGGAAATACCAATATCAACATTAACGGGACAGGAACTGTATATACAAGTTATAATCTGAAATCAGGTTATAGTGGAAACCTGCAGATCAATCGTACAGTTGCTGGTATTACAGATATTTTCAACAATGGGTTTTCAGGGGTCACGGGAAATTTCAGCTATACGAACAATGCCGGTGGCGCCAGTTATATCAATGCCAATGGAATAGCGTCAGGAAATATCGGTGGAACAGTAAACATTAGTGCTACCGGCGCAGGTAACCCGGTCTTTCATTTATACAGTATAACAAATTTGACCTCCGGGGGAACTATCACGGTTCAAAACCCCGGCCCGATAGAAATAGAAGATGATACGCTTAAATTAGTTTCGTTGAACGTGACAGGCACTACCGGTTCAGGAAGTGATTGGGTGAGAAGAAATTCTATTGCAGGAGATTTTACATTCTCTGATGATGCGACCAATACGGGTACAGTTTACCTGGATGGAAACAGCATTACAGGAAATACAAGCTATACTTCCAATGCCGCTATTCCCTGGTATGAAAGTTATGTAGGGAGTAACAGGTACGGCGGCAATATGACCTTCAATCGAAATGCAGGCACTATAAATATTGCTTACAATGACACGACCTATGTCAATCAAAATCTAACTTTTAATACATCAACAGGCCCTGATGTAAATACTGCTATTGAATTTGGAGGCAGTGCAAATGCCTTTATTGAACAATTGGGTACACAGCCAATCAGCATTCCGAGATTGATCATGAAAAAAACAGCTGGGGGTAGTCTTACCCTCAATGATTCGGTTACTGTAACCAGTGGAGCTTCATTCACAGGCGGAAATATTTACAGCAGCCTGAATAAAGAACTTATTTTTCCAAATAATAGCAGCCAAATTGCTGCATCAGCTTCAAGTCATGTCATAGGCCCTGTCATAAAAATCGGTGATGATGCTTTTACTTTCCCCGTTGGCGGGCCTGCTTCATACAATCCTGTTACGATGAGTGCTCCATCAGGAGTGACAAGCAGGTTCAAAGCAGAATATAAAAATCAAAATCCGACCATTGACGGCTATAATACCAATAGCAAAGCTGGCTCATTCGGTGCAGCATTGATCAGTAATGCAGGTTATTGGGATGTACAGAGAATTATTGGCGTAACAAATGTTACCCTTACTCTTGGTTTTGAAACAAATCCTTACCAACAATACCCCGTGCTTGCCAATTTAAAAGTGGCACATTGGAATGGTGCACAATGGGACGATCACGGCAATGGAGGAACTACGGGCACGTCTGCAAGTGGCACTGTTATTAATTCAGTTGCTATCACGAGCTTCAGCCCATTTGCTATTGCAGGTATAACGCCGACGTACTTCTTTGTAGGTGGTCAGCCAGGTCCGGGTCCCGATGGCTCACCTATAAAGTTGAAAGGTATTGGTGGCTGGCCTGGTTATACAGTGAAACAATTGCCGGGAGGTTCATACACTGCTGATAGTATTTTTCTTGTTCCAAATGGAAGTACAACTTCTTTCAGGTTGAAGGACCTGTATGGAGTTGAAAAAGATACTTCGATCACCGCACCGGTTTCGCCTGTCAATTATATTTCTGCCAACGGTATGGGCTCGGTGAATTTTACAGGCTGGAGACATTTTGTTTATATGAGAGATGGAAGTGGAAATATGATGGGAGCTGTCAGGGACAATGACCTGACACCAGGTAATACCACAATGACCACCTATTTTTCAACACCCAATGTGGCGACTGCACCCAATGGAAATTCTTTCCTGAAACGAAGTTTTAAGATAACAAGCCAATTTGCACCGGTTGGTACAAAACGTGTAAGACTATATATCAGCAAAACAGAATTCAATAACCTGCAAGCCGCAGATCCAACAAGTTTTCCTTCAGGTATCAATAGCCTTACTATCACCAAATATACGGGACCGCAAGAGGACAGCTTATTCAATCCTATACCGGGAGGTAATGCTATCATTATTCCAAACAGCGATATAACCATTGCAGACCTTGGAACAATGTATTCACTGGATATTGATGTAACCAGTTTTAGTGGATTTTATATCGGGGGTAATCAATCCAATTTAAATCTATGTACAGGGTCTACCATTTCGATCCCATCGAACATCAATGGAACTACTTATCAATGGCAGGCAGACAATGGCAGTGGGTATACCAATATTGTCAATGGAGGAGTATATGGAGGAGTCGCTACCAAAACTTTAACGCTTACCAATACAACAGGATCGATGTATGGTTATAAATTCAGGTGTTTTATAAATGGATCTTCTTATAGCCAGGTATATACACTTAAGTTTACTACAGAATGGACAGGCTCAGCAAACAATGCCTGGGAAAATACGGCTAACTGGAGTTGTGGTATACTTCCCGATATCAATACAGATGTGATATTAAATGCAGGCAAGCCAAACTTCCCGCAATTGAATTCCAACACTTCTATAAGGAGTTTAAGGGCAAATGCAGGTGCTATTGTAACTGTAAAATCCGGCTTTACACTAACAATATTAAAATAACAGGACATTGCTTCCGAAAAACTACAATATTATGAACCAGTTATTCATTCCGACAATTAAAGGCCACAGGGTAGTAATGCATGAAAACATAGTTAGGATAGAGGCCAGCAGCAATTATTGCAGGGTTTATTTTGATAATGGTGATCATCCATTAACAGTTGCAAAACTGTTGCATTGGTTTGAGGGCCGCCTGCCAGATGAATTCTTTTACAGGATACATCGCACTCATATTGTTAACCGCCTGTTCATTTCAACAATATCCAACGATAGTGAACTTACCCTGGTGAATGGAGAAAAATTACAACCCAGCCGGAGAAAGAAAAATTTAGTACGGCAAATGGCCGCCATGATCATTTAAGTTTTCCAGTTGTCCTAAACCACAGCTAAAGTATGTTTTGAATAAAGTGTAAAAAGGGAAAAAGAAAAGCGAAACAAATTGTTTCGCTTTTTGATTATGTTATAGTAACATGAACTAACCCAATGCTACCCTTTTGAATTCGGTAACTTTCAGATCGGCACTGATGCTTTTCAGGTGATCCGCAACAGACTTGTTATTGTCTTTTACAAAAGCCTGTGCAAGCAATGTGTTGTCTTTGAAAAATTTGTTCAGTTTACCCATTGCGATCTTCTCAGCCATTTCTGCAGGTTTACCTTCTGCTTTCACAACTTCGATAGCAATGTTCTTTTCCCTTTCGATCACGTCTGCGGGGATGGATTTTTCATCAACAGCCAATGGGTTCATCGCTGCGATCTGCATAGCAAGGTCTTTTCCAGCTTCCGCCGCTTCCTGCGTTAAACCAACCAGTACACCCATACGATTTGCACCATGAATATAACTTGCTACATAAGGAGCTTCAACTCTTTCAAATTTTGAAACTTCTATCTTCTCCCCAATGGCAGCTAGTTTATCATTGATCATATCAGATACTTTAGCCCCGTTGATCTCAACTGCATTCAATTCTTCTGCAGATTTTACATTGTTTGTGATCGCTGCATCCGCAATACTTTGAGCAAATGCTACGAATTCTGCGTTCTTGCTAACGAAATCAGTTTCGCAACTGATACATACAATGATGCCTGCTTTATTATCTGCAGTTGTCTTTGCAATGATAACTCCTTCTTTGGCTTCGCGGTCGCTACGCTTTGCTGCTACCTTCTGGCCTTGTTTACGCAACCAGTCGATGGCTGCCTCAAAATCACCATTACTTTCTGTTAATGCTTTACGGCAATCCAACATGCCGGCACCAGTTGCCTGGCGTAATTTATTTATATCTGCTGCTGTTATTGTTGCACTCATGATAATTAATAATTAATAATTAATAATTGATGCTCCTGCGTACAGGATCATCTTTCAATGGATATTATCTTGCTCCTCCTGCAGCCGGCCTTCTTCCACCTGCTCCAGGTCCTGCAATACGGCGCTTGGTTGATACAGCACCTTTTGCTCTTTTACCCCTGTCATCTCCATCAGCTTGCTTTTGTTCAAAACGTGCTGCTTTTGCTTCAGGTGTTTCTTCCGCATCGGTATGATCATCATCTTCTTTATCAGCCTGGCGTTCCTGCAAACCTTCGATGATAGCTGCAGTAATATAATTAACAACGATAGAGATCGATTTTGTTGCATCATCATTTGCAGGGATCGCAAAATCTACTTTATTAGGATCGCAGTTTGTATCCACCATACCAAATGTGCTGATGCCTAAACGCCTTGCTTCTGCAAGAGCGATGTGCTCATGACCGATATCAACCATGAACAAAGCCGCCGGTACACGGCTGATCTGTGATATACCACCCAATACTTTCTCCATTTTATCTTTCTCACGTGAAAGCGTCAACCTTTCTTTTTTATTTAGATTTTCTGCGCTTCCGTCACCAAGCATTTTTTCGATGCTCTGCATTTTCTTAACGCTCTTGCGAACAGTATTGAAATTGGTAAGCATTCCACCCAACCAACGTTCTGTAACAAAAGGCATGTTTACTTTTTTAGCGCTTTCCTGCACTATTTCTTTCGCCTGCTTTTTTGTAGCAACGAACATGATCTTTTTGCCGCTGCGTGCAATAGCTTTCATAGCTGCTGCAGCTTCCTGTAAGCCTTCTACGGTCTTATTCAGATCGATGATATGAATACCTTTTTTTTCTGCAAAAATGTAAGGAAGCATTTTAGGGTTCCATTTCTTTTTCAAGTGACCGAAATGAACGCCTGCTTCTAAAAGTTGCTGTTGTAAGGAAGTGTTATTTTCCATTGTATGTTATTAAAGTAATTTTTTAAATAATTGATTCCGGCAATCCAGTACCCTGTATTAACGTTTACTGAACTGGAAGCTTTTCCTTGCTTTTTTCTTACCTGGTTTTTTACGTTCAACAGCACGCGGGTCACGCTTTAATAAACCAGCGGCTTTTAAAGCAGGGCGATAATCTGCACTTACTTCGATCAATGCACGTGAGATACCCAGTTTTGCAGCTTCTGCCTGGCCTTTTACGCCACCGCCTGAAGCATTTACTATAATATCAAACTTATCGGTCAGTTCAAGTTTTTTTAAAGGAGCTTCCAGTTGGTTTTGTAAATACACCAAAGGAAAATATGCTTTATAGTCTTTACCGTTAACTGTGATCTTGCCATCTCCTTTGCTAAGGAAAACACGTGTTACAGCTTCTTTCCTACGGCCGACTGCGTTTTTTTGCTTTTCCATTATATTATGCAGATTGTTTTATTTGATTAAATTTTAATTCAGCAGGTTTTTGTGCTGTGTGAGGATGTTCTGCACCGGCATATACAAACAGTTTTTTGTACATCTGGCGACCTAACCGATTTTTCGGCAACATGCCTTTTACCGCTCTTTCGATAACGGCTTCAGGCTTGCGCTTTAAAAGGTTCTCAGCAGCTTCAGCTTTTTGTCCGCCGGGATAACCACTAAAGGTCAGGTACTTTTTGTCTTCTGCCTTATTACCTGTGAATACTACTTTAGAAGCATTGATCACGATAATAAAATCACCACAATCTACGTGTGGGGTGTAATAAGCCTTGTTCTTACCACGAAGAACTGCGGCAATTTTTGCGCACATACGGCCAACGGTTTGATTAGTACCATCAACAACATACCAGTTGTGTTTTACGGTAGCCGCGTTCGCATGCTTTGTTGTGAAATGTAATTTGCTCATTTTTTCTTTTTTTGCTTTTAGCGGTTCCTTTAGTTATTGCTAAAAACGGTTTTAAATAATTAAGGGCCATGCCATCCCATGAACTCCTCCCGGTGCCGGCAACTAAAACTACCTGCATTTTTTTCGGATGGCAAAGGTAGGGGGATGCAGGCTGTAATTCTCACAATAAGAGAACAAATTTTTACAGCACATTTCTAATTTATTGATTTACAACAAAAAATTTGACTTAATTTTTAAGAGAAGGGAAGAACCCGGGGAAATTAGCTTTAGGCAGTCTTATTTCGCAGAAATACGATCGAAGCTTCAGTTCGGTTCCGCACCTCAAGCTTCCGGTAAATATTTTTACAATGCTTTTTCACCGTATTGATGGTAATTTTTAATTCCGAGGCGATCTCTTTATACAATAAGCCTTTCGATAAGGCAATCAGAACCTCTCTTTCTTTCTTACTAAGACTGTTACTGTTATGGCTGGCTGGAGAATTCAAAACGTTTTATAAACGTCTAAAATTAACCGTTATAAGATTATCAATCTTAACTCTTTTGGGTACCGTCCTTAAAAAACTTTATGCCCGTTAATATATGTCGCAGTCACTGTTGTTCTAAGAATTATTTCAGGTTCACATGTTACCAGGTCCTGGTCCAATAAAATAAAATCTGCGGCCTTCCCTGTTTCCAGACTTCCTTTCAGTTTTTCTTCGAATGCAGCTTTTGCTGCCCATATTGTCATTCCTCTTATAGCTTCCTGTTTGGTCAATGCATTATTCATTTGAAAGCCAGCGGCTGGAAACCCTTTTGTATCCTTGCGAACAACTGCCGCATAAAAAGTTTTGAACGGGCTGATATCTTCAACAGGAAAATCCGTTCCCAATGGTATCCATGAATTTGTTTTCAATAATTCATTGTAAGCATAAGCAGTTTTTATTCTTTCCGGCCCAACACGGGTTTCTGCCCAATACATATCACTGGTGGCATGGGTGGGTTGTACGGAAGGGATAATATTATAGTCTGTAAAAAAACGGAAATCATTTTTATCAACCACCTGGGCATGTTCAACACGCCAACGTTTATCATTCTTTCCTTTTAAAACAGCTGCATAAATACTTAAGATGGCCCTGTTGCCGCTATCCCCGATGGCATGCGTACACATCTGCAGTTTTGAATTGACAAGTCTTTTCGCTTTATCAATAAAATAAGCGGTATCGCTTAATAAGAATCCTTTCCATCCTGCCTTGTCTGAATAATCCTGCAGCAGGCATGCGCCACGGGATCCCAGCGCACCATCAGCATATAATTTAAATCCTCCGACATTTAACCTTTCAGTAATATATGGACCACTGGCTATCCATTTACCGTAGTATTGTGCGCTGTCAGCAAGAAGTGCAAATATTTTCATCTTTAACCTGCCTGCTTTTTGTTCAGCATCCACCATCTCTATTGTATGTTCGCTCACGCCGCAATCATGTACACCTGTAAGCCCAACAGCAAAGCATAACTGTTGTGCATCTGAATAATATTTTTTTGCCAGGCTGTCACTCAACAATGGAATTTTCAGTTCGGCAACATCCATTGCATTGTCGATCAGGATACCGGTTGGTTTCCCATTTTTCAATTCTACATTCCCGCCTTTTATTATAGTAGCTGATGTTATCCCGGCAATATCCAGTGCTGTTTGATTCACAAGCGCCGCATGTCCATCTATCCGCTTCAGGAATACCGGCCTGTTGGGAAATAAACTATCCAGTATTCTTTTATCAGGGAACTCTTTTACTGTCCAGTCGTTTTGATCCCAGCCTCTGCCATAGATCCATTGCATTGGTGCATTCACACTATAGGTTTTGATCCTGCTTATAACTTCATCAAATGATGTAGTACCAACGAGGTCGCATTTCCACATGTCAGTAGCATAACCTGTAAAATGGCAATGTGCATCTATAAAGCCAGGGAAAATTGTTTTCCCCGCTGCATCAAGCATTTCTTCAGCCTCATATTTTTTCATTATCACATCATTATTTCCTGTTTCAACGATCTTGCCGTCCTCGATGGCCATTGCTTCTGCAACTGAAAAAGCGGAGTCAACCGTATATATTTTGGCATGGTGAACAACTAGAGAAACTTTCTTCTTTGTCTTGCAGGAAGAAAAAGAGATTGACAATAAGCAGGCAAATAAGAAAAAGAAAACAGTAGCTGGATTTTTTGACATAGCAATCAATTGTTTTTCAAAAATAGGTTAAATGATCCTATGCTCTTCCCTGCAACCGGACCGCTTATAAAAAAGCTTTTTCAAACGTATCTTTACAATATGAGGTTTGATAAGATCATAAATGCCAAAATAAGCAATGAGGCGAACAAGCCCCTCATGAAAAAAGATCTTTACCCGGTGAGTGACAGGCTGCAGCATTATCTTCATTCTTATGGCCGGGATGTTTCCTTGCCGATTGCATATAAGGATCTTTTGAATTATAGGCATACAACAGCTATGAGAGATAAAAAAGGGAAATTGACCCATTGGGAAACAGCTGTTTATGATCTTAAAGAAATGGAATTCCTGAAAGAAGGATTGGTAAAAACTTATGCTGCACTAAAAACGGAGGGAAATCTCAGCTTTATCAAGCACCTCGATGTTGAACGTATAGATTTCTGTGAATTCGGGAACAGCGTGCCTTTCCGGATCCGCATAATCAACAGGATAAATGACAATTATGATCATTATTATATAAAAGCAGCTGATGCTTCCAGGATATATGGTCTTGAACTGGAGCACTTGCTGAGCCCCAACCGGATCACTTTTCTATATCATAAGAATACACTTATTGAAGAGCATATTCCGGGTATACCCGGTGATGTTTTCCTTGACGATTATTTACAACAGCCCGAAACAAATAAGATTCGTATCGCCAAGGAATTTGTGAAGTTCAACGAGCGTTGTTTTGCCCGGTTATTAGGTGATATGCGCAGTTATAATTTTGTGATAGATATCACACCCGATATCGAGGATTACCAATATCGCATCCGTGCAATTGATTTCGACCAGCAATGTTACGAGGGAAGAAAGAACCTTTATCTCCCACAATTCTATAAAGAGAATTTTGAGTACGTAGAGCTAGTATTGAAAACACTTAGCCCTGATGTTATAGAACAATACCAGACCGAAGAGCAAACAGCCATGGCACATCGATTATTGGTGAGCAGGAAACAGTTACTGGAATTGCTCAATATCATGTCGAAGGATGAGCTTTCGGATTATCATAAAATAAAAATGTTGCGGGAAGAGTTGAATATACATTTCAATACAACCTATTTTTCCAAGTGCGCCACCATGGGTTCAATAGTAAAACGGCAATTGAAAATACTTTTACAGAAACACCTGCAGCAGTTAAGGCCTATGCAATAATTCTGCCGATCCTCAGGAAAAGAAGTCTGAACCGAAATTCAATTGCGCCTTTTTTTTATCTTTAACAGTTCATCTACTTATTATATGTACGCTCAAGAACAGGTAAAAAAATTACAGAAAGAAACCAGTCAATGGCTGGCGGTAAAAGAAGATGCTGCAAATAAAAAAAATACTGCCGCTATCGAAAGCCTGCGTGATGTCCTTCGTTTTCATGAATACAGGTATTATGTACAGAATGATCCGCTCATAAGCGATTTCGAATATGACAGTTTGTATAAGTTGCTGGAAAAATATGAACAACAGGATTCTACTTTAATAACAAGGAACTCGCCCACCCAACGGGTAGGTGCAGGATTGATAAAAGACTTTCCTAAAGTACAGCACCTTGTTCCTATGTTATCACTGGAAAATTCATACAATGCAGATGACCTGCTTGATTGGGACAGGAAAGCAAGAGAATTATCCGGCCTGGCTGTGATCGAGTATTGTGTTGAACCAAAATTTGACGGGGCAAGCATTTCGCTTGTTTATGAAGATGAAGGGTTATTGCGGGGCGTCACAAGAGGTGATGGTGAAACAGGAGACGATATTACAGCAAATATCAAGCAAATAAGGTCAATCCCTCTTTCAGCAGCATTTAGTTCATATGGTATGCAGCAGGTTGAGATAAGGGGTGAGGTCCTGATGAACAAGACCAATTTTAAAAGATACAATGATAAGCTGATCGAGGAAGGAGTACCACCATTGGCAAATCCAAGGAACGCAGCTGCCGGAAGCCTTCGGATCAAAGACACTTCAATAGTAAGTAAAAGAAACCTCGAAGCTTTTTTATACCATGTAAGCTATTATTCAACTACCGGTATCAAACACAGCAACGAGGAGCCCGTTTCTCACAGTGGTATGCTGGAAATGCTTTGGAACCTTGGTTTCAGAAGCCCTAAAAAAGAAATGAAAGTTGTGAAAGGTATTGATAAGGTCATTGAATATGTAAACCTGTTCGAAACAAAAAGAGATGAATTGCCATATGAAATAGACGGGATGGTCATCAAAGTAAATAACACTGCTTTGCAGGACAAATTAGGCATGACCTCTCATCATCCAAGATGGGCGATCGCTTTTAAGTTCCGGGCAAGGCAGGCAACCAGCAAGCTTATATCAGTGAGTTACCAGGTAGGAAGAACCGGGGCAGTTACTCCTGTTGCCAAAATTGAACCCGTACAGGTCGGCGGTGTTACTGTTAGCAGTATATCGATCCATAACGAAGACTATATAAAAGAAAAGGACCTGAAGATCGGTGATACAGTATTGATAGAACGTAGTGGTGATGTGATCCCACAAATTGTAAAATCATTGCCGGAGCTAAGGGATGGCAGCGAAAAGAAAATTATTTATCCTAAAAAATGCCCGGTCTGCAATGATGCTTTATTCAGGCCGGAAGATGAAGCTGTGTGGCGTTGTGTAAATATTAATTGTGAAGCACAGGTTGTTGAAAGGATCATTCATTTTGTAAGTAAAGATGCTATGGACATACGGAGTTTCGGCGAGGCGAATGTTCGTAAATTTTATGAACTTGGCCTGCTGAAAGATATTCCCGGTATATATACACTCGATCTTGAGGAAATAAAAAAGCTGGAAGGTTTTGGGGCTAAATCCATGGGCAACCTGCAGCAGGCAATTGAAAACAGTAAGACCCAGCCACTACACAGGTTGATATATGGATTGGGTATCCGGTACGTGGGTGAAACCACTGCCAAAGCCCTGGCCCAGGCTTCGAAAAATATATTTGACTTTGCCGGTTACGAAAAAGAACAGCTTCAGCAACTTGAGGATGTAGGGGTAAAAGTTGCAGGCAGCATTTACGAGTTCTTTCATAATAACGATAACCTGCAAATGCTAAAGAAATTGGAGCAATTGGGGGTCCGGGTACAAAGTTCTGCGATACCCGTAAGCCAAGGCAACCTTAGCGGTCAAACGTTTTTATTCACCGGCACGCTAAACCAGTTAAAACGTACAGCTGCAGAAGAAAGGGTGGAAAATAACGGTGGTAAAATCCTGAATGGGGTAAGCAGCAAGCTCAATTATCTTATTGTTGGTGAAGATGCCGGAAGCAAGCTGGAAAAAGCAAAAAAGATACCCTCAATAAAAATTATCAGCGAAGAAGAATTTTTAAAAATGCTACCTACTTAGTTATTTTTTTTATTATATTTAACTGTTCTCAACACTATTGTCTGGTAAATAAATTACCAGCCCCACAATCTAAATCATATTGTTATGATTAAAAAAATTCCCGGAGAAGTTTGGAAACAAATGCAATTTGACGGATACAAACAGTTGCGGAAAAAATATGCAGTATCCAATACCGGCCGTGCGGTTAGTTATACCAAAGATGTAGCTTCCGATGGTAAATTATTGAATGGATCCCTGACATCTGGTTATCGTACATTGAACCTGCATGTTGAAAACGGGAACGGAACTATTTATATACACAGGGAAGTAGCAAAATTATTTTGCAAGAAAAAATCACCCAAATACAAATTCGTAATTCACGTAAATCATAAGAAAGCAGATAACAATGCTAAGAATTTAAAATGGGCAACTATGGAAGAAGTGAGCGATCATCAGCAGGGCAGCCCGCAGAAGATTGCCTACAAAAAACGCCAGGCCAACCGCACTGTGGGTTTGAAGCTTACTGCCACGCAGGTTAAAGCTATAAAGGACACTATAAAAAATCCAAGGAGAAAATTAACATACAAGCAAATGGCTGAAAAGTATGGTGTAAGTGAAATGACACTTTACCGCATCAAGAGTGGTGAGAACTGGGGCAGGATAAAATAATAATTTTAAGGACTTATTCATAAAAGGGATCTCCAGGGATTCCTTTTTTTATTTCTGTAAATTGCGGCACAACAATAAAAATATGCTACAGCCATCTACATTAAAATTCCTGAAGGAACTGGAGAAGAATAATAACAAACCCTGGTTTGAGGGCCATCGCAAACAATATGAAAATGCCAAAACAGATTTTAATTCATTTATTACAGCATTGATCAAAAGCATTGCAACATTTGATAAACCGATCGGTGAACTGGAAGCCAGGAATTGCACATTTCGGATAAACAGGGATGTTCGTTTCAGCAAAGACAAAAAACCTTATAAAAATAATATGGCTGGCTATTTCAATAAGGCTGGAAAAAAAGGCATTGGCGCCGGATATTACCTGCATTTACAACCGGGGAGAAGTTTTGCCGGTGGGGGAATTTGGATGCCCGAACCCGAAGTGCTGGGTAAAATAAGGCAGGAGATCGATTACAATTTTGATGAATGGAAAAAGATCATAGGCAGCATTGTTTTTAAAAAAAATTTCCCGGGAGGATTACAAAGCGAAGAAAGTTTATCAAGGCCTCCAAAAGGTTACGATATAGACAATCCAGCCATCCATTATCTAAAGATGAAGAGTTTTGTTGTTACGCGGAGTTTTACAGATAAGGAGGTAATGACAAAGGAATTTGTGAATGAAGCAGCTAAAACTTTCAAGGCCATGAAACCAATGGTAGATTTTTTCAACAGGTCGATAGATTAAGTATAGCATTCATACAAAAAAATGGCCAGTGATAAACATCACCGGCCTTGCTTACCTCTGAAACCACAAGAAAAAACGTTTGAGGCTATATAATTATATTCTGATAATTTAAGTAATATGGATAATTCTTGCAGGATATGCAATTCCCTCTCGGGCTTTTAATAAGATAGTATTGGAGAGACTGGTAACTGAGTAGGGAGTAAAATTAACCATTTTTTTGAAATATTATAATTTTTTTTTAGTTATTTAATGCATTCGCCAATTCTTTTCCCATTTTTAACTAATTGAGACATTTTCCTTTATATCAATGGTCTAAAACCCGGGTTTGTGTCAAATCATCTAATCAATACCCCCTGGAAGTATCCCCATTTCCATAAAAGCAGCCACAGATCTCCCGGATAATGGACCAGGTAAGGCTTTCCTTGTAATTTTTATCAAGTTAAACTTTGTAATAAACAGATTCTATGGTCTAAAATCCCGTAGAAAAACTAATATCCGTTAGTTTTGTACTAATGGCAAAGATAAAAGCTGTTGGAAACGGCAGCAAGAAAGATATTATCACAAAAAGGGGTGCTGTCCTGTTCCGGAAAAAAGGTTTTGCAGGCAGTTCTATGAGAGAATTGGCAGATAATATCGGGGTGGAGGCCTCAAGCCTTTACAATCATATTGGATCAAAAAGCGAAATTTTACAGAATATCTGTTTTAAAGTTGCCGATGATTTCAATATTCACCTCAACGAGGTCGAAAAAAAAGATGATACGGTTGTTTCCAAGCTGGAAAACCTGATAAAGTTCCATATTCATATGATGCTCGACTCGTATGATGAAGTTTACGTGGCAAATCATGAATGGAAGCAACTCGAAGAACCTTATTTAAGCAATTTCCTCAACCAGCGGAAAACCTATGAAAGCCGGCTTATTGAGATCGTAGGTAACGGTATCAGGAAAGGCGAATTAAAAAATATGCACCCACATGTGGCTGTGCTGATCATACTTTCTGCTGTACGTGGACTTGAATTCTGGCAACGGCATAAAAAGAATATCAATGTTTCCGACCTGGAAAAAGATATGGTAACTCATTTATTAAACGGATTAACAAAATAGAATGGCAGTACATTTTCACCAGCTAAAGATCAAAAATATAAGAAAAGAGACCGCAGATTGTGTTTCCATCAGCTTCGACATACCTGCTGATCTGGCGGATTTATTTACATACAAAGAAGGTCAAAATATCACGATCAAAAAAAATATCAACGGTGAAGAACTAAGGCGGTCTTATTCTGTCTGCTCCGCTCCTTTTGAAAATGAATTGCGGGTAGCGGTTAAAAAAATGGCTGGCGGTGCATTTTCCAAATTTGCTAACGACAATTTACAGGAAGGAGATGTTTTGGAAGTATTGCCACCAACCGGCAAATTCAATGCAAAACTTCATGCCAGCAAAAAGGGAAATTATCTTGCTATTGCCGCAGGTAGTGGAATCACTCCAATCATGTCTATTATTAAACATACGCTGCAGGCAGAGCAGGGAAGTTCTTTTACCCTTGTATATGGAAACCGGGACCGCAACTCCATCATATTTTTTGATGAGCTTGAAGGAATAAAGAATAAGTACATGAACCGTTTTAATTTCATCAATATCCTCAGCAGGGAAAGAACCGATGCCGAGATCTTTTATGGAAGGATCGATGAAAAAAAATTAGATGCGCTTGGCAGGTTATTGCCTTATAATGATTATAACGGGATCTATCTTTGCGGTCCAGAAGAATTGATCTTTACTGCCAATGATTATTTGCAAACAAAAGGAGTTGCGAAAAGCAATATTCATTTCGAATTATTTACTACACCTGGCCAAAAACAATCAGTATCTGTTATTAAAGAAGCCGTTCTTGATTCTGGGCCCAAAAGCAATATCACCATTAAGCTGGATGGGCGTAGCTTTGATTTTGACCTGAGTTTTAACAGTAGCAGTATCCTCGATGCCGCATTACAACAAGGAGCTGATCTGCCTTATGCATGTAAAGGAGGAGTTTGTGCGACCTGCCGGGCAAAGCTCCTGGAAGGAGAAGTTGATATGGATACGAATTATGCTTTGGAAGAAGAAGAAGTGGAACAGGGTTTTATCCTGACATGTCAATCACATCCACGAAGTAAAAAAGTAGTGGTGGATTTTGATGTAAAATAATATTGTCATTCTTTTTACTCTCTGACTTCTAGTGAAATGTTTTTGAACTGCTTTTTTTAAACGGTTAATTTCCTTTTAACACCGTCTTATTTATTTTTTCTCCTCCCCTGCTAATATAAATTTCAGCTCTCCTTGATTTTATTTGAATATTGCTTTGTATTACAACAATGTCAATAACTATTTAATCAAACATTTTGAAAAAGATCATCATACTCCTTTTTACTTTATTTTTTATCTGCAACGCATATACTCAAAATGTCGGGATAGGCACAGCCACGCCAACGGAAAAACTCGAAGTAGCGGGAACCATTAAAACTACCGGCATGGCGATAACCCAGGGTCACCAGTACGATGTTGTAAAGAAAGGAGCATCCAACTTGCTGGTATTTTCCAAGGGGAGCAAAGGAACAGGGATAAATTACATCATTGCTATCGCCGGGGTTTTTCCTATACCGGATGGTAGTTCTGTTACATACCCCGATCTCATCATGGGAGAAATAAGATTGTTTGCAGGAAATTTTGCGCCTAAGAATTTTATGTTTTGTCACGGCCAATTAATGCCTATCAATCAATACCAGGCATTGTTTTCGCTTTTGGGAACTACGTATGGTGGCAATGGCGTAACAAACTTTGCTTTGCCGGACCTTCGCGGTTCTGTTCCTGTTGGGGCAGGTACACCAGCAATTGGAATTGGCTGGACAAGAGGAGAGGTAAATTAAACTCTATTAAAATATCATTTTACCATCGGAGCCATAGCTTTTATAACAATGGGATTTTAATGATAAATAAATTTTCATCCTCTGTTATCTCAACCCGCCTGTTACTTAAATAATGATACAACGATTGCAGGTTAGCCAATCCCTGCTTATTGCTTGTTTCTATAAAATCTTTTCGCTGCAGGTTATTTTTTACTACCAGGCTATCTTCATTTACAAATACTTCAATCAGTAAAGGGCTGTCTTCATCAATAATATTATGCTTGCTGGCATTCTCGATCAAATTTTGTAAGGTAACAGGAACAATTTTGCACTGATGATATTCTTGGGCTACATTTATTTTTACCTCCAGTCCTTTTTCAAATCTTGTTTGTTGCAGCATTACATAATTCTCTGTAAATTTTATTTCATCGATAAGCGGCACAGTTTCATAGTCCCTGTTTTTTAAAATATACCGGTAAGTTTCGCTAAGGCTTTCGAGAAATTCACTTGCCGTTTTAGGATCCTGGCCAATCAGGCTGTTGAGTGAAGTGAGTGAGTTAAATAAAAAATGTGGGTTCAACTGTTGTTTCAAACCTTCGTACATCACCAATGCCTTTTCTTTTTGCAGCAGCTGTGCCTTGCTTTCCAACTCATGTACCTGTTTTTGTTTACTGATACGAAACCTGTATAGCCAGTATAAAAAAGAACCGGCAGATAAAAAAAGTAAAATAAAAAACCAGGCCGTTTTGTAAAAAGGTGTTCTTACTATTATGTGTAATATCCTTTCTTCCGACTGCCATGATTTGTTTTTTGATTTCGCGATCAACCTGAATGTATAATTGCCAGGTGGCAGATTGTTATAAACAGCTTCACGGGAGGGGCCGGCAACAATCCATTTCTTATCAAAGCCTTCGAGCATATACTCAAGAGAATATGGGAATATTTCCAGGTCAGTTAACAAGCCAAATCTTATGGCTAATGAATTTTCGTCGGGGTCCAGGCTCAATTCATCTTCTGTTGCCAATAATTTATCCTGCCCCGCAATATTGATCACACTTATCAGCGGCTTCTTTTTGTCGGGCTTAAAACTTAATCGCTCAGGATAAAACTCAGCCACATCATTATTGATATTGGCAATAATATTCCCCGCAGACAACAATGCGGAAGAACTTATATATGAAGGGTTATTCTCACTGAGTGGTAATGAAAAATTATAAAAGCTTTCTGCTTTTGGTGTAAACACTGAAAATTTATTATAGGATATACACCATATTTGTCCATGTCCATCTGCTATTGTGTTGTAAATATTATTTATGATCAGTCCATCTGTTTCATTCCAGTATTTTACGGTTTTGGCAGCTGGCATATACCTATATAATCCTACCCCGGTATTAACTACCCACACATTTCCATCCTTGTCTATATCAAGAGAACTGAAATAACCATTCTGCTCCTTTTCTTCATTTTTTACAAGATTTACCGGTTCAAGTTTATTGCTTTCATTTAAATAAGCGATCCATCCCAACCCCGCCTGCATCCATACTTTTTTTGGTTGTTTTTGTAACAGGTAATTTATGACTGGCTTTTGCCCGTCTTCCAGTTTTTCTACAGTATACTTTATTGAATCAACTTTACCGGTTTTGCTGTTCCATTGCAATAATTCTTTCCCATCGGTAAAATAATAGACCTCTTTTTCATTCGCTATGCCAGTAATAAAAAAAGATTTGTATTGCTCGGGCATAGGGTTATATGGTTTTATTTTTTCCCCCCATTCCAATTGCCAGCTTCCATTTTGTGTACAAACGATAACGTTGCCATTTATAAAACGAAAGCTGCCGATATTAACAGGCACGAACTGTCTTGAATTTGGTTCTGCTTTTGTCAGATCAAAATACTCGTATTTCCCCGTGGAAGGATAGTAATGAAAAACTGCAGAATAAAAGCCCCCGATCCACCAGCTTTTATCAGCAGGGTCTTCGGCCAGTGAGACTATCGGACCTTTTGATTTTAATCCAGGGATAACCGATGACAACCGGTGTATCTTATAAATGATCTTAGAGGAATTACATTTCGAAATACCGCCTGAAGTACCAAGCCATACAGTTCCATCTTCGTCTTCATAAGCTCCCTGGAAATAATTTGATGCAATTGACAGCTGATCATTTTCTGTATGCTCAAGCCGGGTGATCTTTATTCCATTTAAATATTCAATGACCAACATTCCGCTCGACCAGCTGCTAAACCACAGCCGGTTGTATCTATCTTCAAAAAGTGTAACACCAAGGGCATTGGGCATTTCTTTACTTAAATCGATCTGGCGGGTTATTTTTTTTGTACCCGGATCGAAACCGGTTATTTGTTTTTTTCCGTTATTAAAAAACCAAAAATTCCCATTGGATGAAACAGTTAACGCGGAAGCGCTTCTGTCAGCAAACAATTCATTACCGGGTTGATCTTTATAACTACTAAACTTATTTTCTTTTTTATTGTAAAAGTGAATCCCTTTTCTTGTAGCAAACCAGAGTCCATTACCTGAAGGATCCTCTACCAATCCACTTTTTCGGACAGAATAATGGATCAGGGAATCTTTATCAGTAGCCAACGGCCCTATTTCTTCAAACTTATTCTGAGCCGCATTGAATTTAAGGATCGTCCATATACCGGTAGCCCAGATCACTCCTTGTTTATCACATAAGATATTCAGAACTCCTTTAGCCCCTTTGCTGTTTGGTGTAGAATAATTTCTGAAATTGTTTGTTTTGATTAAATAACAGAAGATGCCATTTTCTGTTGCTCCCCAGATATTTCCCTGCCTGTCTTCGCATAAATCATGAATAGCATTATTACCAAGTGACGTTGAGTCTTTTGTTTTTTTGAAATTATAAAAATGTGAACCATCATACCGGTTAAGTCCATTATAAGTGGCCACCCACAATATACCCCGGCTGTCTTTTAAAAAATTGTTTACGAAATTATAACTCAAGCCATCTTTCTCTTTTAGATGCGTAAAAATATAAGGGCTGTTTTGCGCATAAGAATATAACCCGGTGAGAAAGATAAAAACAGAAAAAGAAATCCGAAATAAAATGCGCCGCATAGATTATTAAATTAAAAAGAACTCCCTGGACCTGCAACGAAATTGCTTAATAAAGCTAAAAAACAATAATCGTCTTAGTGAAATTTAAATTGCTGATTGTTTCCCTGCTGAGGCATTGATCATTATTCCCGAAAGCGTGCTGTAACATTTTACCCAGGCTTCTTTTACATCCGGCTTCCAGTCTTTTCCCAATCCCTGTTCCAATGTCCACAGCAAAGCAGAGCCGACTGCTGTATAATGCTCAGGTTTTACACCATACCCCACGTGCCGGATAGCTAATTTCTTTATATCCTCAGTGAGCTCATCTAACCGGTCGATACGGCCAAGAATGATATTCAGCATTTCTACCAGTTTTTTGGATTGTTCTTCTTTAGGTGTGCTGAACATATGGCGTAACCTGGGTTCGGATATAAAAAGCTTGCTGTAAAAAACATCACCCACCAGCACGGGATCAATTTCACGGAATATTTTCCAGCTGTTTTTTACAAGAGATATTTGTTGGGCAGTCATGGTTATTGAATGTAGGATAAAAAATTTGTTTATGCGGCATCTTTTGCACTATACCTGCTGGGGCTGATCATAGCAGATGACAATGTTTTATAACAGGTGAGCCAGGCTTGCTTTGTTTCTTCATTCCATGCATCCCCGAGTACTTGCTCCAGTGTCCACAACAATGCCACGCCAACAGGTACATAATGTTCTTCTTTCACACCGTATTTTACATGTCTCTGCGCAAGTTTGGAAACTTCATCCGTTATTTCATCCAATGCTTCCAGTTTACTGATAACATATGAAAGTACCGCCAGCAATTTTTTTGACTGCTCAGGAATGGCAGTCCGGCTGAACATTGGTTTTACTTCCGGGGCGATCTCGAAAAAGCATCCATAAAAAAGTTCTCCTACGAGCTCTTTGTTCGCAGCGGCTGTTTGCCAGGTAGTTTTAATGAGGCTGATCTGGTAATTTGTCATAAAAATATTTTTACAAAAAAAACATCCCTGGCTATTAAAAAAAAAGAAAACTATATGAAGCCGGGGAAATTTCAAATGAATCCACTACCGGGAGAAATGAAGTTAAAAAGTATGTTATAATAACAAAGGTTACCTGGTTCATACCCATATTACACTTTATTTTGATTTTTTACCGCCTCATTTAATAAATGACATTGATAACACTCTAAAATTTTTGATCACTCCCGCCTGTATCCATATTTGTATAGTTAAAAATTTATAATTAAACATTTTAATTTTTCAATTATGCAATTAAGAAATCTTCTTATCGCAGGACTTTTGTCTGTGATGGTATTTGCTTCATGTAGCAAAAAAAATGATGACATCAAAGCTAATGTACCCATTGAGGGAACCTGGGTGGGCAAATCTTCTATACTCAGTGAGCCCTACAACAACTTTTACAGTTTCAAAATAAAAACCGGTGGTATACTGGAGCGTCTCGATAACAACGGTGTAAAAATCGGCGAAGGAACCTGGGCGTTTTACAATGATGGTATCGGTATTACGGGAACCTATACCATTACAGGTGGTGATACTTTCTCAATAATAGCAAGCTTTGATAAAGTAAACGGCAAGCTCGATGGCACATGGGGTAACGGTACGCAGGAATATGGTGGTGGTTATTGGTATATGAATAAAGTAAACTGATAAACCAGCAAACGGGTTATTATGAGCGTTATGATCTGCAAATCCATAAAGGGTATTATACGCATCATGGTAGCCTTCCTTCGTAATTGAAACAGCATCTTCACTTTTTAAATCTTATTAAAATGAAAGAAATAATAGTATTGGCTGAAATATTGATAGCATCCAGCATCAGCCTTGATCTGTCAGCGCAGGAAAACCCATTGCTGCAAAAATTACCAGCCCTGAATACATCTGAATTAACTGTAATTGAGAATAATCTATCACTGGAAATGAAAAGGGAAGCAGCAACCAGGACAGCCGGGCAGTTCAATGCAATAATCTTTACCGGTGCTGATAATACAGGTAAACAAAATACCGCGAGATACCTGGCAAAAAAGATAGACGCAGTAATATACAGGATTGATCTTTCGAAAGTGGTTTCCAACAATATTGGAGAAACAGAAAAAAACCTGGCTGGCATATTTGAAGCTGTCAAAAATAAAAACTGCCTGTTATACTTTGATGAAGCGCCTGCTTTATTCGGTAGGCGTACCCCTGTAAGTAATGCACATGATAGGTATGACAACGAGGGAACAAATTACTTTTTTAGGGCAGTAGAAAAGTACAGGACTTCGATAATCATATCTGTTACCGTTTCAAACAATATCAACCCGCTGATCTTCGAAAAGTTTGTGCGGTTTTCCATTAACTAGTGGTACGGTTTATTCTTTTTTGTTACTGCCTTATTGGATATCCCCCACAAGTTACTTTGATAAAATTCCTCCTGGGTAATTATTAAACAATCTTTGGTCAGCATTATTATTAAAGCTTTTGTTATGAAAAAAATAGTATTGACTTTATTTATTTTGATCTCCTGGCTCACGGGCATTTCACAAAATGTGGGGATCGGTGTAGCAGATCCTGATCCCAGTGCCATACTTGATATCAGGTCTGCCAGCAAAGGATTATTGATCCCGAGGATGACCACGGCTGAGTGCAATGCGATCGTAAATCCTGCAACAGGTTTATTAATTTATAAAACAGACGGTACAGCAGGGTTTTATTATAATGCAGGCACAGCAGCTGTCCCCAATTGGCAGTCGCTTACGGGAGCTACGGTAAATGGATGGGGGCTTAATGGAAATACAGGGACCGATCCCGCTATCAATTTTTTGGGCACTATTGATAACAAGCCAATGGTCATTAAACTCAATAACAGCTATGCCGGTAAGTGGGATGCACAATCAGCAAACTATTTCCTTGGCGCAGCATCCGGTATCACTTTCCAGCACAGTGGGATCCGAAGCTTGGAATTCACGTGACTTGAAGTCGCGGC
>JADMIO011227149.1_pt1 | contig 60413 bp, 48 predicted proteins | sample 8958161 | NCBI WGS metagenome assembly JADMIO01 (sample SAMN16585339, study PRJNA669376) | soil metagenome | isolation source: Crop rotation soil | place: USA: Cullars Rotation, Alabama | collected 2011
CCGCGACTTCAAGTCACGTGAATTCCAAGCTTCGGATCCCACTGTGCTGGAAAGGAGGGCGTCGTCATGGCGGAATCGAAGTACGAGACTCATTCTCACGACGTCCTGGTGATCGGCGCCGGCGGTGCCGGTCTCCGCGCCGCGATCGAAGCGAGCGCCATGGGCGTCTCGGTCGGTCTCATCTGCAAGTCGCTGCTCGGCAAGGCGCACACCGTCATGGCGGAGGGCGGCGTCGCTGCCGCGCTCGGCAACGTCGAGTCGAAGGACAACTGGAAGGTCCACTTCCGCGACACCATGAAGGGCGGCCGCTACCTGAACCAGTGGCGCCTCGCGCAGCTCCACGCGATGGAAGCTCCCGATCGCGTCAACGAGCTCGAGGAGTGGGGCGCGCTCTTCGACCGCACGAAGGACGGGCGCATCCTCCAGCGCAACTTCGGTGGTCACAAGTATCCGCGCCTCGCGCACGTCGGTGACCGCACCGGCCTCGAGATGATCCGCACGCTCCAGCAGCACGGCATCCATCAAGGCATCAAGGTCTACATGGAGTGCACCGTCACGCGCCTCCTCGGCGACAAAGACGGCGTCACCGGCGCGTTCGGCTACTGGCGCGAGAACGGCAAGTTCGTCCAGTTCGAGTCGAAGGCCGTCGTGCTCGCGACCGGCGGCATCGGTCGCGCGTTCAAGATCAACTCGAACTCGTGGGAGTGCACCGGAGACGGCCAGGCCCTCGCGTACCTACTCGGCGCCGAGCTCCTCGACTCCGAGTTCATGCAGTTCCACCCCACCGGCATGGTGTGGCCGCCCAGCGTGCGCGGCACCTTGATCACGGAGGGCGTCCGCGGCGAAGGCGGAACGCTCCGGAACAAGGACGGCAAGCGCATCATGTTCGACTACATCCCCGCGCTGTACGCGAACGACACCGCGGACACCGAGGCCGAGGCCGACAAGTGGCTCAAGGAGTCCACGTCCGGCATCACGTCGACCGCGAAGCGCACGCCCGACCTCCTCCCGCGTGACATCGTCGCGCGCGCCATCCACAACGAGGTCAAGGCCGGCCGCGGCTCTCCGCACGGTGGCGTGTTCCTCGACATCCACTCGCGTCGCAGCGCCGAGGACATCAAGAAGAAGCTCCCCGCGATGTACCACCAGTTCAAAGAGCTGGGAGACGTCGACATCACGAAGGAGTCGATGGAAGTCGGCCCCACCGCGCACTACACGATGGGCGGCATCCGCGTCGACTCCGACACGCAGGAGACCCGCGTGAAGGGCCTCTTCGCCGCGGGCGAATGCGCCGGCGGCATGCACGGCAGTAACCGCCTCGGCGGCAACTCGCTCTCCGACCTCCTCGTCTTCGGTCGCATCGCCGGTCTCCACGCCGCGAAGCACGCGAAGGACACCTCGGCGAAGGCGATCGACAGCGCGCAGATCGCCGCCTACGCCAAGGAAGCCATCGAGCCCTTCGAGCGCGAGGAGGGCATCAACCCCTTCTCGATCCACGAAGACCTCATGAACGTGATGCAGAAGCACGTCGGCATCATGCGCAACGAAGACGAGCTCACGGCCGGTCTGAAGGAGCTCGATCGTCTCAAGGAGATGACCACGCGCACCAAGATCGCCGGCAACCGTCACTACAACACGGGCTGGCACGAGTGCATCGACCTGCGGAACATGCTCATCGTCTCCGAGGCGATGGCCCGCAGCGCGCTCATGCGCAAAGAGAGCCGCGGCGGTCACGCCCGCGAAGACTTCCCCGAGATGGAGAAGGAGTTCGCGAAGGTGAACCACGTCGCGCGGATGGGCGGCAACGGCATGGAAGTCGTCGCCGTTCCGCTCCCCGAGGTGCCGGACGAGATCAAGAAGGTTCTCGAGGAGGACAAGTAGCCATGGCCGCGGAAGAGAAGCACGAGAAGGCCAAGCTCAAGATCTGGCGCGCCGACGCGAGCGTCGAGGGCAGCGGCGGGTTCAAGGAGTACGAGGTCGAGACCTATCCGGGCATGGTCGTCCTCGACGCCATCCACGAGGTCCAGGCCAAGCAGGAGCCCGATCTCGCCGTTCGCTGGAACTGCAAGGCAGGTCGCTGCGGTTCGTGCAGCGCCGAGATCAACGGCAAGCCGCGCCTCCTCTGCATGACGCGCATGACCGCCTTCGAGCCCGGCTCCACGATCACCGTGACGCCGATGAAGACGTTCCCGCTCATCAAGGACCTCGTCACGGACGTCTCGCACAACTACCGCGTTGCGCAGAAGATCCTCCCGCTCAAGCCGCGCCCGAAGAACCCGGACGGCACGTGGCGGATGCAGCAAGAGGACATCGAGCGCATCCAAGAGTTCCGGAAGTGCATCGAGTGCTTCCTCTGCCAGGACGTGTGTCACGTGCTCCGCGATCACGACAAGAAGGAGGCCTTCGCGGGTCCTCGCTTCATGATCGCGCTCGCCGGTCTCGACATGCACCCGCTCGACACCATCGATCGTCGTCCGATGATCAAAGAGCAGGCCGGCATCGGCTACTGCAACATCACGCGCTGCTGCACCGAGGTCTGCCCCGAGCACATCGTGATCACGGACAACGCGATCATCCCGATGAAGGAGCGCGTCGCGGACGACTACTACGATCCGGTTCGCTGGGTGCTCGGCAAGATCTTCCCGCCGAAGCACAAGAAGCACCTGCCCGTCGTGCAGGACAAGCCGGCTGCGAAATCCGAAAAAGTTTAGTGAGACCCTGAGCGAGTGCGCGCTGTCACTACATTGACCGCGCGCTGACTCTCACTCGAGGCGGACGGTCAGGAGCCGTCTGCCGTGATTACACGCGTCGTTTCGAAGGGTCTCTTTGTGTCCGCGCTCGTCGGGCTCGCCGCCTGCGTCGCTCCGAACGACGACGATGTCGGCGCCGAGGAAGCTGCGATCACCGAGGAGAAACCGCTCTCGTACGTCGGCGAAGCGGTCGTCGCCGCGCTCGCGGCGAAGCACCCTGGTGAGAAAGGATCCACCTGGAACCTCTCGCGTGACGGTGCGCTCAAGGGCGACTTCGTGAAGCAGTTCCCGCCCCGCGCCACGTGGGGCAAGAGCGAGCTGTCGATCGCGAAGCGCTGTGCGGCGACGGAGGCCTCGTGCGATCCCGATTTCCTCCTCGTTCGCTGCGAGAGCCAGGCCGAGTGCGGCGGTGGCGGAACGTGCACGCCGCTGAAGTCGACCATCGCGCACCGCGGCGGCGCGCCGAAGAAGCTCTGCGTGGGTCACTCTGAAGAACGCCTCGACGACATCTGGTCGACGATCACCGAAGCGAAGAAGACGCTCGATCTCTCGAGCCTCTCGCCGCCCGACGGTCGCTTCGAAGCCGCCATTCGCAACGGCATCACGTTCGCCAGCGAGTCCGCGAGCCCGCCGCGCGTACGAATGGTGTTCGGCGACTACTGGATGTCGGGGATGTCGAAGCAGAGCCTGATCGACGGCCTGCTCGCGAGCTACACACGTGACGTCGCGAAGGACTCGAAGATCGACGTCTCCGTCACCGCGTACGCGTTCGGACAGTCGTCGTGGGATCACGCCAAGATCCTGGCGCGCGATGGGGAGTTTGCGCTCGTCGGAGGCGCGAACCTCTGGGATGCGCACTACCTCGAGCGAAATCCCGTGCATGATCTCTGGATCGCGGTGGGAGGTGGTCCTGCCGCAGACGCGCAGCGCTTCATCGACCGCATGTTCCAGTTCGTGTGCACCGACCACCGCAAGCCGATCCTCGGCATCGAGCGGGACGTGGTTCGCAACGCGCGCCGCGGCGGCACGGGCTGCCCGGTCACCTTCAAGGCCGCGCACCCCAACGGCGGCGCGAAGGGTGGCGGCGGAAGTCCGATCATCGCTGCGGGACGCACGGGCTTTGCCGCGAACCCGAGCGACGATGCCATCCTCGCCATGGTCGGCGCGGCCAAGACGAAGATTCAACTCTCGCAGCAGGACTTCGGCCCCATCAACCTGACGGTCGTCAAGCTCGGCTCGTGGCCAACGAACCTCATCGCTGCGCTCGTGGAAGCGATGAAGCGAGGGGTCGACGTCGACATCACGCTCTCCAACACGGGCGCCGTGCCGGGCACGATGAGCAGCATCGAAGCGCTCTACAACGGGTACGACAACGGTTGGACGCCCGCACAGGTCGCGCAGGAATTTGTCGACGCCGCGGGCGGCACGATCGGCGCGCACGTGCTCGTCTGCAACAAGCTACGGCTCATGCGCCTTCGTTCGAGCGCAGCGGAGACCTGGCCGAGCGGCGGTACGCTCGCGAATCACGCGAAGGTGATCATGGTCGATGACCGTACGTTCTACGTGGGCTCGCAGAATGCGTACTTCGCGAACCACGCGGAGTTCGGGTACATCGTGGACGACGCTGCTGCGGCGAAGACGTTCATCGACTCGTACCTCGGCAACGTCGAGAAGTTCTCGCGTCGTACGGCGATCAGCGGTTCCGGGGTGAGCTGCGGCTTCTGACGCGCTACGCTCGCGTGGCCATGAGCTACGAGCTGAAGCGACTCGCAGACAAGAACCTCGGCACGGCCATCGCGCTCGCGAAGCACTATCGCGATCTCAACCAGCCCGACGAGGCAGAGAGCATCTGCCGCGACGTCCTGGAGGTCGCGCCCGACAACGTCGATGCGCTGCGCACGTTGGGCCTCGCGCTCACGGATCGCTTCGCCTCGCAGTGGATGTCGCTCTTCGAGGAGGCATGCAACACCTTCAAGAAGCTGCCCACGGACTACGAGCGTGCCTATTACGTGGGCATCGCGTGGGAGCGATATGCGAAGGCGCAGATCGAAGCCGGCCGTGCGCACAACGCGATCCACGCGTTCGAAGAGGCGATCGAGAAGTTCGAAGAGGCTTCCTCGCACGCCACGAAAGACGACCCGGCCCCAACGCTCCATTACAATCGCTGCGTGCGCGCGCTCACGACCCATCCCGAGCTCGCGCGCGCGGCAGACGTTCCGCACCAGCCGAAGTTCGAGTTCGGCGATTGACCTTCGAACCAGGGGGACTCCCGATGAAGACTCTCTTGCTTGCGAGTGTTTGTGTGGTTGCTTCGCTGACGGCCTGTGATCGCTTGAAGTCGATCTCCTCTGAGGAGGACGCTGCGGCTGCTGCAGTGCCGCCGGCCACCGCAACGGCGGCAGCGACCGCCGCGGCCGCGACCGGCGCGGTCGTCGCTGCAGGAGCGACCCCTACCGCCCCCGCAACCCCCACGCCGGGCACGACCGTCGCGAACGGCGACAAGAAGGTCGTTGTCGGCAATGGGCCGAACGGCGCCGCGCTCAATCTCCAGAACGACGCCGGCAAGGGCTCGGTGACGCAAGTCCCAGGCGGCGTGAACGTGCAGGGCAAGTCGGGGAAGGCGATCACGATCCCGACGAACATCCCGGGGATGCCGGTCGCGAAGTAGCGCCGGATTCGCCCGTAAACGTGAACGTGCCCGTGCCCGTGCCCGAACAGAATCGGGCACGGGCACGGGCACGGGCACGTTTACGGGAGCGTCTTCCGAACCTGAATCAGTTCGATCTCTGAATCCGCACAGTCGGGGTCGCGCCGGTGAACTCGGCGCGCACCGTGACGTGCTCATTCGCCTTCACGCTGAAGCGCTCGCCGCGGCTCTCGCCCGTCGGGTCGAACTGAAAACGGACGTCGTGCTGGCCGGGGTCGAGGCTCACCTTGACCGGGGTCGAGCCGCGCGAGGCGCCGTCGACCGAGACGCGCGTACCGGGATCGCCGGAGAGGAGCACGAGCGCCTTGCCCGGCTTCTCCGCTGCCGATGCGCTCGTGGTGGGTGCGCTATGCGCGACGGGTGCGACGAAGACGACCGCACCGCTCGGCGCACTGCTCGCGGAGGGGGCCGTTCGCGCGGCGCTCGCGAGGGGCGCCGACGACGCGATGGCCGAGGGGTTCGTGGAGACCGTCGTGCTCGGCGTCGTCGTGGGTGTCGGGTCGTTCCGCCCAGCCGTGGTCTGCGCGCGCCAAACGAACCCCGCGCCGAGCGCGAGCGCCGCGAGGACACCTGCAACCATGAACATGCGCGAGCGCGGCGCGGGCCGTTCGGAACGCCTCGCGGTCTCGAGCCCGCGCGTGGCGAGCGTGTCTGCGCGGCCGCCGCTCTCGCGTGCGATGCGCGGCGGACGATCGGAAACGTGCGCGGCGAGCGTGGCCTCTTGAAGAGCCCGCGCTGCGCGCAGGACCTCGCTGCTCGAGCCAACGGGCTCGATCATCAGCGGCGTGGGGATCGACAGCTCCATCGGGCGCGACGAAGCGAGCTTCACGGACACACGAGGCGTCTCGAGCGATCGATCGCTCTCGTCCGCGGGCACCTCGAGCTTTCGCGTGCTGGGCCCCGGCGGCTCGATCTCGGAGGCCGGCGGGCGCGACCAGCGAATTGCTTCTTCGCGCGCGGCGAACGTCTGCGTGCCGAGATCGCCGACGCTCGGATTCGGCGCACGCATGGGGGTACCGTCGATCGACATCGGATGCGGCTCGGATGCCGCCTCGCGCATGTCACGCACGCGATCACCGAGCTCGCGCGCGATGTCGTCGACGTCCGTGCCTTGCAGGAAGGCGCGTAGCGCGCGGCCGAGATCGCCGGCGTCCTGCTGGCGCTGCTTCGGGTCGAGCTTCATCGCGCGCATGATCACGTCGTCGAGCGGGATGAGGCGCGGATTGAAATCACTCGGCTTCGGATGCGGCTGTCGCATCGCGTCGTCGCACTCCTCGGGGGTCGCGCGGCGGAACGGCGCGACACCGGTCCACGCCTCCATCAGGAGGACCGCGACCGCAAAGATGTCCGTGGGCGGTCCGAGCTCTTTGCCCTCGACCTGTTCGGGCGGCATGTGGCCCGGCGAGCCGAGGATCTCGTGACCCGCCACGAGTGCCGGCGCCGCGATGCCGAAGTCGATCAGCTTCACCTGACCTTCCTCGTCGAGCATCACGTTCCTCGGCGTGATGTCGCGGTGAACGACCTTCATGCGGCGATGGGCGTAGTCGAGCGCGCGACACACCTCCATCCCGACATAGGCGCCCTCCTCGGGGCTGAGCACGCGCTTCGTACCGTCGAAGTTCCTCTCGCGTACGACCTCCGCGATGCTGCAGCCCTCGACGAGCTCCATCGCGAGGAAGTAGGTCCCTTGCTCGACCCCGAGCTCGTAGACCGGGACGATGTTCGGGTGGCTGAGCGCGACCGTGGTCTTCGCTTCCTCGACGAAACGGCGCACGAACTGCTGGTCGAACGACAGCTCGTCGCGAATCTGCTTCACGACCAGGCGCTTCTCGAACCCGCCGGCACCGCGCAAGGTCGCAAGCACCACGCGGGCCATACCGCCGCGGGAGAGCTCGCGTTCGAGCACGTACTTGCCGAAGACCTGCGGATACACGCGGTTCGAAGCGTATCAGCTCCCTACAGCCCAAGGCCATTTGGGCCTGCGCGCCCAAGGGGCGCTACCGTACACTGTGCGCCAGGGATGACGCCTCGATCGAAGATCCTCGCGGCACTGAGCGTCTGCGGCCTCGCCGTGGCAGCGCCGGGCTGCAAGTTGGAGCCGAAGATCGAGGAGCGCATGCTCGTCGTCTACTCCCCGCGTTCGTGTCCCGTTTCGCAGAGCGAGGCGTTCTCGGTCATCTCCGGGAACGGCGACTTCGAGGACGCCCAGTCGGCCGTCAGCTCGCTCTACCTTCGCGATGTAGGCGCCGCGCTCGCGGAGCTGCCTCCGAAGACGCGCTCGGTGATCGTCGACGTCTCGCATCCCACGCGGAGCGTCGACTGGCGCGGCACCGCCGAGGTGCCCGCATCTGGCCCCATCAACGTGCTCGTGTGGCCAGGCGGTGAAGACTGCAGCCTCACGCGCAACGTCGAGCCACGCAAGGACATGGCGTTCGGCGTCTTCGGCCGCCACATCATGATCGCCGGCGGGAGCCTCCCCGGTCAGGTTCCGCATACGTTCGTCGGCGATCTCTCGACGGGCATCCTCGAAGCGCTCGACTTCGGTCTCGGGACCCGGCGCGCCCGGGCAACGATCACGGCGTTCGCGCTCACCCCCGATCAGGATCCATCCCCCGCGCTCGTGGCCGGAGGTGAAGACCCCGACACGCACGCGGCGCTCGCCACCGCAGAGGTTTACGTCCCGAAGCCCGGTGCCCCCGGTGACCTCGGTGACTTCGTCGCCGAGAAGATCGATCTCTCCGAGGCACGTACGAGGCACGGCGCCATCGTGCTCTCGACCGGCGAGACCCTGCTCGTCGGCGGAATGGGCCAGCCCGGTTCGGCGCTCGCCACCATGGAGATCGTCAATCCGAAGACGCGCCGCTACCGCACGAACGGGGTCGCGCTGCTCGCAGTGCCACGAACGAACCCGACGGTGATGCGGCTCGCTTCGGGCGAAATCCTGGTCGCGGGAGGCTTCAACCGCGCGGGCCAGCCGGTCCCCACGCTCGAGTGGTTCGCTCCGGACGCAAGCCGGCCCACCAAGCGCCCCGTCGATCTGGTGACCGGACGCGACCGCGGGTTCGTGCCGCTCGCCGGGGGCGGCGCGCTCGCCGTGATCGTGCCCGAGCCAGGCATCGCAGACTTCAAGACCGTTTGGGTAATCTCGGCCGATGGGACCTTGGAGCCCGGGCTGCCGGTCGATCCCGCCACGCTCGATAAAGTGCGGCTCTTCGCCGGAACCGACGGCGCGCCGGTCTTGTGGACGGGACGGCGTTGGCTCCGCTGGCAGCCCTGGTTCGCAGCGTTCCAGCCGCTCGCCAACTCTCCGCAGACCGGCCCGAGCGGCCCCGCGATCGTCAACGGCGATGCGGGCCTCGCCCTCTGGCTCGACGACCGCAAAGAGAACCAGCTCTACGTGTACGGCTATCGCTTCGGCACGCGCTCCCGCTTCGGTGCCGTTCGCAATCCGCTCCTCGCCGACAGCACCGTCGGCCTCGCTCCTGATCGCGTGACCGGGACCCCCGGGAGCTCCATTCGCTTCAGCGAAGGCGCGGGCCTCGAGCTCGGCGCCGGCGCGAGCGCGTTCGTGACCGACGTGACCTACGCCAACGTGAACGTCGACCTCGACACAGTCGGCGCACCGGCCGTCGTCCTCCGCCAAGAGAATGGCCGCGAGATTTCGGTGGGCGGCGCGGAGTGTCCGTTCGGCCAGCTGCCGACCACTTCGCTCCACGTCGAGCGCGTCGGCACAGAGGTCCGCTTCGGCGTCGATGGCGGCGACACGCGCGTGTGCGCACGCGAGCTGGACGAGGGCGCCCGCGTGTCGGTCGGCATCCGTGGCACGGACTACGTCCCGCTGAGCTACGCCCGCAATCTCCGCATCACGCGCCACTGAGCCTCTAAGGCTAAGGCCTGAGGCCTGAGGCCTTTCTTCCCCCTGCCCTTGACGTAATTGAGAATTTACTAAAAAGTAAGTTGTAGGAGGTCGCGTCCCCGATGTCCGTCCGCAACTACCTGAAAAACGCGCTCACTCAGTCCCTGCGCGACGCGGCCGCACGCGTGAGCGCAGGCGCCCCCGCGCCGGCCGAGAGCCAGGTGGTCCTCAAAGAGCGACCCACCGCAGGCGTGGTCGAGCACATCGCGAAGCTCCCGCCCGAGACGCTCACCGCAGAGCAAGAGATTGCCTACGACTGGGACTACTCCGCGAGGCGCGCGGAGCTCCGCACGCTCTACGAGAAGTCCAAGGACCTCAACTGGAACGCCCGTACCGATCTCGACTGGTCGACGGACGTCGACCCGGAGCGTGAGATCGTCGCCGACTCGTTCAACCCGATCTTCGGTACGGACGTGTGGCGCAAGCTCGATCGCAAGACCGAGATTCCGAAGCTACGTCGTCACATGACGAGCTACATCCTCTCGAACTTTCTCCACGGCGAGCAAGGCGCGCTCCTCGCCACCTCGCAGATCGTCGCGTCGGCGCCCACCACCGATGGCAAGCTCTACGCGGCCGCGCAGGTGTTCGACGAGGCGAGGCACGTCGAGGCCTACGACCGCTACCTCTCGGAGAAGGTGCAGCTCGTCTACCCGCCGAGCCCTCACCTCAAGCAGCTCCTCGATACCGTGCTCACGGACTCTCGCTGGGACTTCAAGTTCCTCGGCATGCAGATCCTCGTCGAAGGCGTTGCGCTCGGCGCGTTCGGCCTCATCCATCAGACCGCGCAAGAGCCTCTGATCAAGCGCATCACGCACATGATCATGCAAGACGAAGCACGGCACGTCGCGTTCGGCGTCATGTCGCTCCGTGGTCACTACGAGGGCATGAGCGCGAGCGAGCTCCGCGATCGCGAAGAGTTCATCATCGAGAGCTCGCGGCTGCTCCGAGACCGCTTTCTCGCGCAGGAGGTCTGGGCGACGGTCGGGCTACCGCAGGCCGAGTGCGAGGCCGCAGCGCAGAACAGCGTGATGATGCAGATGTTCCGCAAGCTGCTCTTCAGCAAGATCGTCCCGAACGTGAAGCGCCTCGGGCTGTTGACGCCTCGCGTACGGCGCGGCTTCGAAGAGCTCGAGGTGATCGAATACGAGTCGTGGGAAGCCAGCGCGTAGCTCGCTAGGCTTCGTCCATGAAGCTCGGTCTCACGGGAACCACGCTCCGCAGCGAGCCAAAGACCGTCGAGGCCCCACCCGAGTCGGCGGTTCGTCGTGGGCGGAAGGTCAAGGGTGGTCTACCTTCGGGGGTCCGCCCCATGTCCCTCTCGCCGAGCATTCCGCCGCCGCGCAAAGAGCGCAACGCGCTCGAGACGAAGCGGCGGATCCTCGAGGCCGCCGAGGCCGAGTTCGCCGCCAAGGGCTTCGACGGCGCTCGGCTGGGCTCGATCGCGCGCACGGCGTCGGTACAGCAGGCGCTGATTCATCACTACTTCCACGACAAGGAAGGGCTCCACGGCGAGGTCGTGCGGGCCGGTCTCGCGGCGATGACCGAGGGCGTGTGGGAGCTGCTCGAGCGGATGGACGCGCCGGCCAAGCCCACCAAGAGCAAGACGAAGACGAAGACCACCAAGACCAAGGTGCAGAGCAAGGACGAGCTCCACACGCTCGCCGACTCGTTCGTTGATCTCTTGCTCCGCTTCTTCGCCACGAACGGCTCGTTCCTCGCCATTCTCCGCCACGAGGCGCGACGCAATGGCATCGGCGCCGCGAAGATCGTGCAGGACAGCGTGGGTCCGATCTTCGACGGCATCGTCGCGCGTCTGGATGCGATGCGCGCACGCGGCGTCGTGAAGAAAGACGTCGACGCGCGACACCTCGTTCTCTCCTGCGTGGCGATGGTGGCGTTCCCGTTCCAGGAGGAGCCCTTCGTGGCGGCCATCTGGCCGGCCGACTGGCACGGCAAGGCATTCCTCCAGGAGCGGAAGAAACACATCGTGGAGATGATTTTGGCGCGCGTCGCTCCCTGAGCCGTCGAAAAGGCGCGACTTTCTCTCCCTCGCGCGCTCTTTCGACGTGGTCCCTTGTCTCCCCCGCCCCCGTTGCTAGACGTCTGACGTCTTGGTGGTCGCTCGCTTTCTCCGCTGGCTCCTCACGGTGGCACTCGTGCTCACCGCGCTGGAGAGCCGTGCCTTCGCGGCGCCCCTACCCCGCGATGTCGGCTTCGCGCCGATCCCGAAGTGGATCGACGTCGTGGAGTCGCCCACCGCCCCGGCCTCCGCGCGCAGCGAGACCGGCGTGGTCGATGTCCTCATCGACGATCAACTGAAGGTCGGGACGACGCTCGAGCACTACCGCCGGCGGGTCCGCAAGATCACGTCGGCGGCCGGAGTCGAGCGCGGCGCGGAGATCGAGCTCACGTTCGATCCCAGCTACGAGCGCTTCGTGCTGCATGGCGTGCACCTCATCCGAGGCAACACGCGCATCGATGCGATGAAGACCTCGGCGGTCCGCTCCTTCGACTCCGAAGACGGACGCGATCATCAGATCTACGACGGCTCGCGGAGCGTCGTGGTCCTCCTCGCGGACGTTCGGCCCGGTGACGTGATCGACTACGAGGCGAGCATCATCGGACAGAATCCGGTGTTCGGTGGGCGGCTCGCACGTCGTCTCTCGCTGGCCTCCAATCGCCCCACGCTGCATCGTCGCGTGCGGGTGGTATCCCCGACCTCGCGAGCGCTCTCGTTCCAGGTCGTGAACACGAAGGTCGCGCCCTCCGAACGAACGAGCGGAGCCCTCAACGATTGGGTCTGGGAGGGTCACAATCTCGCCGCGTTCACCACCGAGGAGGACGAGCCCGAGTGGTACGACGCGAGGCCATCGCTCACGGTGAGCGAGTTCGCGTCATGGGCGGACGTCGCGCGCTGGGCCGTCGAGCTCTACGAGCGATCCGAGCGCACGAGCCCCACCCTCACGGCGAAGATTGCCGAGATTCGCGCGGCGCACACCACAGCCTCCGCCCAGGCCACCGCGGCCCTCCGCTTCGTCCAAGACGACGTCCGCTATCTCGGGATCGAGCTCGGCGAGAGCTCGCACAAGCCACACTCGGCATCGTCGGTGTTCGAGCAGCGCTTCGGCGACTGCAAAGACAAGGTGATGCTCCTCATGACGATGCTCCGCGCGCTCGGTATCGAAGCGCAGCCCGCGCTCGTCGACACCGATCGCGGCGCGCACATCATCGAGGACCTCCCCTCGCCGAACGCCTTCGATCACGTGATCGCGCGCATCCGGCTCGACGGGCGCGACATCTGGGTCGACCCCACCCGCACCCTCGAGCGAGGCCCGCTCGGCACCACGCGCGTTCCGCACGGGCGCGCCCTCCTCGTCTCCCGCGACACGACGGATCTCTCCGTCATCCCGGCTCCCGCGCCGAAGGCGCCAACGCACATCGTGCGGGAGGAGATTCATGTCACGGGCACCACGGCCACGCTCGAAGTGACCACCACGCTGCACGGCTCGGACGCCGACAACATGCGCTACAGCGTGAGTCGCACGCCGCCGAGCGAGATGATGTCGGCGAATCTCGAGGCCTACGAGAAGCGGTTTGCCGGCATCGAATCCGCAGGCGACCTCGTGGTCGACGACGACGAGGAGAAGAACGTCGTCGTCCTGCACGAGCACTACACGATCCCCACGGTGTCGAAGGATGGCGTCGTCCCGCTCTGGGCCTACAGCCTCGGGACCTTCGCGGCCGCGCCCACCGTCACGCATCGCGAATCACCGCTCGGCGTCGGCCACCCCACGTTCCGCCGTCATGAGGTCGTCATCGAAGGCCTGCGCGTCACGCTCCCCGAGGCTGTGAATGCGCGTGATTCGACGGTCTCGTTCTCGATGCGCAGCGAGGTCCGCCCGAACGGCGGCACCGTGACCTACGAGCTGCAGACGCACGCCGATAGCGTCGCTGTTCCCGCGGTTGCGCAACATCTCGAGACGCTCACTACGATCCGCGACGCCCTCGGCGCAGACGCTCACGTCGCGCCGGAGGAGCCCGTCAAGGTCGCCGCCAGCAAGGACTGGCGCGTCTGGCTCGGGAGCGGAGCCATCGTCTTCTTCCTCGGGTGCATCGTGCTCGTCATCCTCGCGGCCCGCGCGTGGATCATCGGCCGGCGCTTCCAGGACCGCTTCGGCACCCGCGAGCCTCGGTAGGCGAGAGCGAGATTTTCACACGGAGGCCCGGAGCGCTCGGAGCATTTTCGAAGCAGCCCATCCCGCGGTGCGCCGCGCTTCAGAAATGCTCCGGGGACTCCGGGACTCCGTGTGAAGATCTCGTCTCTAGTTCAGCGCGCGCGCGGTCGCCGTGCCGCTGGGCGCCTGCGGTGTGCCTCGTACCAGCTCTTCGAGGGAGCGCGCGCCGTCGGCGTTCATGTGGCGGATGAGGCCGCGCGCGATCGATCCCGGAAGAAGCGGTCCTTGGTACACGAAGCCCGTGTAGACCTGCACGAGGTCGGCGCCGACGCGCAGCATCGCGAGCGCGGTCTCGGTGGAGTCGATGCCACCCACGCCGATCACGCATGCTGCAGGGCCGAGGCGTGCGCGAACGCGCTTCACGACCGACAGCGCACGCGGGAAGAGCGGCTTGCCGCTGAGGCCGCCGGCGCCGATGCGCTCGATCTCCTCCGCAGAGGTCGCGAGGCCCTCGCGCGAGATGGTCGTGTTCGTGGCGACCACGCCCGCGAGCCCCGCACGCTTCGCCTCGTCGACGATGGCGTCGATGGCGTCGTCCGCGAGGTCGGGCGCGATCTTCACGAGGATCGGGACGGCCTTCGGCGCGCGGAGCGCCTCGGCGCGGAGCGCTTCGAAGAGCGGCCGCGCCACCTCCGCCGCTTGCATCGCGCGCAGGTCCTTCGTGTTCGGTGACGACACGTTCACGACGACGAAGTCCGCGACGGGCTGAACGGCGCGAAAGCTCGCGAGGTAATCGGCGAGCACACGGGCCAAGGGCTCGAGCGGAACGCTGCGGCTCTTGCCGATCGACACGCCGATCGGAACGCTCACGCCCTTGCGCCTCGCGGCGATGCGCGCCGCGACGTGCGAGGCACCCTCGTTCGGGAACCCGAGGCGATTCACGAGCGCGCGATCGGCCGGCAACCGAAACATGTTCGGGGCCGGATTGGCCGCCTGCGCCTCGGCCGTGACCGTTCCGAGCTCCACGTGGCCGAAGCCCAGCGCCGCGAGGGCACGCGCCCGATCGGCATTCTTGTCGAGACCGGCGGCGAGCCCGATGGGGGTCGGGAACTCGAGGCCCATGGTCCTCACCACGAGCCGCGGGTCCGAAGGCCGCAGCGCCCCCTCGAGCAGGTACCGCATGGGGGCCAGGTGCTCGACCGGCGCGAGGGCTGCCATCGCGACGCTGTGGGCCCGCGCGGCATCGAGTGCGAAGAGCAGGGGCCGGAGGAGCGGGTACATGCGGCGCCTGCGCCTATACCGCGTCTCAATGCGCGCAACAAAGGTCGACTTTGCGCCTTACGCCGTCAAACGCGCTAGCCTTCGGCCCATGCTGTCCCTGCGCGCGACCGTGCCCGTTCTCGCCGTGCTGCTCGTTGCTGCCGCAGCCTGCTCCTCGTCGAAAGACGACGCTGGCTCCGATCAATCCGCAGCCACGAAGCCGCGGCCGGTCGAGGCGGTGCCCACGTTCGCGGGCACCATCGAGACGATCCTCCAGGACCGCTGTCAGCGCTGCCACTCGACGGGCGGCATCGCTCCGTTCGCGCTCGAGACGTACGAGGACATCGCCGGCATCGCGCCCCTCGCGAAGCAGAAGGTCGTGTCGCGTGAGATGCCGCCGTGGGGCGCCTTCGACGACGATGCGTGCAAAGTACAGCATCGCTTCAAAGACGACCTCCGCATGACCGACGAGGAGCTCGCGAAGTTCGTCGGCTGGGTCGACAACGGCATGCCCCGCGGCGACGACTCCATGCGCCCCGGCAAGAAGACGTTCCCCGCCGCCGGCCTCGCCAACAAGACCGACACGTTCAAGATGGCGGCGCCGTACCACGTCGAAGGCAGCGGCAAGGACGACATCCGCTGCTTCCCGATCGACCCTCACCTCACCGCGGACCAGTGGGTCGGCGGCGTGAACGTGCTCCCTGGAAACACGCAGGTCGTTCACCACGCGATCGTGTTCGTCGATCCGAAGCGTGAGTCGATCGCGAAGGCCGGCGCCGCGGGGAGCTATCCCTGCTTCGGCGGCCCCGGCACGTCGAATCCTTCACTCCTCGTGGCGTGGGCGCCCGGCGCGCAGCCTGTCAGCTTCGCCGAGGACACCGGCATGAAGATCGCGAAGGACGCGATGCTCGTCATGCAGGTGCACTATCACCCGGCGGGCGGAGGGGGCGACGACCAGACCGGCGTCGAGATCCGCCGCATCGAGGGCAAGCCCACGTGGGCGGCGTCGATCCTCCTCGCCGGCAACGCGGAGAGCGCCGACGGCTTCATCAAGCTCCTCCCCGGCCCGGCCGACCCGGCCACGGGCCCGGCGTTCATGATCCCGGCGAACGCCGCGAAGCACACCGAGTCGATGGAGCTCACGCTTCCGGACACCATCCAGAATTTCCCGCTCCCGATGTCGAGCCTCCTGGGCGCGGGATCGCACATGCACTGGGCGGGCGTCGATCTCAAGATCGAGATCGAGCGCCGCAACCCGGGTCCCGGGCAGCCCGCCAAGGAGTGCCTGCTCGGCACGCCGAAGTACGACTTCAACTGGCAGCGCGGCTACGAGTTCGACGAGACCCTCGAGAACCTGCCCACCATCGGCCCGGGCGACAAGCTCCGCTTCACGTGCACGTACAACAACACGATGTCGAACAAGAACATCGTTCGCGCGCTCGCCGAGTCGCGTCAGGCGTCGCCGAGCGACATCCGCCTCGGCGAAGAGACGATGGACGAGATGTGCCTGGGCGTCCTGATCACAGTTCGCCGCGCCAGCCTGGTCGACTGATCACGACTGATCACGCGTTGACGCACCGCGTTCGGCGGGCGCGCTCGACGGACCGAAAACGCTCGACTATGGTCCGCGTTCCCCTGGTTTTCCCGGGAAAAGGAGCGTTGCCGTGATCATCGGAGTGCCCAAGGAGATCAAGACCCGCGAGTACCGTGTCGGCATGACGCCGGCGGGCGTTCGCAGCCTCACGTCGCGCGGCCACAAGGTCCTGGTCGAGAAGAGCGCCGGCGAAGGCGCGAACATCAAGGACGCCGACTACGTCGCGGCCGGCGGAACGATCGTCGCCACCGCAGCCGAGGCCTGGGCGGCCGAGATGGTCGTGAAGGTGAAGGAGCCGCTCCCCTCGGAGTACGGCTTCTTCCGCGAGAACCTTGTACTCTACACGTACCTCCACCTCGCTCCCGAGCCCGAGCTCACGAAGAAGCTCGTCGAGATGAAGGTCGCAGGCGTCGCCTACGAGACCATCGAGCTCGACGACGGCTCGCTGCCGCTCCTCCGCCCCATGAGCGAGGTCGCGGGCAAGATGGCCGTGCAGGTCGGCGCCAGCGTTCTCCAGAAGGAGCACGGCGGTAAGGGCGTTCTCCTCGGCGGCGTTCCCGGCACGCGCCGCGGTCGCGTCGTGATCCTCGGCGGCGGCGTCGTTGGTCGTAATGCCGCCACCATCGCCATCGGCATGGGCGCGCAGGTCACCGTGCTCGACGTATCGGCCGTCACGATGTCGTACCTCGAAGACATCTTCGGCGGCGCGGTCGAGACGCTCTACTCGAACCCGTTCAACATCGAGATGGCGGTCCTCCGCGCGGACCTCGTCGTCGGCGCGGTTCTCGTCACGGGCGCGCGCGCACCGAAGCTCGTCACGCGCGAGCTCATCGGCAAGATGGAGAAGGGCAGCGTCGTCGTCGACGTCGCCGTCGACCAGGGTGGCTGCATCGAGACGTGCCGCCCCACCACGCACGACAACCCGACCTACGAGATCGACGGCGTCGTTCACTACTGCGTCGCCAACATGCCGGGCGCCGTCGCGCAGACGAGCACGTGGGCGCTCACGAACACCACGATGTCGTACGCGCTGAAGATCGCCGACATGGGCCTCGCGGCGGCGGCGAAGGCCGATCGCGCGCTGCTCAAGGGCATCAACACATACGCCGGGCACGTCACGTGCGAGCCCGTCGCGCAGGCGCACAAGCTCGAGTACGTCCCGGCCACGAAGCTCCTCGGATGAGCGAAGGCGGCGTCCCGATCGATCTCGTTCGGGACGTCGACCTCCTTTGTCTCGACGCCGGTAACACGGTCATCTTCCTCGACCACGCGCGGCTCGCCGAGCTCGTGGCGAGCGTGGGGCACGAGGTCAAGGCGACCGATCTCGTGCGCACCGAAGGCGAAGCGAAGGCGCTCGCCGAGAGCGGCGGCCTCCTCGATGTCGCGTGGAAGTTCCGCGACCGCCCGGGCGCGATCGGCTGGGGCCGGATGGTGGGCACGATGGTCCTCCGCGCGGGCCTCGCAGAGACGAAGGTCCCCGCGCTGCTCGACGCCGCGTGGGCCGTGCACGAAGTCCGAAACCTCTGGTGCAAGGTCCCGGAGGGCCTCGGCCCCGCGCTCGACGCGATGCGCGCGCGAGGCGTGAAGGTCGCGATCATCTCGAACTCCGAGGGCATGCTCGATCGGCTCTTCACCGATCTCGGCATCCTCGAGCACTTCGATCAGGTGGTCGACAGCGGCAAGGTCGGCGTGGAAAAGCCGGACCCGCGCATCTTCCAAATCGCGCTCGAGCAGTTCTCGGTCCCTGCCGCACGCACGCTGCACCTCGGCGACATGTTCGCGACGGACATCCTCGGCGCACGCGCAGCAGACATCCGCCATGCGCTGATCGATCCGTTCGAGCACTACGCAAACCGCCACCTCGAGATCCCGCGAGTCCCAGGCGTCGTCGCAGTGGCGAACGCCATCTCGCGCCTGAGGCCTGAGGCCTGAGGCCTGAGGCCTCTCTCTCCAATGGCGCGCTAGGTCATTGCGCAAGCACGCGCTCCGCCGCAAGGACCTGGTCCTGCCGCGGAGCTCGATGATCGATGAAAGTTGCAGCTACCCTCGGTGGCCTCGCGCTGGGCGCGGCGCTCGTGGCGTGCGGATCCGAGAACAGGATGGGATGGTCGGAGTCGCCGACGGAGCCCGAAGGCCCGAGCGCTGAGGCCGGGTCTGACGCTTCGCCTTCGGGGAACACGGGACCGCTGGACGCGGGCCACGCCGACGGCGGCGACGCGGCGACCGGCTCCACGAACGATGCGACGACCGGAGATGGCGCGGGCCTCCCGGCGCTGCCGACACTCGGTACGTACACGTTGAGCGGCGGATGCGAGCGGCCCGGATCGGGACAGCCCTCGAGCCCGACGACGGTGGACGTCACGATCGTCGCCCTCCCGCCGGCCGACGTGTTCCTCACGGTGAACGCGATCCAGCGTGCGCCAGGCGAAGAATTTCCTCAGATCGATCCCTTCGCGCCGGGCCGCGGCTTCGCGTGGTCGTCACCGTTCAGCACGTGGAACCTCCCGCAAGACCTGCAGGGATTTGTCGTCAAGAACGGCTCGGTAACGCTCGACCAACCGCCGGGCGCGATCCCGTATCTGGTGATCCGCGGCAGCATGTTGGTCGACGGCAGCCCGTATTCGAACGAGATCTGCCGCTTCTCCCTGGGCCCCGCGTTCTGATCCCGATCGCGCGCCTGAGGCCTGAGGCCTCTCTCACTCGACCGTGATCGACGACGCCCACAGATACTCGTTCCAAACCTCCCCCACGACGCGCACCCGCACGGGTCCGGCCTCGAGGCGGCGCAGCCACGCGGCCAGACCCGGCGTGCCCTCGACGTTGGCCACCACATAGCGATCCGCTACCGGCACTTCGGGCATGACGAGGTCGAACGCGCCGCCGAGGCGAGGCCAGTTCACATAGGTCGGCTCACCGCTTCGGCGCTCGAAGGTGTAGGGCTCACCGGCCGTGAGCTCGGCGACGACCTCGATCACCGCGCCCGTCGTGACCGTAGGGAGGTCCTCGGCCGCAACGAGGCGCGGCGCCAGCGCGAGCTCTTGCCCGAGCAGCTCGTACGCGTGCACGTGGAGCTCGCCGTAGGCGCGGCAGCAGCGCAGGCGGGCCGCCCTTCGGTGCGCACGCTCGGCGCTCGGCAGAAGGCTGTACTTACCGAGGCCCGACATGGGGCGGCCGCGCCAACTCCAGCCCTGGAGCAGAACGTCGATGACGCACTCGACGAGGAGCGGCACGAGCTCGGGTGCGGACTCGAGTCGATCCTCCTCGACGGTCGTGGGCTCGTCCCACGAGACGAGGGTGGCCGGGCCGGTGATCTCCGCGGGCCACTGACCGAAATGACCGAGGCCACCGCGGTCGCTCAGCGCCGCTGCGCGCCAGCGTCCCTCGATCTCGGCGAGGTGGTGTCCCTCGGGCGGACCACCCTCGGCCGCCCACCACGCGCCTGCCGCCGACATGCTCTCGAACTGGTTCGTGACGATGTCGCGGAAGCGCACGCGTCGACCATGGAAGCGCGCGGGGTCCGCGCGCAGCTCGCGCGCGCTCACTTCGATCACGGCGTCGTCGGAATCACTCGCGCTCATCGCGTCAACCGGCGAGGAGGCTGCGCGCGGCGGCGCGCGCGCCTTCGGGGGCCTGCGGAGCCGCGACCACGCGCTCGAGGAGCGGCCGCCCTTCGTCGGGCCGACCACGCTTGAGAAGCAGGCGCCCCAGCATGAGCCAGACCTGAAAGTCTGACGGGGGCTCGCCGCTGTTCGCGCGCCGGAGCTGCCGCTCCGCCTCGACGAGGTAGCGCTCGATCACCTCGGGTCGTCCTTGCCCCTGCTGCTCGCCGCGCACGCGATCGAGGTACACCGCACCGAGGTTGGCGCGCGGCGGGGAGTAGTTGGGCCACGATGCGATCGCGCGGCGGAGTGCGAGCTCGGCGTCGTCGAGCCGTCCGGTCTGCGCGCCCGCGACGCCCTCGTTGATGATCTCGGTGATGCGCTCCGCGCTGAGCACGCGCGGGTAGGTCATCGTGCCGCAAGCGGTGCAGCGAAAGCCATCGACGGCGACGGGATAAATCTCCCACAGCTTCGCGTCGCCGTAGGGACCGCCGGTGGTGATCACGACCGGCTCCATCTTCGTCTTGCAGTCGGGGCAGCTCGCGCTCTCCTCCGCGCGGGTGCCGCGATCCGGCATCTCCTGCGGGATCCGCAACGCGAGCTCGCGCTTGCGCAGCGTGACGAAGGTGCCGGCGACGCTCGCGTCGGGATCACTGCGCATCACGCCGTCGGTGCTCGGCGGCGGACCACCAAGCGGTGAGATGCCACCCGGCCCGAGCCGGAACACTTCGTTCGAGAGCGGCTTGCGCGCGTTGGGCTGCTCCGCGCGAACGATGCCCTGCGCGAGCTCGGTCATCATCGCGGGCTCTGCCTGCGCGAAGACGAAGATGCGATCACGATGCGGTAGGAGCACGCACAGCCGATCGGTGCCGAGCTCGCGCACCGCTCGCTCATGGAGTGCGCGGCTGCCGACGGCCGACGCTGCCTTCCACGTCGGCCCCACCGTGAGGATCTTCACGCCGGGCATGACCGGCGAAGAGAGGACCTGCACCGGCAGCTCCGCGGTGCCGAGCTCACGACCGATGCGCTCGCCGGCCTCGCGCAACCATGCGTCGAGCGTGCCGCCGGCCTCGCGGACGTCGCTCGGGAAGAGCGGACGCACGGCCTCGGGGTGATCCTCGGCGACGGTGAGGAAGAGATCCCCGCCCAGGGGGACGAGGCCGGCGACGCCCTCCGCGGGCTTTCCGACATGGGCAAGCGCCTCGTCGCGCTGCTTCGCGCTGTTCGCGTGCAGCACGTAGGGGTAGCGCGGCGAGGTTCCAAGCGCCGGCGCACGCGTGATTGCGTCGAGCAGAGGCATGATCGCAGCCTCGCGCACCACGCGCCCCATTTCCTCGCTGGCCCAGGCCGACTCGTACACGGTGATCTGGAGGAACGCGTGCGCCAGCGGCATCCCTCTCGCGCCGACCGGCTTCAGCGTGGCCGCGTAGCGCGCGGTCACGCGCCACTCGGGTCCCCCCGCGCGACACAGGTAGATGCGCGTGATCTCGAAGACGCCCGCCTCGGTGGTCTTCTCCTCGGCCAGCTGAGGATCCATGCGCCCCGGGTGGTTCTCTGCCAGCGACTCCGCGTGCGCGGCCATCATCCGGGCCACGAGCTCGCGGGCGTCCGCGCCGGGAGGCGCTTGACCCATCACGACGTTGAGCGACTGAACCTCGAGCTCACTGATCTTCCGTTCGAACGCAGCGAAGAGCGCGCCCGGCGCATCGGTGGCGCGCCAGCCGCTGGGGAGGTCGAGGCGCAGGTACGGGTGATCGATCGAGCGGTCCGAGATCGCTGGCTGCGCGGGCCGCGAACCGGACACCGGTCGCGCGCCACGTACGGCAGCCGCGGGCTCACGCCGCCACTCGCGGTAGGCCCACACGAGACACGCGATGCCGATCACGATCGTGATCCACGCGGCCATGGGAACGTGGCCGTACTCGATGGTGAACGACGCGTGGCGGATCCCCTTCAGCAAGAACAGGGCGCCGATCACTCCCTTGGCGATGACTCCCCACTTCAGTGGCTTCGACCCGCTCATGCCTTCCCTCCTCGGAGGGCGAGAGCATAGCGCCACGCGAGCGGTGCGCTCATGCACCACGACGGCCAGGCCGCTCACGGCACAGCGTGGCGCATCGATCGCGACCACGATCCCTCGTATTCCACGCGCTGGGGCGGGCATGGTCCTCGCTTTACGTCGTAGAATGAGCACTCGACGCCTCGCTGCCCTCGGAACGGTTCTCGTCCTCGTCGTGGCCTGCAGCAGCAGCAACAACGGCGAGAGTCCCACCACGGCCGGCCAGAAGCCCGATCCCGTCGCGTACGCAGGAGGGTGCGCGACCGACGACGATTGCGTCGTCATCGCGGCCAGCGACTGCTCGCAGTGCCCTCCGGCGCGCGTCGCCGTGCTCACCTCGCGGCGCGAGGCCTTCAGCAGCGCCGACGCCGACTACCGCGCTGCGTGCAGCAAAGGCGCGGTTCAGTGTGCGAACGATTTCCAAGCGGGCCCGACCGCACGCTGCCGCGCCTCCGCGTGTCAGACCGACGCGATCGTCGCGCCACCGAAAGCCGAGTCGTTCGCCGCGGGGTGCACCGCCGACACCGACTGTGTGATCGTCGGTGGGGTCGGGACGTCGTGCTGTGGCGACTGCGGCTCCGCCGTCCTGAAGAGCCGCGAGGCGGAGTTCACGGCCGCCGTCTCCCAACACCGTGCAGACTGCAAGCGAGCCAACGCCACGCCGTGTCCGTCGGCGCCCTGTCCCGGGCTCAGCACGGCGATCTGCGCTCCCGGAACAGGTACGCGGAGCTGCGTGCGCAAGTAGTCGTTCACCTTCGCCCCGTGGAACGCAGTCTGACCACCCGCCGGCAACGCCGTTGGTCGGAGCGCGGGTGATCGCGCTTCGTACTCTCACTCATCGATCTTTGAAGTTCTTCGGCTCAGCTCAATAACGGGAAAGTCGCATCGTCAGAAGCTGTGGAGGTCTCTCCCATGCGCCTGAACCGCACTCTCTCTTCCTTCTTTGCTTCGCTTGCTCTCGTTCTCGTCGGAAGCCATGCCCACGCTCAGGACGGCACGCCGACCCAACCGCCCGCCACCCCGCCGACCGCGCCGCCGCCCGCGACCCCTGCTCCCGCAGCCGCCGCGCCGCCCGCTGCCGATGCCCCGACGCCGCCCGCGCAGGGTGACGAAGGCCGCCTGCGCATCGGCTTCAACGCCAACGGCGGCGTTGGCTCCGGCGCCAATCTCTCCGGTCCGATGGTCGGCGCAACCGTGCGCGTCGGCTGGCAGCTGAACCACCTGATGGCCGTCTACGGACAGGTCACGCCTTATGCGTGGTTCGGTGGAACCGACAACAAGGCCGCCGCCGGTCAGAAGGTCGAAGTCAGCGCCGTCGGTGGATTTCAATTCACGCCGCTGTTCTCGCTGACGCCGATCGACCTCCTCGAGCTCTCGGCCGGTCCTTCCCTCGATCGACTCTCCGGCGGCAGCGCCGGTGTGTCCGTCGGCGGCGCGTCCGCAACTGCGTTTTCAGGCCTGTACTTCGCACTTCACGGGCGGGTCGCGCTTCACATCGGCGGCAAGCCGAACACGACGACCGGTCGCCGTACGAGCTTCACGATCGGCGCGGACATCCATCCGACGTTCGCGGAAGGCAACACGCTCACGTTCTACACGCTCGGTCTCGGCGCCGACTGGTACTGATATCCAAAGGAGCAATGGCCAAATGAAACTCCAAGCGATCGCGGTGTGTCTCTTCCTCGCCGCGGGCTGCGCGAATTCGGGCACGGTGACCGAGAAGTCGCCCGTCACGCAGGACCTCGGCGCGTTCCGCACCGCCACGATCGCCGTGACCGTTGCGCCGGGGATCGAGAACCCCGATGTCTTCAAATCGCAACTGGGCACATTCCTCGAGAGCAGCCTCAAAGAGAAGAAGCTGTTTGCCGAGGTCGTCGCCGAGGGCGGCGACCTCACGTTCAAGATCAACATCAACAAGCTCGACAAGCCCCTGTCGCTCGCTGGCGTCCCCGGCGGCGAATCGGACGCTACGGCGACCATCGAGCTCGTCGATTCGAAGGCCGCCAAGTCGGTGGGCACGTTCGACATCACGGCCACTTCGAAACGCAACACGTCGATGTCGGTGAACGGCACCAACACGAACACCGGTGAAGATCCGCGCAAACGCGCGCTCCAAGCGGCCGCCGATCAGATCGCCGCGTACGTGGCGAGCCATCGCGCGGGCGGCGCGAAGTAGCGTTACGGCGGCGGCTGCGTGGTGCGCGCGCGAACCGCGTTCACCGCGTCGCCGCACGCGTCGCGCAGCTCCTCGTCGAGCGCATCCTGCGGGGCGGGGATGCTGATCGCGAGGTTCAGATCGCACACGAGCACTGTGCTCTTCGGGTCCGGACCCGGACGCAACGTGAACACGATCTGCATGTCCTTGATGTTGCCCTTCACGAAGTTGCCTTCGATGATCTCACCGCCGCCGGGTGCACCGCGCGCGACACCGAAGCGCGTCACGTACCAGATGGTGACGAGGCCCTTCATGATCGGGAGTTGGAAATAGATATCGGTGGCGTTCCCCTCCTTCGCCACCACGCTCACCTTCTTGAACTTCCGACCGGCGAGCTCTTTGTAACGCGGGTAGTCGGTGAGGCGCGCCTTCACGGTTTCATAGGGCGCGCCGATCATTCCCTCGGCGTGCCCGTAGCGCTCGCTCTTCCCGGGCGGCGTCCAGTTGGTCCGGATGGGGCCTTGATCCTTCGCGAGCCGTTCGAGCTGCGCCTTCGTGTCGTCCGCGCTGGGCGCGGGCAGGAACGGCCACCCGTTTTCGCTCGACGAAAGCGATGACGAAGGCGCGGGCGCGGGCGCTCCCGGCTCGGGCGGAGGAGGCGCGGCCGGAGAGGTGGGCGTTGCAGGCGCCGGCCCCTCGCTCGACGGGGCGCCACACGCGACGAGCGTGAGGAGCGTCGCAGCGATCGTGGCGTGCCGAGCGGTTCCGGTCATCGCGCGTCATGGTAGCGTACGGGCCCTCATGGCGCTCATTGCGATCATCCCGGGTGACGGCATCGGTCCCGAAGTCATGCTCCACGCGACGCGCGCGCTCGAGCACTACCGCGACGATCGCAAGCTCCCGCTCGAGCTGTGGCAGCTCGACCTCGGCGCCGATCGTTTCCTGAAAGACGGCACCACGTTCCCGAAGGAAGACGCGGCACGCATCCAGAAGGACGCGAGCGCCGTGCTCCTCGGAGCGCTCGGCGACCCACGCGTGCCGGGCCTCGAGTACGCACGCGACATCCTCTTCGGCCTGCGCTTCGGCCTCGACCTCTACGCGAACATGCGCCCCGTGAAGGCGCTCGCCGATCGACTCGTGCCCCTCAAAGACCGCACCGCGAAGGACGTCGACTTCGTCGTGTTCCGCGAGAACACCGAGGGCATCTACGTCAACATCGGCGGTCAGTTCAAGAAGGGCACGCCCGACGAAGTCGCGATCAACGAAGACGTGAACACGCGCAAAGGCGTCGAGCGCCTCATCCGCGCCGGGTTCGACTACGCAAAGAAGCACGGCAAGAAGACCGTGCACATGGCCGACAAGTCGAACGCCATGAAGCACGCGCACGAGCTCTGGTACCGCTGCTTCTTCGAAGTCGCGAAGGAGTACCCGGACATCAGCGCCAAGCACGTCTACGTCGACGCGCTCTGCCTCTACCTGGTCCAGGATCCGCGCCCGTTCGAGGTCGTGGTCACGAACAACCTGTTCGGCGACATCGTCACGGATCTCGGTGCCGGCCTGCAGGGTGGCCTCGGCATGGCGGCGAGCGCGAACGTCCACTACTCCGATCCGAAGCGGGTCGCGCTGTTCGAGCCCGTCCACGGGTCAGCCCCGCCGCTGGTCGGCAAGGACCTCGCGAACCCGATCGCGAGCTTCCTCACCGTGGGCATGATGCTGGCGCATCTCGGCTGGCCCGCTGAGGAAAAGCGCGTCGAGGACATCTGCACCCGCGCCATCGAGAGCGGCAATTGCACCCCGGATGTCGGCGGAAAGCTGGGAACGAACGCGGTCGCGGAATGGATTCTGGGCGAGCTACGTCGAAGCGCCTGATGCGAATCCTGCTCGCCGGGCTCCTCCTCACCTTTTGGTCGCTCGCGGGGTGCTCCCAGCAGAGCGAGCCGCGGTCGCCCACCCCCACGTATTCGCTGCCTGCGGTACCGCCCCGCCCGACCTTCGAGGCGAACGTGTCCGAGGATCACGCGAAGAGCGCCCACCTCGTGGCGGGAAGCGCCTCCGAGGTCTACTCGGTCAGCAGCACCGGCGGGGGCAGCGTCGTGCGAGGCGCGATGCGCGCGGTACAGACGCTCGGCGGCATGAGCGGCGCGATGGGTACGACCACAGGCAACGCCGCGCCAACGTCCACGCCCATCGCGCTCCCGAGCACCGACCCCGCGAAGACCGAAGAGAAGATCGAACGCGAGGCCCAGTTCGCGCTCGAAGTGAAGGACGTCACCGAGGCCGCCACCCGCGTCGTCGCGCTGGCGCGCGCCCACGAAGGCACGATCACGAAGGACCAGCGCACGTCGGGCAGCCGGTCGACCGCCGAGATCTTGGTGCGCGTGCCGAGCGCGCACTTCGATGCGTTCAATAGCGAGCTCGGCGCAGTCGGTGAGATCCGCAACCGGAACATTCGCGCCGTCGACGTCGGCATCGAGCACAAGGACCTCACGATCCTCGTCGCCAACCTCGAGGCCGCGCTCACGCGCTATCGCGATCTCCTCCAGCGCGCGACCGAGCCGATGCAAGTGCTCGCGGTCGAGCGCGAGCTCGAACGCGTGCGGTCCGATCTCGATCGCGTGAAGGGACGGCTCGCGTACGTCACCGATCGCGTGGCCCGCTCCACCGTTGCCATCGCGCTTCATTCGTCGGAGCCGCCTCCTGACGTGGCGCCGCCGTCGAGCACGAAGCCGTACATCGCGCCGGGCTTGCGTGGCTTCTCGTTCGTGGACGTCCGCGAGGGCGGTACGAACAGCTACTTCGGGACCGGCCTCACGATCCGTCTGCCCCATGCGTCCGGCGATCACGGGCGCGGGACGGTGCTCGATGTCGACGTGATGAAGGCTTGCTGCAAGTCGCACCCCGACCGGAGCGCGTGGGCCTACAACGTGCTCCTCGGCGTCGACCTCTACTCGGAGGCCCTGAAGTCGGGCCGCCGGCGTTGGCTCAACCCCTACCTGGGGTTCCGGGCGGGCTTCTCCCAGACCCAGAACCGCGGTGATTTCGCGGCGGCCGGGGTCTTCGGGCTCGAGATCTTCAAGACCTCCTCCCTCATGATCGACCTGCAGGTCCGGGCCATGGCGCTCGTCGGCAATCCGGACGGTCCGCACGCCGCAATCCAGCCCTCGTTGGGATTCGACGTCGGCTTCTAAAATTCCGCCAAGGGCATCCGCCTGGCCGTGTCTCAGCCCAGATCGGTCTCCCTTCCCGAGGGCACTGCCCCGGAAACGTCACCCGAACGGATGACGGCGCGAAGCTCGGGAACTTTCCTGGCGTAGGTTTGTCTGGCGGCTAGTCTGGCAGAGCGGAACTTTTGCGTTCTTGGCTCGTCCAACGACAGCTCGACACCACGCAGCAGCGGAGAACGGCGACATCGATGGGGCTAAAGGGCTGGAACGTGGCGATTCTCGTGGCGATCGGTGCGATTTGGTTCGCCGGGTCGACGCAGCGCGAGAAGCGCATCGTGGGGGAGACCCACAGCCCGCGCGTGGCCGCCCTCGAGGAGCAGGCCGCCGCCGCTCCGAATGACCCCGCCGCCCTGAAGGACCTCGTCCAGGCCTACCTCGACGCGAAGGCTTATGGGGTCGCGCAGGGCCGCATCGAGCATGCCCCCGAGTCCGTTCGGAAGGATCCGAGCGTGGAGCACCTTTACGCACGTGCGCTCCTCGACCAGGGCCGCGCCGCGGACGCGCTCGCCGCCGAGCGCCGCGTCCTCAACTACTGCGCCGATCCCTCCGTCGAAGTCCCCGCCTGCTCCACTTATCTCATCGCCTCGGCCACGCGCCGCGCCGAGATCCTCGAACAGCTCGTGACCCTCGGCGTCGAGGACGCGAACGCGCATCCGGAGGCTTCGAGCCTCGCGTACCACAACGCCACTCGGCAGGTCAGCTTCTCCTCCCGCTGAAAGCGGGAGTGCGTGTAGTATACACGCTATTTCGTTCGCGTCTCTCGAGCTCCTTGCCCTGGCTCCGCATGACGGCGCCTCGTATGAACATCGTGGAGGTCCGGTGAAGCTCTGTCTCGTGCAGCACCTGGCGTATGCCGCACTCGTCATGGCCACCGTCGCCACCACGACGGGCTGTGGCGTGGGGATGGCTTCGAAGCGCACGCGCGTGCGGTACGAGCCGTCCGGCCGTGAGCTCGCCGCGGAGCAGCGCCTGCTCACGCAGCCGTTCGCGCTGGCCGTCCCCGAGGACGCCATCGTGCGCGTCGTTGGTCCGTCGGTGACGTGCACCGGAACCGTGATCGAGGACGACCTCATCCTCACGGCGCACCACTGTCTCGTCGAGCGTGGCCCGAAGGGCGAATACACGAAGCACCTCCTCGACCCTTCGCAGATAAAAATCGAGCTGGGCGGCGACTACTTCGCGTGGGGTGAGGTCTCCACGCGCGCCGTGGTCGCACCTCCGTGCGGCCAAGGCGGGGGCGCGGGCGACATCGCCGTCATCGTGCTCTCGCGCAAGCTGGTCGGTCTCTCCACGATGACGCCGCGGCTCGATACGCCGCCGAAGATCGGCGAGGACGTGAGCCCCGTCGGCTTCGGTCGTTGCGCGCTCTCGGCCGACGGCATCCGCCGCAAAGAGCGTCCCGGTGGCAACATTCGCTCGCTCACGAGCGAGACCATGTTCCTCGATGCTTCGGTGTGTCCCGGTGACTCGGGCGGGCCGGTCTTCGCCAAGGGAACGCGCGAGATCGTCGGCGTGGTGAGCCTCTCCGCGATGGACCACGACGAGCGCACGCGTGGGCCCTCCGTCATGGCTCGAATCGACGCCTATCGCCTCGTATTTGCGCATGCGCGCCTCATCTCGGACGGCCTCCCCCAGAACGAGCTCCCGCCGCTCGAGTGCGTCGCGGATGTCGAGCGCAGCGACAAAGCGAGCCGGAAGTAAGTAGCTGAGCCGATCGCGCTCCTTCGCCGCCACTTACGGCTTGAGGTAGCATCGGCAGAATGTGCGGGATTGTTGCTTACGTTGGGCCCAAAGACAGTGCGCCGATCCTCGTCGAGGGTCTTCGTCGGCTGGAGTACCGCGGCTATGACTCGGCCGGCCTCGCCGTGCACACCGGGCGCGGGGTCGAGATCGTGCGCGCCGTCGGCAAGCTCGCGAACCTCGACGCGGCGCTGAAGAAGACGCCGCTCGCGGGCGCGACCGGCATCGGTCACACGCGCTGGGCGACCCACGGGCGGCCGAGCGAGGCGAACGCGCACCCGCATGTCGCGGGCAAGGTCGCGGTCGTCCACAACGGCATCATCGAGAACCACGTCGATCTCCGCCGTGAGCTCGAGGGTCAGGGGATCAAGTTCCAGAGCGACACCGACACCGAGATCGTCGCGCACTTGATCGACCGCGCCATGAAGGCCGGCGAGACGAGCCTCGCCGCGTGCGTGCGCACCGCGCTGAAGCAAGTCCGCGGCGCGTACGCGATCGCCGTCGTGAACGGTGACTCGGCCGACGAGATCGTCGTCGCGAAGCACGACTCGCCGCTCGTCCTCGGCGTCGGCGAAGGCGAGAGCTTCGCCGCCAGCGACATCCCCGCCATGCTCGCGCACACGCGCGACGTCATCTTCCTCCAAGACGGAGAGATGGCGGTCCTCACGAAGGGCGGCATGACGATCACGACCGTCGCCGACGGCGCGGTCGTCACGCGCGCATCGAAGCGCATCGACTGGTCGCCCACCCAAGCGGAGAAGGGCGGCTACAAGCACTTCATGCTCAAGGAGATCCACGAGCAGCCGCGCGCGATCGAAGACACGCTGCGCGGGCGCGTCGATCTCGTCAACGCGGACATCGTGGCCGCCGAGATCGGTGTCACCGAGGAGTTCGCGAAGCAAGTCGGTCGCGTCTACTTCGTGGCGTGCGGAACGAGCGCGCACGCCGCGATGGCGGGCCGCTATTGGATCGAATCGCTGGCGCGTATCCCGTCCACGGTCGAGATCGGCAGTGAGGTCCGCTATCGCGAGCCGGTGTTCCTCCCCAACGACCTCGTCGTGGCGGTGAGTCAGAGCGGCGAGACGCTCGACACGCTCGCGGCGGTGAAGGCGGCGAAGGCGGCGGGCGCGCACGTGGTCGCGGTCGCCAACGTGCTCGACAGCGCCATTCCGCGCGCTGCCGATGGTGCACTCTACACGCATGCCGGTCCCGAGATCGGCGTCGCCTCGACCAAGTGCTTCACCACGCAGCTCGCCGCGCTCTTGATGCTCGCGGTGTATCTCGGCCGCCGGCGCGGCACGCTCCCCGTCGAGCACGCGCGCAAGGTGCTCGACGCGCTCTGGCACGTGCCCGCGCAGATGCGCGAGGTGCTCGCCCGCGGTGACGAGCTGAAGCAGATCGCGAAGAAGCACCTTCGTGCGCGCGACATGCTCTTCCTCGGCCGCGGTACGCAGTATCCGATCGCGCTCGAGGGCGCGCTCAAGCTGAAAGAGATCTCGTACATCCATGCCGAGGGCTACGCCGCCGGCGAGATGAAGCACGGGCCCATCGCGCTCATCGACGAAGACATGCCGGTCGTCGTCGTGTGCCCGAAGGACCACCAATACGAAAAGACGCTCTCCAACATGCAGGAGGTGAAGGCGCGCGAAGGCATGCTCATCGCCGTCTGCACGCAAGGCGATATGGACGTGCGGAGGATTTGCACCCCCGACACCAGCCCGCGGAGCGGGCGCGCCCATCTCGCGCAGCAAGAGCCCGACGTCATCGAGATCCCGGACGCCGTGTCCGAGGTCCTTCCGATGTTGACCGTGGTGCCGCTCCAGCTGCTCTCGTACTTCATGGCCGACCTGAAGGGCACGGACGTCGACCAGCCGCGAAACCTCGCGAAGACCGTCACCGTCGAGTAGCGCGACAGGCGCGACGCGCTGCCCGAAGGCATCGTGCCCTCGGCGCGACGGGGCTGACGCGTCGGCCTCTTCGAAACCCCATTTCTTACGGTGTTTCTGCGCGGATCACGCATGGAACGGCCGGTGAAGACGAAGAGGCAACATGCCCCTCCGCCTGGCCCGTTTCGCTCTCACGTTCGCCCTCGTGACCACGACGTCTCTCACGGTCGCCGCCGCACCGAAGGCGCGCAAGCGCGCACCCGCGCCGGCCGCCGCCGTCGCCACGCCCGACCCCGTGCCTGTGTCGGCCCCCGCGCCGGCGCCGGCTCCTGCTCCTGCTCCTGCGCCTACGCCGGCGCCCGCCCCCACGCCCGTCGCCGCGACGACGCTGACCTCCGCGCCGGTCGACCCCGACACCGATGACCATCCGAAGGAGAAGAAGGCCGCCCTTCTCGTCGCTGCGACGCCGGTTCTTCCGGTCGGCGATCTCTCGCAGGCCGTGAGCGTCGGCCTCGGCGGCATGCTCGGCTTCGACTACTCCGTTCATCCGAACGTCACCCTCCTCGCAAGGCTCGGGTACATCCATCACTTCGGGAAGGCCCCGCTCGATGTGTCGATCGGAGCGCTGCCGATTTGGGGCGGTGCTCGGTACGGCTTCCTCGGCACGGAGGGTCCGTATGTCGAAGGCCTGCTCGGACCGTCGGTCCTCTTCGCCACCGTGGCGACGCGCATCGGTCGCGTCAGCAATACCGAGACCAAGTTCTCGCTCGCAGCCGGCGGCGGCTATCACTTCGAGAAGTTCGACGTCGGCGGGCGCTTCGTCTTCTACGACGTCGGCCACGCCGGCGACTCGGCAGGGCTCATGGCCACGCTCGGCTGGTCGTTCTTCGCGTTCTGAGGCGATCCATTTTTCTCGCGCCGGTCTTGGTTTGGGCGCACCGGCGGCCCGCGCCTCCTCCTTGCCTCTCGCAACAGCGTCGCGATCGGCGTCCTCCGTGCGTCTCTCGAACGACGCGAACTCATCCAAATTCGTCTAACTCCGCAAAAAAAACCGGCGATTTCTGCGAGACCACGGAACAGATGTTTCGCCCATCCAGGGGTATTCCCGACGCCGTCTGCGTCGTGCGACGGTCTGCCTCGGTAGGGGCGTGGCTTTCGTTGAGCGCTGCTCACGAGGGCTACGATCGGGGAAATGGCGCGCAAGAAACTCGCAGCGACGAAATCGAACGGGGCAAACGCGACTGGCTCGACTGGGGCGCATCTCCTAGCTGACCAGCCGAATGGGGCCGGGGGGCCGAGCAAGGAGCGCAGACCGATGACCGTTCTCACCAAGACTTGGAGGGGGCGGCATCGGCTGGCCCTGGCCGCTCTGCTCTCCGCCGCGTTCGCGGCGCTCGCCTTCGCGTGCGGGTCGAACGACGACGTGCCTCCGAGCTGCGAGGGAGCCGCGTGCATCGACGGCGGCGGCGCAGAGTCGAGCACGCCCGAGGGATCGAAGACCGATGGGCCAAACGTCGATGCTCCGACCGACGCAACGAACGACAGTAGCGACGCTGGCGCATGCAAGCTTGAAGCGGCGGACGCCGACGCAGGCCCGAGCGGAAGCGTTCAGTGGGCGCTCAACTTCGGGGTCAGCGGCGGGATGTCCCCCGCCGCGGTCGCCCTGGCCCCTTCGACGGGCGACGTCGTCGCGGTCGGCGGGCTCCAGGGCTCGGTGGACTTCGGCGGCGGCGTCATGACCGGCACGCCGGGCTATGACACGTTCGTCGCGCGCTTCGATTCGAGCGGCGGGTACAAGTGGGCCAAGACGTTCGGCAACGGGTTGACCGTCGGCGCGAACAGCGTTGCTGTCGATTCATCTGGCAACGTCGCGGTGGGCGGTCTCTTCGAGGGAACCGTAGACTTCGGAGGCGGACCGCTCACCGCCGTCGGCGACTTCGACGCATTCCTGGTCGAGTTCGATGCGGCCGGAGCGCACCGCTGGAGCAAGAGCTTCGGCGTCGCGGGTCAGACGGAGAACCTCAACGCCGTGCGCGTGGACTCGACGGGAAACGTGCTGATCGGAGGCGTCGCGCGTGGAGGAGTGAACCTCGGCGGGAGCGCGCTGAGCGGGTTCTACATCGCCAAGTTCAGCCCGACCGGAACGCACGTCTGGAGCAAGGCGTTCGCGGCAGCCTCGACGACGAGCAGTCCGCAGATCACGGTTGATGCGGTCGGAAATGTTCTCCTCGCGGGGAGCTTTTCGGGCACTGCGAACTTCGGCGGGGCGACGCTGACGAGCGGGGTTTCGGCGGACGCTTTTCTGGCGAAGTACGACTCTTCCGGGGCGCATCAGTGGGCGAAGCAATTCAGCGCAACGGATGCCCCAGACGGCGTTCCGCAGGCCGCGGCGTTCGGCGTGGCGGCCGACGGATGCGGGAACGTCCTCATGTCTGGGTCGTTCTACGGAAAGCTCAACTTCGGCGTCGGAGTGATGGCGGCAGCGCCGGACGTCGGCAATCTGTTCCTCACGAAGCTCGATGCTCTAGGAAACGGGCTGTGGAGCCGACAGTTCGCGGGCTCTCAAGTCGATCAGCCGAGGGCACGCGCGGTAGCCGTGACGGGTACCGGTGGGCCGGTGATGGAGCTTGGTCTTCTCGGGAGCGCGAATTTCGGCGGTGGCGTGCTCACGAGCGTCGGCCAGACCTCGACCACGCTCGGGGCCTTCAGCCCGGCGGGGGCGTTTCGGTGGGCGCACACCGGCGGTTCGCCATCCACAGCGACGGCGTCTGGCGGGGGCGGTCCGCACGCGATCGCTGCGAGCTCGACGCGCATCGTCGTCGTCGGGAAATTCACCGGTGCTGGCAAGACGCTCGCCTTCGCGGGCAAGACGCTCACCGCCGTTACGCTTTCAGACATGTTTCTCATCAGTTTGGCGCCCTAGGGATCGGCTGCATCGAGAGCCCACCAGAAAGTCGAGATTCGCCGTGGCATACGCAGAACCCGTCGTCGCCGTGAAGACATCAGCGAATGTCAACATCGCCGCCCCCGGTGGGGGAGCGTGGGACGGCGTCTCGACAGCTGGCTTCGTCAATGGAACGACCCGCTTGCTTCTCGTTGATCAGACAGCAACGCCGTCGGAGAACGGCGTGTGGATCTGGCAGGGCACGGGCGCTGCGCTCCAGAGGCCGGGAGGGTCGGACCAGTATAAGAGCGGGAACACTCTCGACAACGCGACCCTGATTCCCGTTGCGAGCGGGGACGCACTCGCCGGAACGGTGTGGGGCATCGATCCTGCGAAAATCGTCATCGTCGACACGACCTCCCACACGCTCACGCGCGTCGCGCTTCCGCCCGTGCAGTGCCGCGTCGCGACCACCGAGCACATCAACCTCGCGAACACGATCCTGATCATCGACCCGAAGGTCGTGAGGGACGCGATGATGGAAGACACCGTCGCCCCCACCATCTTGACGTGCCCCGTCTCGAAGCCCTTCACGCCCGCCGATGTCGGAAAACCCATCGTGGTCATGGGGGCGGATGCTCCCGACGACCTCGCGACGACGATCGCCGGCTACACGAGTGCCTCCGAGGTCACCTTGACCGCCGGCTGCACCTCGTCGATCGCGACTCGACTCACCGACGGCGTGATGAATGTTGGAGCAAACGCCACGAGGCTGACGAGCGCCTCCGCTCCCTTCGCCCTCACCGACGAGGGCAAGACCATCGTGGTCTATGGAGCGGGGCCCGAGGGCACCGACCTCGTCACCACGATAAAGACCTACACGAACAGCTCCGAAGTAGAGCTGATGACCGCGTGCGGCGCGTCCGTCGCCGCAGCCGTCGTGCTCTTCGGCTCCACGACCGCGCGCTACGCCGTCGCGCTCCACGGCAACGGCCAAGCAGGTTCGGACATCGTGCTCGTCAAGAACCAGGCAACCGTAGTTCCGATCGACTTCCCCACGGCGGCGCCCGAGCAGAACGGCCTCTACTGGGCAAACACCGGCAACCCGATGATGCGCTGCTCCGAACCCTTGACCCCGGGACGCGCCGTCGTCGTCTCGGAGGGCACGGCGAACGCGCACAAGCGCTTCGAGCTCGTCACGCAGGGCCCCATCACACCCGAAACGACCCCAATCACCTTCGCGTCACAGAACCCGGTCTTCGATGTCTGCGACTACGGCGCCATCCCCGACTGGGATTGGACCACTGGCACCGGCACCGACAACCTCGGCGCGTTCCTTGCGACACTCGCCGCGGCCAAGACCGACTTGGGCATTTCGAGCAGCAACAAGACCGCCACCATCGTCGCCAACGGAGCCTTCTACCTCGGAGGAACCCTCGATATCGAGCAGACCATCCACCTCGAGGGACAAGGCATGCAGGAGCCAACCGCGCACACCACGCGAGGAATGCCCGGTGCTTGGCTCGTCTTTCCCCCCAACACCACGGGCATCCGCATTCATTCCACCGAGGCCGACGATGGAGGGGGTGGAAGGACCGCCATGCTCACCCAGGCAGGAGACGTCACCACGCTCACTCGCGGAGAGAGCTTCGCCTCCGCATCCGTGGGGAGACCGATCACCATCAGCGGCTCGGCCACTCCCGCGAACAACGGGACCTTCACGATCACGGCGGTCATCGACTCCACGTCGGTCTCTTGGACCAATGCGGGAGGGGCGCCGGATGCGGGCGTAAGCGGAGTTACTGCTTCGCTGTTGCAGTCGGGCGACGTCACGACACTCACCGGCGGCGCCGGTTTGACCCCGGATATGAATTATGGATTCATAACTATCAGCGGGTCGAGTATTCCAGAAAACAATGGGACATTCCTAATTGACCACTACAACGACGGTTCGTCAGTCGCTTGGACCAACGTGAGTGGCGCGACGGATCCGAGCGGAGCAGTGGCCTTCGAGGTCGGAACCGTCGGTTTCACGCTTGGCGGAGGCTTTGGCGATGCCTCCAAGACGACGATTCGAAATCTCACCATTTCCTGCAAGGAGCCCTTCGACCCCGTCACCAACAACACGGGCCACGGGGTTCATGCGACGGCCACGTTCACGCTCGTGAACGTGACGATTCAGCAGTTCGGCCTCGACGGTGTGCACGCGAACGGTCACTTCCTCAACCAGCAGGACGGGAATGTCGACGCTTCCGTGCTCACCAACGTCTGGGTCGGGGTTTGCGGCCGCGACGGCTTTCACTTCCGAGGCGGCGACGCGAACGAGTGCAACCTCTTCTCGTGCACATCCAACCTGAACGGGCGCTTTGGGTTTGCCGACATCATCACGTTCGGCAACGTCTACATCGGCTGCACGTCGCAGGGAAACGCCGAGAACTATCACACGCAGGGCGACGTCAACCGTTCGACCTTCCTCGCGTGCTACAGCGAGGACGGTCCCCTGATGAGCATGTACGGTCAGGCCTCCGTCTACGGCGGAAACCTGACCAACGAGACCGTCACGGAACACTCGCCGGTGCACATCCAGTCCTGGGGCACGGTCGGGCGAACACCTCTCATCTACAGAAACACGCGTGGTCCGACCGTGATCAACTACGGCTTCGGCGCCTTCAACCCCGGAGCACCCGAGGCGATGGACGCGTTCGAGTGGAAGACGGAGGCCCCGCTCGACTACTCGCGCCTCCGCTACACCGACGACGAGCTCAGTCCGCTTCACCGATGGTGGACGCTCGAGAACGCGTCCTACTACCGGGCGGTGATGCGTTTCCCGACCACGCAGACGTACGTCCGTTCGCCGGCGCCGTGGATGCCCAATGGCCTCTATCTCGGGGACATGGAGTTCGGTCAAACCCTCTTTGTCGCGGCCACAGCTCCTCCCGACAAGCGGAACATCGGCCTTCCCCAGACCTACGAGCGAGGCGACGTCGTCTGGCAAAGCGCACCGGTCGCGGGCGGCGCGCTCGGGCAAGTGTGCTTGACGCGAGGAACGCGAACCAAACTTCGAGATATCGCGACGACCGGGACGATCGCCCCCTTCTCCGCGGATCTCACGCTCGACGTCCCGGCCGGCTTTGCCGTCGATCAGTACGTCACGATCGGCGGCCTCGGCGTCTTTCAGATTACCCTGCTCGTCGGCGACACGGCGACCGTGATCCCATCGACCGGCGCAGCGGGCGCGATGAACGAGCCCGTCGATGTCGTGATGGTGGGCACGATCGCGAATGGCTCGCCGCATCTCACCGTCGATGATGGGGCGGGGCTCGACGTCGGGCAGTACATCACCATCGCCGGAGTCGGCGGAGGCAGCCCTGACCGCTTGATTGTCGGCCTGGGCACACGGGCCACGATCGAATGCGTGAACCCTGGAGACTACAGCTTCAGCATCGGCGACACGCTCGTCGTTCTGATCGATCGCGGCCCCGCGCAAACCGTCACCTTCGAGGCGGGCGACTTCCCGAACTTCGCCGTCGTGCCTGTGGGCACGCTCGTAGCGAAGCTCGCCAGCGTGTTGACCCACTGCGATGTGACTGCCACGCCGAGTGACACGGTCGAGATCACCAGCCACACGATTGGTGCCGACTCGTACGTCACGGTGCTGGGCGGCACAGCAAATGTGGTCCTTGCCTTCCCCGACGGCGAGGCGAGCGGAACAGCGGACGCGACGAAGGTCACGCTCGCCACCCCCGCGGACGCGAACGCCACCGATGCCGTTGTCGCGTTGAGCCCGCCGGTCTTCGGTCAGTTCGGGCGGGTAGAATCGCTGGGTACCACCATCGATCCGACGATCGATCCTTACCCCGCGGCGGCGGGCGAGCACATCGCGTTGAGCCCGGCGTGGCAAATCGGTGGAGGCACTGCCGTGGGCCTGCCGGCGGCGCCGAATTCGGACGATGAGGTGCAAGTGATCAACATGAGCGGCGCGAACGTCATCGTCGATGCAGGCGCGAACCCGATCTACGGCGCGGGCGGCACGACGGACACGCTTGCCGACGACGGCGCGACCACCTATCGCTGGGTCGCAGTCCCCACTCCCGCGTGGAAGAGGATCTGACGAGCACGCTTTCTCCGCCCGCGAAGCCTCGATCGCGACGCTTCTTCTACATCCGCGTAGCGGTGCTGCTGAGCATCCTCGTGGTGGTCCTCTTGTGGGCATGGCACGACGTGCGGAGCCGGCGCGCCCGCAACGATTGGGATCACACGCTCTCGATCGCGATCGTGCCGGTCCGCTTGGAAAACGTCGACGACGTGTCGATGGCCGCGCTGCGCACGCGGCTTCCCGCGCTCGAGGATCGCTTGGCCGCGGAGCTGGCTCGTCATCGTGCGGGTGCGCCGCGGCCCTTCCGGCTCGAGCTGATCAAACCCGTGGAAGCCGCGCCGCCACCGCCCGTCCCCGCGGCCGACGGCGTCGTCGACCTCGTGCAGCACAGCATGGCGCTCTCGAAGTATCTGAAGGACATCGACGCGCGCGCCGGTGTCGAGCCCGACCTCTACGACTCGCGCATCTATGTCGCGCTTCGGCGGCCTCGCAAGGCGGAGCGCACGCTCGTGGAGGGTCGCAGCGAGCAGGGTGGACGGGTTGGCCTCGTGGAGCTCGAGCTCGACGCCGAGGCCGAGGCGATCGATCTCGCACTCATCGTGGTCGCTCATGAGCTGCTGCACACGCTCGGAGCGACCGACAAGTACGACTCCGCAGGGCGAACGTTGATTCCGCTCGGGCTCGCCGAGCCGGAGCGCGTACCGCTGTATCCTCAGCCGTTCGCGGAGATCATGGCGCGCAACCGTATGCTGTCCGCGACGCAGGAGCGCGTTCCGGGAAACCTCGCCGAGATCGCCGTGGGCACGGCGACGGCGCGCGAGATCGGCTGGCTACGCTGAGGTGTCGTCACGCGTGGGCGATGCTAGAGTCCACTCATGCGAGGGTTGATTGCCGCAGTGGCGTCGGTGTCCGTGCTCCTCGTCGCGGCGATCGCCTGTGACAGCGGCACCGACAACTCGAAGTTCGGCGATCAGACCAGCAGCAGCGGCGCGAGCTCGAACAGCGGCGGCCCGGGCCCCTTCGGCGAGGGCGGCACGAGCTCCGGCGACAGCGGCAACAAACCGGGCGACGGCGGTGATTGCAGCGCGAAGGTCATCGGGCTCGTTCGCGACTTCAAGGACGACCACCCGGACTTCGAAAGCGTCGAAGGCGCGAACCAAGGCTCCGATCCTGGCATCGTCGAAAATCTTCTCGGCTCCGATCGCAAGCCGGTGTTCAAGGCCGCCGGAACCCGGTCGGTCACGACGAAGGCGAACTTCGATCAGTGGTATCGCGACACCGCGAGCGTGAACCAGAGCCAGGTGCTCGAGCTGCCGCTCACGATCGGTACGAACGGCGTCGCCACGTTCGAGAACGGCGCGTTCTTCCCGATCGACGGCAAGCTATTCGGCGACCAGGGCCGCGCGCACAACTTCCACTTCACGTTCGAGCTCCACACGGAGTTCACGTACAACGGCGGCGAGGTCTTCAAGTTCACGGGCGACGACGACGTGTTCACGTTCATCAACGGCCACCTCGGCATCGACCTCGGCGGCGTGCACGGCGCGGAGTCGAAGGAAGTGAAGCTCGACGACGTGGCCGGTCCGTTCGGCCTCGTGAAGGGAAAGACCTACACGCTGGACGTGTTCCAAGCGGAACGCCACACCACCGAGTCCTCGTTCCGCATCGACACGACGATCAAGTTCACGAACTGCGAACCGATCATCATTCGGTGAGCAGGAGAGATTGGCCGCCAAGCCGCCAAGCCGCCAAGAGAGAGATGGGGCGCGCTTCGCGCGGAGATATCTCTCCGGCGCGAAGCGCCGCCAATCTCCACTTGGCGGCTTGGCGGCTTGGCGGCTGAATCTCGCCGTCAGCGCTTTTTCAGCGCTCGGAAGTGGCCCACGATCTTTCCTCGGCCGAGTGAGTCGACCTCCGCAGCCTTAGGGCCGCCGTTCTCGATCACCAGTGGCAAGCCGCGCGGGCCGATCTTGTCGCTGATGATGCCCACGTGCTCCGGCGGGGCTCCGCGGAACCACTGCCACGCGAAGAACACGATGTCGCCCGCGCGCCACGCGGATTTGTCGCGGAGCTCCGTCGTGAGCGAGAGGGCGTTGCGCGTGAAGTACGTCTGCATCGTCGACAAGCGCCGATGATCGATGTGCGGGTCGGCTCCCGAGACGCCGTAGGCCTGGAGATCACGGGCGACGTCGTCGTGAACGAGCTCTTGGAGATCGATCCCCACCTCGCGGAGCGAACGAACCACGACGTCCGTACACGCTCCGCGATTCGAAGGCACGTCACCCATCGGATACGACGAGGTCTCCTTCCACGAGCCGTCGTAGATCGTGACGCGATCGATCTCGAGCCGCGCCCGCGCCGCCACCGCGACCTCTTCGGTGGGTGACAGAAATCGCAGCGTGCCCGTGTCGAGCAGGGACGATCGCGACGGCTCTGCGTTCATCGGAACAGGCGTGAACGGCGTGCCCGGAGGTTGCAGCACCTCCACCGTTCCCACCTCCGCGGCGCCGCGCGACGCCTGCGCGCCCGTAGCCGAAACGACGAGGAGGATCACCGTCGCGCCGAGCGCCGAGCCCCAGACGACGTCTCTGAGCCTGCCGTCGTGGGTCACATTCCCATGACGAGCAACGCCGGTGCCACGTCTCACAGATTGCGAATCAGGGTCCAATCTCACCCCCCTGCCCCGCCCGCACCTCACCGAGGTGGATCACGGAGGCCCCAGTCAGCGGCGCATACCGGCGACCGCGTTCGCGAGCTGGCGGAGCGCCGACTCCTGCGTGCGGGCCGTTTCTTCGATGCGCATGGCCGAGGTCAGCAGCTGACGCGTGCCGTCGGCTTGCGACTTGTGGCTCGTGTTCAGCTCCGAGACCTTGCCCGAGATGTCCTCGATCGCGGTTGTGATCTGACGGCCACCCTTCGCCTGCTCCTGCGCGCTGCGCTCCACGTGCTGCGTGATGAGCCGCATCTTCTCGGCGCTCTTCATGATGAGCTCGGAGCCGCGCGCTTGCTGCGCCGTAGCGGCCGCGATCTGCTGCACGGTCTCGGCGATGCGCCCGATGGCGTCCGTGACCTGCTTCGAGCCCTTCGCCTGCTCGACCGTGGCGCGGGCGATCGCGCGCACCATGTTCGTCGACTTCTGGCTCGACTCGAGGATCTTCTTGAGCGCGCGCTCGGCCTCGTTGGAGACCTCCACGCCGCGATCGACGTTGTGCGCGCCGCGCTCGACCGCGGTGATCGCGTTCTTGCTCTCGCCCTGCACCGTCTTGATGAGGTCCGTGATCTCGCGCGTGCTCGCGCCCGCGCGCTCGGCGAGATCCTTGATCTCGTCGGCGACGACGGCGAAGCCCTTGCCCTGCTCACCGGCCTGCGCAGCGATGATCGCGGCGTTGAGGGCGAGGAGGTTGGTCTGCTCGGCGACGTCGTCGATGACGTTCACGATCTGACCGATGGCGTCGATACGCGAACCGAGCGCGCTGATGGCCGTGACGGCCTCCTGCGAGCTCTCTTTGATGCGGTAGATCTCGCTGATCGTCTTGAGAATGGCTTCGGCGCCCTTCTCGGCGTCGAGCGCGACCTCCTCGGAGAGGCGGGCCGTCTCGTTCGCGTTCGACTGCACTTGGTCGATCGAGACGTCCATCTCGTTCATCGAGGAGCTCGTCTCCTCGGCGGTGAGCGAGAGCGCGTCGACGTTCTTGGCGACCTCTTTGATCGAGTAGGCCATCTCCTCGATGGAGCTCACGGTCTCGCGCACGCTGTTCGCGAGCTCACCGAGATTGTCGGCGACCTCGGAGCTCGTCGCGGTCATCTCGAGGATCGAAGAGCTCGACTCTTCGGCGTTCTCGGTGAGGGCCTCGACGCTCTGCGCGAAATCGCGCATGGCGCCGGCGATCTCCTTGATGAGCCGCGACGTCTCGTCGGCGGCGGAGAGCTGCATCCCGATGCCCTCTTGGAGCTTCTTCGCGAGGGCCTCGAGGTCCTCCTGCGCTTCCTTCTGCGAGCGGCCACGCTTCTCTTCGTCGTCCGCGATGCGCGTGAGCTCGTCGAAGAGGCGGGCGACGTCCGGGGTCGCGCCGCTCGGCGCGATCGGGCGATCACCGCGGCGGGCGCGGCGCACGCCGTCGATCACCGCGCCAACGTCTTGAGGAGGAGCCCCGCCCGCCATGAGCGCCGCTGCGACCGCGAGCGCCGCGAGGACCCCCGACGCGAGCCACGCGATATCGGGCTTCAGCGCATAGCCCGCCACTCCCGCGAAGACAGCGAAGACGACGGCGAGGAGCTTGATCGAAGATGCGTTCTGATTCATCGGGGATGCGGGACGGTAGGCGAGCGTACGCGGCACCCCGCCGCAAGGGCAAGCGACCTCAAGCGGAGCGTGCCATCGGCGCCGCAAACCGGATTCCGGCGGCCTCGAGACGGCTCGTCGCGATGCCGAGCGCGACCTCGCTCTGATCGATTCCCACGAAGGTCCGACCGAGGCGGGCCGCGACGGCGAGCGTCGTTCCGCTGCCCGCATAGGGGTCGAGCACGATCTCGCCGGGGTCGCTGAGCGCCAGGATCAGGCGCTCCAGGAGCGCCTCGGGCTTCTGCGTCGGGTAGCCGGTCCGCTCCCTCGAGACGGGCGCGATGACCCCGATCTCCCAGACATCGCCCATCGGAACGCCTTTGGAGGCCTCTTCCGTCGTCGACGATCGTGCGCGCCGGCCATCCTTCTCGACGATCGCGCGCTGCTTGTTCGTGCCCCACGTCGCGAGCGTCGAGGCGGCGAGCGGCTCATAAGGGACGTTGAACCGTGGCTTCGTCTTCGGATCCTTGCGCCACCGAAGGAGCACGTCGTGCACGCGCTGGAAGTTCGGCGTCTTGCTCGGCCAGCGCCGGTAGCGCCAGATGATCTCGCTCGCGAACGCGTCCTCACCGAAGATCTCGTCCCCGAGCACCTTCACGTAGTGGCTCGTCTTCGGATCGACGTGGACCACCACGGACCCGTGCGGCGCGAGCAGATCGCGAATGAGGACCAGCCGCTGGCCGATCGACTCGAGATAGGCCGCGCGGCTCGACCAACGATCGTCGAAGGCAAACTTCTTCGGTCGCGCTTTGAGCGGACCGGCGCGATCGCGGGCCCGTACCGCCGGGTCGTCGATGATGGCCTCGTGCGCGCGCCCGGTCAGAAACGGCGGGTCGAGGTAGGCCAGCGTCACGCGCTCCGTGAGGTCGCCCGCGAGGTCGGCCAGCGCGCGTCGATTGTCGCCTTGGACCAGCTTGCCCCGGCCCCCTTCGGCTTCGCGGACCGACGACGGAGGCCCATCCAGTTGCGGCGACAGGTCCTTCCCCTCCCACGACAGACCGATTGCGGTAGGGGTTTGCTTCACGGATCCGATCGTAGAAATTCCGATCGCCCGCACGCCAGTTTGTGGCGGACGGCAGCTCCACTAGGATGGTCGCCGTGAGCCAGAAGAGCCCTTTCGCGACGACGCTCGACGACGTGCCGACCAACGCGCCGGCGCGACGGGCCCGCGTCTTCTCGGGCATCCAGCCCACGGGCGAGCTCCACATCGGTAACTACCTCGGGGCCGTTCGCACGTGGCGGCAGCAGATCGAGGAAGGTCGCGACGAAACGATGTTCTGCATCGTCGACGCGCACGCGATCACGGTGCCCTACGACGCGAAAGAGCTCCGCAAGAACATCGACGACCTCATCCTCGACCTCGTCGCCTGCGGTCTCGACCTCGAGAAGACGACCCTGTTCGTCCAGAGCGACGTCCGCGAGCACACCGAGCTCGCCTGGTACCTCGCCTCGGTCACGCCGATGGGTGACCTCCACCGCATGACCCAGTTCAAGGACAAGGGCGAGGGTAAGGACTTCGTCTCGACCGGGCTGTTCACCTATCCGGTCCTGATGAGCGCGGACATCCTCCTCTACAAAGCCACGGTCGTGCCCGTCGGCGAGGATCAGGTGCAGCACCTCGAGCTCGCGCGCGAGACGGCGCGTCGCTTCAACCATCGCTTCGCGCCCAAGAAGAAGGGCGGCATCTTCCCCGAGCCGAAGCCGCGCCTCTCGGCCACGCCGCGCATCATGGGGCTCGACGGCGAGTCGAAGATGTCGAAGTCCAAGGGCAACACCATCGGGCTCTTCGAAGACCCGAAGCCCTTCTGGGACAAGCTGAAGAAGGCGTACACCGATCCCGCGCGCCTCAAGCTCAGCGACCCGGGCAACCCGGACATCTGCAACATCTTCACGATGCACAAGGCGCTCTCCCCGAAGGAGACGCAGGAAGAGGTCGTCGTCAACTGCACGCAAGCCAAGTGGGGCTGCGTGGCCTGCAAGCAGGTGCTCTTCGACAACTTCGAGAAGGAGCTCATCCCGCTTCGCACGAAGCGGCAGCAGCTCTCCATCGATCAGGTCCGTCAGGCCATCGGCGACGGCGCCGCGAAGGCCCGGCGTATCGCCGAAGAGACGATGAAGGAAGTGCGCGAAGCCATGGGACTCGGAAGTCTCGCGAAGTGATTCGCAGGCTCGCGCTCGCGCTCGCGCTCGTCCTCGTCGCCGCTTGCGGACGCCCCGCGCCCGACGCGACGCCCGAGGGAGCCGTGCGCCTGTTCGTCGAGAAGATGGAGACGGGGTCCGAGGATCCGCGCACGATGCGTGAGGCCTACACGCTTCTCGGGACCCACGCGCGCGCGAACCTCAAGGAGCGCGCCGACCGGGCGAGCAAAGGACAGGGGCGGCGGTACGAGCCGTACGAGATGCTCGCCGAAGGCCGTTTTGGCCTGAAATTCAGGCCGAAGTTGATGACGGCGAAGATCGACGGCGACAACGCGTTCGTCGAGGTCCGCGGGGAAGGGCCGGAAGAGCACGCGACCGTGCACTGCACACGGGAGGGGGCCGCGTGGCGGGTGGAGCCCGAGCTGCCGGATGTCGTGGCGCCGCAGCGGCGGGCGGACGGGGGGATTTGAGCGTGGGGAAGAAGAAGAAAAGGGAGAGCGAGAGCGAGAGGGAGAGGGAGAGCGGGCACGGGCACGGGCACGGGCACGTTTACGGGGAGAGGGGGCGCATGGCCGCCATCGGGATTTTTGGCGGGCTCGCGGCATTTGCTGTGTTCGGTGGGCTCTCCGGGATCGCGCGGACGGGCTCCAGCGATCCCCTCGACGCCATCCCGAAATCCGCCTTCATCGCCGCGACCATCGACTTCGCCGAGCTACGCCGATCGCCGATCTACGACCTCGCCTTCGGCAAGGATGCCGCCGGCGCCGACCCCATGCGGCGCGCGCTCGGGGTGAGCGCGCTCGCCGAGGCATGCGGGTTCGATCCGACGACCCGCGTGCAGAAGGTCGGCGTCTCGATCCCCGAAGAAGGCGAACGCGGAGAGTTCGGCGTCGCCGCTCGGGTCGAAGTGACTCGCGACGAGCTCGAGCGATGCACGAAGGCGCTCGCCGACAAACGCGGTGGGCGCGCCGAGACACGCGACCAGGGAACCTTCGTCGTCCTCGAGGACAAGTCGATCGGAGGCGCCGCGGCGCCCCGGCTCGCCTACGGACGCGGCGGTCTGCTCGTCGTCGGCAAAGGGACCTGGTTCGACGCGATGCTGGGCGCTGCCGATCACACGAAGCCCGGAGTGCGTGATTCGCAAGAGCACGTCGCGCTCCGCAAGTCGCTCACGAGTCAGCCGGGGTTCCTGAATCCCACGGTCCTCGTGACCGCAATCCTCCCCCGCTCGTTGCGCGAGCGGCTCAAAGGAGAGATGGGCGCCGAGCTCGGCGCTCCCGATCTCTCGAATGCCGCGATGGCCGGCGTGCTCGGGGTCTCGGCGGTGGGCATCGCCATCCACGCCGGAGGCAGCGGGCAGAATGTCGATGCGTCCGTCGAGCTCGTCTGCGACAGCCCCGCCGCGTGCGAGTCGGTCGAGAAGCTCCTCAAGAAGAAGCGCACGGAGTGGTCCGGTGACCTCGCGCTCCGCATGATCGGGTTCGGTGCCCTGCTCGACTCCTTCGAGGTCAAGCTCGACGGCTCACGCCTCCGCGCAACCGCGAGCGCCCAGGGCGATGCGCTCGCCGCAACGCTCGAACGCGTCATGAAGTTGCGCGCGCGCCGCGCCGAAGCGCCCGGGCCCCCGCCGAAGCGGCCCGAGCCGCGACCGGATGAGCTCATCCCTTCGCGGCAGGACGGCGGCACGACGCCGCGCCCCTGACCCTGTTCTCTCGTTCCCGCGTGATCTAGGCTCCGCCCATCAAAGGAGTCTGAAATGGCCGGCAAGAACGTCATCGAGCTCACAGACGCCAACTTCGACACCGAGGTCCTCGAGTCGGACGTGCCCGTCCTCGTCGATTTCACGGCGACGTGGTGTGGGCCCTGCAAGGTCCTCGCGCCGATCGTCGAAAGCCTCGCCGACGAGCACGTCGGAAAGTACAAGGTCGGCAAGCTCGACATCGACGACGCCCCCGCGGTCACCCAGAAGTACGGCGTACGCGGGGTGCCCACCGTCATGGTGTTCAAGGGCGGAGAGAAGAAGGCCCAGCACGTCGGCGTCACGAACAAAGACACCCTCGTGAAGCTCCTCCAGTCCTGAAGGCGCCGATTCTGGCTCTTTTTGGCCGAAAAACAGGCTCTGTCCGCCCTAGAGCCTACGCCGTAAAGCCTGTAGCCTCTGTTCCGTGAGCTCGGCCCAGGATCCCCGACTCGTACCCCTGCGCGATTCGCTCGCGGGTCGCGTCCTGAAGGGGTCCGGCGACATCTCCTATCACCTGCGCGAATGCATCGGTGAGGGCGGCCAAGGCTGGGTCTTCCGCGCGAACTGGGACGACCCGTCCGGTCACGTCGTCATCGTGAAGGTGCTCCGTCCGGACATCGTCGCTACGGAAGCGCTACGACGCTTCCAGCGCGAGGCCGAGGTCTTGCGCATGCTGTCGACGCAAGGTCGACCGAACCCGTACATCGTGCGGTTCTACGATCACGCGATCGCGCAGGTGCCCTCACCGTACGGGCCCGACCCGCTGACGCTCCCGTTCACGGTCCTCGAGTACGTCGACGGCACCACCCTCGAGAAGGTGCTGAGCGATCAGAAGGGTCGTGGTCTTCCGGCGGAGCGCACGCGGCGACTGCTCCGACAGATGTGCCAAGCCCTGGACGTCGTCCACGCGCAGAAGGTCGTGCACCGCGACCTCAAGCCTTCGAACATCCTCCTCGCGACCGAGGCCGGCACCGAGATCGCGAAGGTGACCGACTTCGGTCTCGTGAAGCTCGTCGAGATGAACCTGCAGCGCACGGCCGCGCTCGCCGGTGCTTCGCTCGGCTATGCGCCGCCCGAACAGTACGAACAAGGCAATCAGCGCGTCTCGCCGCGCACCGACGTGTTCTCGCTGGCGGCCGTCGTCTACGAGATGCTGGCCGGCAAGCCTGCGTTCCCCTTCAACGAGGGCGAGAACCCGCTCCTCATCGTCACGCGCATCTTGAACGGACCGCGCCCTTCGCTCATGCGTGCGCGCAACGCGCTTGCTCCCGAGCTCGAGAGCGCAACACAGCTCGTGAATGCGCTCGATCGCGAGCTCACGCGCGCGCTCGCGGCCGATCCGAACGCACGACACGAATCGGTCATGGAGTTCTGGAAGGCGATCGAGCCTTCGCTCAAGGCCGCGGCGGAAGACAAGCAGCCGCCGCCGCGAAGTCAGGTCTCCGGCTTCGACACGACCGCCCGCGTCGGGCCCAGCGTGGGGAGCGAGCCCCGCGTGCCAGTCGCACCGCGTGGCTCGGGCGTGCAAGTCCGCAACGCGGGGGTCGCGATCGCGATGCCCGCGGTGGGCGGCTCGCCTGCGCCGTCTCCCGCCGCCGTCATCCGCCCCACGCCCATGCCCCCGTCGCCCGATCGCGTCTCCGAGGCGCAAGCGGCGAGCCCCGCAGCGTGGACGTGGACCGTGCTCACGCAAGCGCTCGCACCGGGCTCGATGCGTGGCGTCGTCTTCCGTCCCACCGGAGACGCGGCCATCGCGATCTCGAACAGCGGCCTGCTGCGCTGGGAACGCGGCGCGTGGAGCCCCGTCTCGCTGCCGGGTCATGTTCCGCGCTCTTCCGTGCGCGGCATGCGCTGGCTGCCCGACGGGAGCACTCTGCTCTTCGGCGAAGGCGGCCTCGTCGCGCGCGTGGCGCAGAACGGCGTCGCGAATCTCTGGCGCGTCCCGGATTCCGAGATCACGTTCCTCGGCGCCTACGCCGATCCAAACGGCACCACCACGCTCGTCGGTGAGCGCCCTTATCGCGGCGCAGCCACGCGCAACGTGCCCGGTACGACGGCGGGTGTCGTCGCGCAGTTCTCCGGCGATCGCGTCACGCTCGTGAGCGACGCGATCAACAGCACGCGCCTCCGCGGTGTCACGCGCATCGCCTCGGGAACCCTCGTCGCCTGCGGAGACTGGGGTGCGATCGAGCGCATCGAGCTCGGCATCGTGGAGCACGTGGGCACGATTTGCGGCGGGCACCTTGCGGCGATCGCTGCGCTTCCCAATGGCGGTGCCGTCACCGTTGGCGTCGGCGGGCACGCGCTCTCGCTCAACACGAAGCTCGAGGCACAGCTCGAGGCTGTGCAGACCACCCGTGATCTCCTCTCGCTCACCACGACCGACGACGGTCAGGCCTGGGCTGGCTCGGCGCAGGCGCGACTCATGCGACGCTCCACGCTCGCCACGCCCGGCTGGGTGCGGATGAGCGGAGACATCGGTGTGAGCTCCAGCATGGTCGCGGTCTGGGCGGCGTCACGGTCGGTTCGTGCCATCGGCGACGACGGAGCGGTGGTCGAGGGACGGATCGCGTAGTACGAGAGCCTTCGCGATGTCGTCCATAGCGCCCCCGTCGCGGGAGGCACCCCCTTCCTCGATGCCCCCGCCGAACGCGCCTGCGCGCGCGATCGGCAAGCGGCCGCGTATGTCACGTTTCCGTCGGATCCTCCTCGCGATCACGACGGTCGTTCATCTGCCGTTCATCGTCGCCGCCGCGGAGGCGCTTCGGCGGCTCGGCGTTGCTCCGACCATCGCATGGGTGCTCGGCGCCGTGCTCGGGCTGGTGGGCGTGCTCGCGTTCATCGGTCGCGCTCACAACACGGCCGAGGACTGGCACCGACCGTGGTGGCAGACCTGGCTCGTCGATCTCCCCTACTTCTGGCACTGGTGCACCTGCGTGTACTGCCTCGTGCCTTCGATCGTGTATCTGCTGCTGGAGCCGATCATCGACGCCATTCGCGGCGCGCCCATCGGACCGTCACCCGGCTTCTTCATGTGGACGTACGCGACGGGCCTCGTCGTGTGCGGCTATGGCTGCACCTTCCGTCGGTGGTTCTTCGTCATGAGGAACGTCGAGATCCCGGTACGCGGGCTCGCGCCCGAGCTCGACGGCTACACGATCGCGCAGCTCTCGGATCTTCACATCGGCGCGTTCACGCCGCTGTGGTGGGGCCAGCGCTGGGCACGGGCGACGAACGAGGCCGCCGCCGATCTGATCGTGGTCACGGGAGACATGGTCACGAGCGGTGTTGCCTTCCACGATGACATCGCCGAGCTGATCGGCGGCCTCCGCGCGAAGGACGGCACGTACGTGATCATGGGCAACCACGATTACTTCGGCGAAGGCGAGCCGCTCGTCACGCTCTTGCGGAGTCGCGGCGCGCACGTGCTCCGCAACCAGGGCGTCGTCCTCGAGCGCGACGGCGCGCGCCTCTTCTTGGCGGGCATGGATGACACGTGGACCAAACGCGCGAACCTCGAGGCCTCACTCGCCGATCGCCCGGACGGCGTTCCCACGGTGCTGCTCGCGCATGATCCGGATCGCTTCCCGCATGCGGTGAAGAAGAACGTGGAGGTCGTGCTGAGCGGCCACACGCACGGCGGTCAGATCGCGATGCCGTTCCTGGGCCGCTTCATCAATGCGTCGAAGCTGGCACACCGCTTCCATATCGGCCTGTACAAGGACGGCGACTCGACGCTGTATGTACACCCGGGCCTGGGCACGACGGGCCCGCCGATGCGGTTGGGCGTGGCGCCGGCAGTAGCGCTCATCCGCCTTCGCGCGGTCTGAGAGAGATTTTCACACGGAGTCCCGGAGGACCCGGAGCATTTTCGAAGCGCGTGAGCACACGTGATCGAAAAAAATCTCTCCGGGCGCTCCGGGTCTCCGTGTGAAAAATCTCGTCTCGGCGGCTACTCGTTGTCGTCGTCGCCGATTGTGTCTTCGAGCGGGACCCACTCCATGCGCGCGAGCGCTTTGCCCTCGCCGTAAAGCGCGAGCGGGGCGACGCCGCGGAGGAGCTCCTTCACCGGGACCGGGAGGCCGCCGATGGTCATGCCCGCATTGGCCTTCAGGCCGACCAGGCCGAGCGCGTACTCGATGAGGGACTTCTCGATCGCCGGATGCTCCTCGATCGGAGCGTCGTCCGGGAGGTGTGCGGCGTCGCGAGCGGCGGCGAGCGCATGGCGGAGGCCGCCCATGTGATCGACGAGCTTGTGCTCGAGCGCCTGCTGACCGGCCCACACGCGGCCCTGTCCAACGGCGTCGACCTCCTCCTTCGACATGTGCCGGCCCTGCGACACGCGATCGAGGAAGACGTCGTAGAACTGACCGACCTTGTGGCGGAGCTCGACGCGCTCGTCATCCGTGAAGCCGCGGAAGAACGACTCGGCATCCGCGCGCGGCGTGGTCTTGCGGACCTCGACGTTCACGCCGATCTTGTTGAGGAGCTCGCTCACGTCGGCCTTGCCGTAGAAGATGCCGATCGAGCCGGTGATCGTGAGCGGCAACGCGAAGATCATCTTGGCCGGCGCAGCCACGTAGTAGCCACCGCTCGCCGCGATGCTGCCCATCGAGACGATGAGCGGCTTCTTCTCGCCGAGCTTCTTCAGCTCGCGCCACATCACGTCGGACGCCATCGACGAGCCGCCAGGGCTCTCGATGCGGAGGACGACAGCCTTCACGCCGTCGTCGTCGGCGAGCGCCTTGATCGAATCGACGATCGTGTACGAGCCGACGAGCTTCATGCCGAGCAGCGGCACGGTCTGCGAGCGACCATCGACGATGTCGCCATCGATGTAGAGGAGGCCGATGCGCGAACGAACGCCGAACGTCTTCGCGGCCTTCGTCTCGTGGGTGTCCTTCGTGTAGTTGACCTTGCGGCCCACGACGTCGCGCGTGACGCGCTCGAGCTCGTCGTCGAACGCGAAGCTGTCGACGAAGCCCGCTTCTTTCGCCTCGCTCGCGACGAACGGGCCCTTCGCGGAGATCTCGCGGAACTTGTCCTCGGGGATGCCGCGATAGATTGCCATGTTGCGCGCGAAGACCGCCTCGTGCTGCCGGAGCATGTCCTCCTGGTCGGCCTTCGCGGTCTCGCTCGCGTGCTCGTTCATGAACTGCTCGGGCGCCGCCTTGTGGGCTCCGATGCGCACGAACTCGGCCTTCACGCCGATCTTGTTGAGCAGCCCCGCGAGGTACATGTGCGTCGTCTTGAGGCCGGAGTAGCGAAGACCGCCGGCCGGATTGATGACGATGCGCGTCGCGCTCGCGCACGCAAAGAGCGCCTTCGGTCCTGCGTCCTCGAAGGAGCAGATGACCTTCTTGCCGTGCGCCTTGAGGACGCGGAACGCATCGGCCAGCTCCTCGGCATGCGCGTAGGACGATGCCGGCTCGGACTTGAGGACCAGCGTGACACCGACGATCTCGCTGTCTTCGGCGATCTTCCAGAGACGCTCGAGCAAGTGCACGTGGTTGCGCGTGCCCGGCGTGTTCTCGATACGAATGCTGACGGCGCGCTCGCTGCGCGGAACGCCAGGGTTGTGGTACGCGGCGATCGACGCCGTGGCGTACTCCGCGACCGAGGTATTGCGACCGAGCGCGCTACCGAAGATCACGCCGCCGCCGGCGGAGAACGCGTTGAAGTAGATCTCGGCGCCCGCCGTGGCCTGCACTCCGCGTCGTGCGTCGTTGCCGATGTTCGCGGCCTCGACATCACCACGAATGCGACCGACACCCGGTACGTCGATGCCGAGCACCGCGCGCGGGCGGAGCTGATCGAGCACGTCGTAGTACCGGCCCTCGAGATCGAGCTCGACGGCGCGCGTGCCCCAGGGACGGAACGCCATGCCGAGCACGAACAGCCGATCGAGGACGGGATTGCCGTTCGGCGGGAGCTGCTGCGTGCTCGGTCCGTTGAAGTCGTTCGCGACCGCGGAGAACGCGAAGCGCGTGCTCGGGCGGTACGACGCGCCGGCCGTGATGCCGAAGAGGCCGTTCGTGTACGGGTTCGTGGAGTACGACCACTGCAACGACGCACCGAACTGGAGGCGCGGCGAGAGGTGATAGCCGACGCCCCAGGTCAGCCACGTGTAGTCGCCCCCGTTGAACGGAAAGCCCGCGCCTTGAGCGCCGCCCGGCGGAATGATGTAATCCGCACGCAATCCAGTCGAGATGCCCCAGATCACGGGCGTGGCGACCTCGAGCGCGTGACCGCATGCCACGCGACGGGTGTCGGGGCAGTTCACGCCGGTCCACCGGATCTCGCGCCCCGGCAGGTTCCCGAGGTTGGCCGGGTTCAGGACGAGGGCTTCTGCCGAGTCTTCCGCCACGACGCTGCGACCCGGCGAGAGCAGGCGTTCGGCCCGGCCCGGAAACGGCTCGTCCGCATGCGCGGACGACGGCGTGAGCGCCGCGATGACGGTGAGAGTGCCTAGCGCCGCGAGGCTCGTGCCGATCCTGCGCATCCTCTTCTCCACGAAGCCTCCTCGATCTAAACGAGCGTAGCGAGCTCACGGAGCGTCTCGGCTTCCGCGTCGAATGTCTTCCGCACTTCGCCGACGATCAGTTTTTCGGCGACCTGGCGAAGCGGTCCCGGAATGCGCACGCGGAGCTCGATGCTGCCCGAGACGGTGCGCCGGGTGCGACCGCTCCCGAGCTGGCCGAGCGCGTAGGTCCCCTTCGCGGCGAAGAGGTTCCGCCACTCCGGCTTCACGTGGGGCACGATCGTCCATTCGGACGCATGCCGTTTGATGTCGTAGGTCGACTTCTCGTCCCACGCGCACATCTCGGGGGTCACGTACTTCGTCGCGAAGGAGGGGATCTTCACGTTGGCGCGGTAGCTCCACAACCGATCGAGCCTCGCATGGGGTCCGGCGGTGAGGACGTGCTCCTTCTGCGAGACACTCTCGATGCTGTGCAACCGCTTCGAAAGCTCCAGGAACAAGTTCGGGGAGATCACCGCGAGCTCTAGGGCATCAAGCGGGATGTCGAACTCGTGGACGACCTCGAATTGCACGGGAAACCGGTCGCGAGGCTACACCATGCCGCGGGCACGTGCGACCACCTCGATGTTCGTGCGCCGCTTCGCGAGCTCGTCGAAATCCTTGACCGGGAGGAAGCGCGAAGAGGCTCCATCGCGCGAGACCTCCAGGTACGTACACGGCAGCTGGGCCGAGATTTCCTGGAGAAGACGCTCGAATTGGATCGCGGGTCGGCCGTCGACCTTCTTCTCCACCTCGAAATACGTCCACGTGAACGGCTTGTGGAGGAGAGGATCGGCCCGTACGAGGAACGTGTTCGTGTTGAACACGTCGACGGTCGCGGGATCGAAATCGGCAGGCAGACGGAACTCTTCGACGACCTGGAGCTTGCCCTCCGCGTGCACCGGAATGCCTCCCTTGTCTCCCTCTTTGCGGCAGACCTCGCACTGCGCGTCGATGCCTTTGTCGGCGGCGGTCACGAAGTGACCGAGCACGGCGGCGTCGATCGACGCGCCGAGGTTGTCCACGTTCGTGACCCAGACGTACTTGCCGCCTCCGGCGACGAACTTGTGGAGCAGCGTGCTCCTGCGAAGCGCGTCGACGAGATCTCCGTGGCCCGTCGCGTGCTCGCTCGGCTGGCCGTCGTCACCTTTGAAAAGCGAGGCATCGGGGTTCAGACGCAGCGAGAGGTTCTGGCGGAACGCGGCAACGTGCGCGGGCGCTTTCTCCTTCGCGAGCGCCGCAACGATGTCCTCGTGGGTGGCCTCGCTCGTCATGAGCCAGAGCGGAACGGGACGCCCTGCGGTCTTCGTGGCGGTGCGGTTCTCGGCGAGCCGCATCTGGAGGAACGAGTGACCGGGGATCACTTCGGCCAGCGCCTTCACGATGCCACCCATGCGGGTCGCCATGCCGCCTGCCATCGTGCAGAAGGCGAGCTCCCCCGCGCGCAGCACGGCGTCGCCACGCGCACGCAGCGCTTCGTACTCGGGTGACCCTTCGGGCGGGAGCTTCGCGACCTCGCCGGGCTTCGGCGCCTCGACCTTCCCTTTCACGGAGTTGCGCGTTTGGCGCCGCGTCGCCGGATCCCCCTCGTGGAGGGTCGCCGCGAGGGCGAGGAAGTGCGCAGGGTCGAACCCGGCGCCATCGAGGCGCTTCTGCACGTCCGGATCGAGCGTCTTCAGCGTCTCGGCGAGATCGTTGGCCATGGGCGAATCATCGCCCGCGAAAACCCCGATGGAAGGGACAAAAAGCCGATCCACATGTGGGGAAATCGCTGGCCTTCGGAGACGCCATTGTTGCGCGATGGCACGCAGTATCGGGAAGCACACGCGCCTCGAAGGCGTAAGCTGGAAGGGTCGGAACGGGGGTGCTGGCGATGGTGGTTGGTCGCACGACGCGGGGGCGCATGACGGTATCGATGAGTGGGCTCGCGCTGGTCGCGTTGCTCGCCACGATGGCGAGCGCGTGCGTCGTGAACGAAGCCGAGTCCCCGGCACGCGGCGTCGTCGTGAGCGGCCCGCCGCCTCCCGCCGTGCGCGAAGAGCGTCCCGCCCCGCCGACCCCGCAGTCGGTCTGGGTCGTTGGCTACTGGCACTGGACCGGTACGCAGTACTCCTGGATCCCAGGCCATTGGGACGCACCGCCGCCCGGCGCCGAGTGGAACGCACCCGTGTATACTGCACGCGACGGCAAATACTTCTACGAGAGCGGCCGCTGGAAGCCCGGCCAGGCCCAGACGCGCAACGCGGTTCGCTAGCAGCGAGCGAAAATCAGCGGAACGCATCGCTTCCCGCGGTGTCTGACTGTCGGCTACCGGCGCTCCGCGGTAAGCTTTTCCCCTGATGCGTCGCTGGCTCCTCGCCCTACCGCTCGCGCTCGTGCTGCTGGCCCCGCCGGCCGTCGCGCAGCGCCGTGGCAATGCGCCGGTGCTCCACGAGCCCATCCCCGCGGATGCCCGCGAAGATGTCGCCTTGGCCGTCTCGCTCGACGGTGACATCCCCGCCGCGATCAACACGCCCCGCGGCCTCGTGTCGGCGCCGGATCCGGCCAAGCCCATCGGCACCGGCGACAGCCCGTACAACCATGCACCGGGCGACACCCGCGATACGTCCTTCCACCCCGACCGCGATACCCGCCGTCCGGACGTGCTCCCCTACGACGATCCGTTCTCGCCCTCGACCGCACCGTTCAAGCGTCTGAGCGCGTTCGACTCGGTCGATGCGGCCTACACGCTCTCCGTTCGCGATGGGCACACCACTCCCCTTCCCGTGGCGCCCTCGCCTGCGCCCGATGCGACGGAAGAGCAATTCTACGCGGACCTGGTCGTCGATCTCGTCGCAGGCCAGAAAGTACGCATCCCGAGCGTCGGTCCCGGCGCGCGTGTGCTCCGCGCACGTGCCGGCGTCGGCACGCAAGACATCCGCTTCCAGCTCTGGAAAGACGGCGCCGAGAACTGGTTCATCGAAGCCGAGGCGACGACACGCGCGCGCATCGTGATGGAGGTCTCGATCGCGCGAATGGCGTTCGGTGGCGACTTCGGCAATCCGTCGTGGGCCGAGCTGCTCCCGGTCACGCCGCCCCTGCCCGCATCCGTGCAGCGCGCCGCCAACGAGATCGCCGCGAAGATCGGCGTGTCGCGCCGTCTGAGCCCCCGCGAGGACGTCACGAAGCTCGTCACGTACTTCCGCGGCTTCACCGAGTCCGAGGATCCGCCGTCGTCGACGCGCGACATCTATCTCGACCTCGCGCTGTCCCGGAAGGGCGTGTGTCGGCATCGCGCGTTCGCGTTCATGGTCACCGCGCTCCACCTCGGTCTGCCGGCACGCATGATCGTCAACGAGGCCCACGCGTGGGTCGAGGTCCACGACGGCCGCCTCTGGCGTCGCATCGATCTCGGCGGCGCAGGTCGAACGCTGCACGATCCTCTCTCCACCAACCTTCCTCACGACCCGCCGCCCGATCCGTTCACGTGGCCCCAAGGCGCGACCCGCGGCGACGATCTCGCGGAACGCGCACGGCACGCGAGCGCCTCCGGCCCGAATGCGTCGCCGTCCGGTGCAGCGTCCGCGGCGAGCAGCGCCGCACCGCCGCCTTCGGCATCGCCCTCGAGCGCCGCGAGCACCGCGAGCTCGGCGAACGGTGGCGATGGAAACGGTCAGGCCTCCGGCTTCGGTTCGAGCGGCGGACGCGGCAAGAGCGGCCCGCAGAGCGTCGACGAGCGCCCGCCGTCGATCGTCACGATGGCGCCGGCCGGCACCGACGCCCATCGCGGCGCGCCGTTCAAGGTTCGCGGTCAGGTCTCCGCCGACGGCGAACCCTGCGGCCACGTCACCGTCGAAGTCGTGCTCCACAGCCGCGCACAGGGCGACCTCGCGATCGGTCAGCTCGCCACCGATGAACGCGGCGCGTACGACGGCGCCATCGTGCTGCCCGCCGCCGTGCCCCTCGGTGACTACGACATCCAAGCACGCACGCTCGGCGACAGCCGCTGCGGCATCGGGTTCTCGCGATGAGCGGCGCGTTCGTTCCCTTCCTCTACGAGCTTCGCGCACGCAAGGTGAAGGTCGGCGCGCAGGAGGCCGTCGCCCTCGCGAAGGCGCTCGGCATGGGCCTGCACGACAGCTCGCTCGACGGCTTCTATCACCTCGCGCGCGCCATCTGCGTGCACCGCGAGAGCGACCTCGACAAGTTCGACGAAGCCTTCCTCTCGCACTTCAAGGGCGTGAGCGGCCTCTCCATCGAGCTCATCGACGAGCTCGAGGAGTGGCTCAAGGATCCCGCCAATCGCAAAGAGCTCTCCGAAGAGGAGCTCGCGGCCATGCAGTCGCTCGACATGGAAGCGCTCAAGAAGCTCTTCGAAGAGCGCATGAAGGAACAGCAGGAGCGCCACCAAGGCGGCAACCGCTGGATCGGCACGGGCGGCACGAGCCCTTTCGGAGCGCAGGGCGCGAACCCCTCAGGCCTACGCGTGGGTCCGGCCGGCGGCGGGAGGAGCGCGATGGGCATCGCCGACGCGCGCAAGTATCGGCCCTACCGATCCGACATCATCCTCGACATCCGACAGATCGAGGTCGCGCTCCGCAAGCTTCGAGCGTTCCAACGCGAGGGCCAACAGAACGAGCTCGACATCGACGCCACCATCGACGCCACGGCGCAGAACGCCGGCGAGCTCGAGATCATCACGCGCGCTCCGCGAAAGTCGAACGTGCGCGTGCTGCTCTTGATGGACGTCGGTGGCTCGATGGATCCGCACGTGCAGATCATGTCGCGCCTGTTCTCGGCAGCGAAGCGCGCGTCGAACATCCGTCAGCTCAAGACGTATTACTTCCACAACTGCGTGTATGGCCGCGTCTACGAGACCGAGACCTTCAGCGAGCCGCAGCCGCTCGACGATCTGCTCCACACCCTCGGTCCGGAGTGGAAGCTCATCATGGTGGGCGACGCCGCCATGCACCCCGCCGAGCTGCTCGGCGCGGGGGACTACGAGTACTACGCCACCGGTCACCACGGGCCGCCGCAGACCGGCATGAAGTGGCTCGTCCGTCTCGCCGATCACTTCCGGCGTTTCGCATGGCTCAATCCCGACCCGCCTTCCTATTGGCGCGGCGGCACCGCAGAGCAGATCGGAAAGGTCTTTCCGATGTTTCACCTCACGCTCGACGGTCTGAGCGACGCGATCACGCACCTTTCGAAGGGCGACATCCGCAAGAAGTAGGCACCTAGGGGGGGACTTTTCCCTGCGGTTGACGTAAAAAGCCGCGCCCCCGATGTTTGCGCCGCGACTCCTCTCCTCCCTCGTCCTGGTCGCGTTTGCCCCCATCGCGTTGGGGTTGGGCGGTTGCGGCAGTACCGGTCAGAACGCCGCCTCGCAGACGCTGCGCACGCCTGAGCTGCCGACCGACAAACAGGCCAAGTGCAAGGTCGCCAAGAGCCAGTCCGAGCCGCTCATCGTCGAGTGGCCCGACGCGGCGCGCGGTCGACTCGAGTCGGTGAGCCGTCGTGGTCTCGTGGCCGTGCGCTACGAAGGCTGCGAGCTGGCGGTCCTTCCGCGCTGCACGGTGAAGAGCACGAACACCGCCTACAGCTACTCGCCGATCACGCGCAAGCAGAGCAAGGTCGTCATCAAAGACGCCGACGAGCTCTACGCCAGCATGCCGGTCGGCGCCGTGAAGCTCGAGACGAAGCTCGCGCAGTCCGGTCAGCTCAACGTGCAGATGACCATCGTCGGCCGCTACGAGTCGACGAGCACGAACGTGTACCGCGAAGAGCTCGAGGGCGAATGCTCGGAGGCCACGCACGTGATCGCCGCGCTCACCGTCGGCTCGTTCACGTTCTCCGCCGGTAGTGACGCCGAGATCGGTGGCGGCGCGAGCACCCTGCTCCCCGGCGTGGGCGGTGGCGCCAAGAGCACCGCGATGCGTGAGACCATCCAGCACGACGGCGACGAAGCCGCGTGCACCCGCGCCACGATCTCCGACAAGGCTCCGCCCGAGGGATGCGGCGCGCTCCTCCAGATCGAAGTGATGCCACTGGCGAAGGGCAGGAAGGCCGTCATCGCGCCGGTGCCCGTGCCCGTTGCGCCGCTGCCCACGCCTCCCGCGCCCGATCCGGTGATCGCCGAGAGGCCCACCGCGCCGGTGAAGCCGCCGAAGTGCAAGAAGGGCGAGCGCATCGAGGACGGTCAATGCGTGAAGCCCGGCGCCAAGCCGGTGGTGAAGACCGCCGTGAAGCCGGTGGTGAAGCCGAGCGTCGCGAGCGTCGCGGTGACGTGTGCATTCGGCCAACACATGTTCAACGGCCGCTGCGTCGACGACGAGGCCGCGCCCGAGCGCACGCCGCCGCCGGTCGCGCCGCCGGTGCAAGTGAGTTGCCTCGCCGGCTCGCATCTCGAGAACGGCGCGTGCGTGGTCGATCCGATGACTCCCCCGCCCGCGTATCCCTCGTACGGGTCGGGTGGTGCAGGAGGTCCGACGGGAGATCCGCAGGAGCACGCGAATCCGTGGCGCGCGGTGCTCGCGTATGTCGCGGTCGGCGCAGGCATCTCGACGACTGCGTTCGGGCTCGCCGCGCTCAGCGCCGCGGGTAAGGTGGCCGACGGCTGCAGCGAGGAGAAGCAGACCTGCTCGCCTGAGGCGCAGAACGAGCGCGGCAAGGCGAAGACGATGGCGATCCTCGCCGATGTCTCGCTCGGGCTCACCGTTCTCGCCGTCGTCGGCATCTTCATCCTGCCCTCGAAGGTGAAGGTCGGCGTGTCGCCGAGCCCGAGCGGCGTCGCGGCAACGGCGGGCTGGGTGTTCTGGTGATTGGCCTTCGCCTCCTCCTCGCCACGGCGCTGCTCGGAGGGCTTGGTACCGCGTGCACCGTGGTGGTGCTGGGAAAGCTGAGCGACACGGACGGGTATCCGACGGGGGGCTCATCGGGCTCGTCAGGATCAAGTGCTGGCGCGTGCTCGCTCCTGAAGAACGACAACTACGGCAACGACTACGACGCGACCGCCTGCTCCACGTGCATCGAGACGAACTGCAAGGCGGACATCGAGTACGCATGCAAGGAAGACCGGACCACGCAGAAGGCATGGTTCAAGGACATGAAGGAGTGCGCACGGCAGCCGTGGAACGGACAGGCGCCGCCCGGCGCGAACAACTCGTGGGGCTGCTTTGACTACCAAAAGTCGAAGCCGGCGGTCTCCGACGACGGCGGCGACAGCCAGCGCGAACCGGAGGCGCACAACTGCATCCACAGCAACTGTGTCCAGGGCGCGCTTCCGCCCTGCAAGCAGTGCGAGGTGACCATCCAGAAGAGCTCGTCGTCGCAGGAGAGGGCGCTGCTCCGCAACGATCCATGTGGCAAGTGCTTCGTGGAAAGCTGCCCGGAGGTCCTCGTCGAGTGCTGCAACACGCCCGCGATCAGCGAGTTCGTGACGTCGTGCGCCTTCACGGGAGATCCGGAGAACAAAGCGAAGTGCGCCGAGCTCGGCACCACCCCCGAGGACGCCGGGAACGTCAGGAACTACGACGACGCCGGGATTCAGTGTTTCCGGAAGCTCGCCGCGTGCTTCAAGTCGAGCTGCACCGCGTGCCAATGATGAAGCGATTCGCCCTCGTTGCTCTTCTCGCCGCTTGCGGCGGG